>Ga0272448_1000169_pt1 | contig 98108 bp, 81 predicted proteins | sample YNPCB0191_FD_202220 | JGI IMG/M metagenome (GOLD analysis project Ga0272448, IMG submission 202220) | Hot spring sediment microbial communities from Yellowstone National Park, WY, United States - YNP-CB-019-1 | ecosystem: Environmental > Aquatic > Thermal springs > Hot (42-90C) > Sediment... | reverse complement strand
CGAGCAGGCCGTCTTGGTATTTCTTGTCGAGCACAATCACCGGGCGCCCGTCCTGCTTTTGGATTTGTCCGATGGGATGAACGGTGAATGTTTTACCCGGCTGCTCCGCAGCGGCGACACTCACCACGAACAACACCATGCTGAGAATCCGATTGTGCATTGAGCTCTCCTTGGGTCTGAGGGATTACTGTCGCGCCGACTTCCAACTTTCCAGTTCGTATCCCACACCGCTCCTACCGTTGGCCAGTATGCCGGGCCGAATCATTCCAAGAGTGCGTCGGACGCCGCCGGACTTTTCCACTTCATCCGTCAGTTGTTTGATTTTCGCGGCGTATTGCACAGCTTCTTTTGCGAATGTCGCATCCCCTGTGTTCTGAAACCGCGAGAAGGCATCGCGTCCTCGACGCAAGTATTTCGCGTAATGGAAATGATCCACGATCGGTTGCAGCCGCTCTTGTGTCTCTGGCGATCCGGCGGCGATGGTTCGAGCTTTTTCAATGAGAGTTTCGGCTTCATCCACCACCTCTTGGGTCATGTATGAGAGGACGTCGGCGAGATTGGTCGGACGAGTGTCGTGCTTGTAACCGCGCGGATATTGTTCCCGCGCTTTTTCCAACACGCGAAAGAAACGTTCCACGCAAGCCGCTGCACTGCCGTACATTCCCTGATAGAACAACTCCATTTCCTTGCCCAAGTTGACGGCTGGATTCCACATCGTCTTGGCCGCGGCGTAATACACGGGCAGATACATTCCCGGCGACGTGACGGACTGCAATTCAAAATAGGGACAGTTCAGGGCGTGCACGGTCGGGATGTCCGCAGAAATTTTCTCAATCGCCACGAGCGGCAATGATCTGTACTTGGAAAACGGATAGTAATTGTAGACGCCCACTCCACCCGGCGTGAGCAAGCTCCATTTTTTGTAAAGCTCCAGAAAATGTTGCTTCCGCAACTCTTTCCGGTACTCGTGAAACTGATCGAACAGGCTGATGCTGTGCACGTACACCACGATCACGTTCTTGTTCATTTCAAAATCCATGCCCGCAGGGTCAGAGGCCGCGCTGTAGGCCAGTGTGTAGAATTTTTTATCACATTCGGTTGTCCGCTGATACGCTGGATTCATCGTACAACGTCATCTTTCCGTATAACTTCAGGCAGTCGGCGCATTGGCAAAACCGGGTGCCATCGGCTTGAGTGATCGGGAAAAGCTCCACTACGGGATGGGCGTTGATGACTTATGGGGTCAACTCCATACTCTTGACTCTCAGCAAAAAATACTACAGAATCTATTGATGTTTCAACATTGATTCTCTATTAGTCCTGTTCGGCGTGTCAAGTGTAGAGAGTTGACCCCTTTCTCAGACGAATCGGAATCTGCAGGTAAGGCAGGGACCGCAGGTTTTGCCCACACTGCACCGGATCAAAACCAGCAGTGTTGCACGGGGATGGCTCTGCGGGGGAGCTTGCGAAACGGGCGACAAGCCGTTAGGATGAGCCTCGCCATGAGCCATCTATCTTCGCGCCGCGATTTCTTGCGTCAGGCGACCGCTGTCGCGGCTTGTGCCGTTCTACCCCGCTCGGTGGTTGCTGTCCAACGACTGAAAATCGGCATCGCCACCACCGGTTTCGGCGACCTCACCAACGCGGAGTTGGCCAGGGAACTCGCCGGTTCGGGCATCAAACTGGTGCAGCTTTTTCTCAGCCAGAAGGACAGCAAGTTCTGGAGATACAACAGCCGGGCTGATCTCTCCAGCCTGACGGCAGCGCGTTGCCGGGAGATTGCCAAGCCGTACCGCGACGCCGGCATCGAGATTCAGAGCATCGGCGTTTATACCAATCTCATTCATCCCGACGAAGCGGAGCGCAAGGCCAACCTGGAATACTTCCAGGCCATGATGGAGGTTGGCGGTCACATGGAGGTTCGCACCTTTGTCACGGAGTCCGGGCATTATCACGATGAGAAAGCGCCTGCGCCGCGGATTCCGTTGGAGTTTCAGGATGCGGTCTGGACGCAAATGGTCGGCACGGGTCGGCAGCTTGCCGACCTGGCAGCCAAGCACGACGCGAAGGTGTTGATGGAGCCGTCGCACATCAGTTTTTTTGCCAGCGCCAAACGGCTGCGGTGTTATCTCCAAGAGGTGAACTCGCCGCGCATTCGGGCGTTGCTGGACGCGGCCAATCTCATCGAGGTCAACGATCTGGATGAAATGTTTCGCCAGCTCACGCCGTGGATTGACTGCATCCACGCCAAAGACCGCAAACTGCACGTCCAACGCGGCGTCGCCGCCGGCAAGGGCGACATTGACTACAAACAATTCGTCACGCTCGCCGCCCGCCACACGCCGCACGCGCCGATGGTGCTCGAATATGTCGGCACGAAAGACTATAAAGACGCTCTTGCGCATCTGCGCAACGCCCTGCGCGAAGCCGGAGTAACTGAAGCATGAAAACGAACATCTCACGACGCCAGTTCCTCGCCGTCACCGCCACCGGCGCGACGGCGCTCACGATTCTGCCGAGCGGTTTCGGCAAGGTCGGCCCGAACTCGAAGACCACGCTGGCTTGCATCGGTTGCGGCGGTCAGGGCACGATCAATCTGATGAACTTCCTCGCCTTCAAGGAAGTGCAGGTCGTGGCGGTCTGCGATGTGAACCGCGAAAGCGGCGGTTACATCTCTTGGAACTGGGGGCAGGGCAGAGAAATCCAGGTCTGCGGCCGCGAACCGGCTCGGCGCGCCGTGGACGAGTTTTACAAGAACCGCAGTTGCAAAGCTTACACGGATTACCGCGAGCTGCTGGAGAAGGAAGACGTGGACGCGGTGGTGGTGGCGACGCCGGACCATTCGCACGCCGTCATCACGATGGCGGCGCTGAAAAAGAAAAAACACGTTTATTGCGAGAAGCCGCTGACATGGTCGGTCGCCGAGGCGCGGGCTGTGGCGGAGGAAGCGAAACGAGCGGGCGTGGCAACGCAGTTGGGCAATCAGGGGCAGGCGACGGAGGAAGCATACGTGGTGCGCGAGATGATCGCCGATGGGGCGATCGGGCCGGTGCGCGAGATTCAGGTGGCCTGGGGTCCGCGGTTTTGGAGTTACCCGGCGTTGCAGGATCGTCCGTCGGAGACGCCGCCGGTGCCGGAGGGATTGGATTGGGACCTGTGGCTCGGTCCGGCGGCGGCGCGTCCGTATCATCCGTTGTATCATCCGTGGACGTGGCGGAACTGGTGGGACTTCGGCACCGGCCTGCTCGGCGACATGGGTTGCCACCTGCTGTCCACCGCGTTCAAGGCGCTGGAGTTGCGGCACCCGATCAGTGTCGAGGCCAGCTCGACGAAAATGTTTCCCGAAGTCTATCCGCTCGGCGTGATCGCGCATTTCGAGTTTCCCGCGCGCGGCAAACATCCGCCGTTGCGGTTGAGCTGGTATGACGGCGGCCTGCTGCCGCCTTCTCCCGAAGAACTGCATCCCAACCGTCGGGCGTACGGCGTCCTGTACATCGGCGAAACGGGAAAAATCCTCGGCCACCGAATCATCCCCGAATCGAAAATGAAAGCGTACGGCAAACCGCCGAAGACGTTGCCGCGTTCGCCGGGGCACTACCATGAGTTTGTGAACGCTTGTCGCGGCGGCCCGCCGCCGGGTGCCAATTTCGTGGACCACGCCGGTGTTCTCACGGAGATGCTGATGCTGGGCAACGTCGCGTTGCGCGCCGGCAAAAAGCTGTTGTGGGACGGCCCGAATCTGAGGATCACCAACGACGAGTCGGCCAACCGACTGCTTCACCGCGAGTACCGCAGCGGCTGGTCGCTCTGAGCGCGCGCCGCTGCTTTGCGGAGTGTGCCGGGTTTCGGGCGCGCCCACTCCCGTTGTGGCGGAATGAAGATCAGCGTTGTCGTTTCGTCAACATATACACCATGAAAACTCCAATGACCCGCCGCCAGTTTCTGGTTTCCTCGGCGCTCGCCGCCGGGGCCGTCGCGCTCAGCGGTTGCGCCACCGCCAAAACCGTTCGCGCCGTGCCGCGAAAACTCTCGCCCAACGAAAAACTCAATGTCGGAATCATCGGTTGCGGCGGCAAAGGGGTGAGCGACGCCGATGGGGTGGCCGGCGAAAACATCGTGGCGCTTTGCGATGTGGACGAGATCGCGCTGAACCGGGCGGCGAAAAAATATCCGCAGGCGCAACGGTTCCGCGACTATCGGAAGATGCTCGACGAAGTCAGGTCGCTGGACGCCGTCACCATCAGCACGCCCGACCATCATCATGCGCCGGCGGCGATGCGGGCCATTCGGCGCGGTTTGCATGTGTATGTGCAGAAACCGCTCACTCACAACCTTTGGGAAGCCCGCCAACTGACGGAGGCGGCGCGTCGGCATCGGGTGGCCACGCAAATGGGCAATCAGGGCACCAGCAGCGAGGAGATTCGGCGTTTGGTGGAGATGATCCAGGCCGGCGTCATCGGTCCGGTCCGCGAAGTGCATCTCTGGACGAACCGCCCGATCTGGCCGCAGGGCAAAGATCGCCCGCCCGGAACCGATCCCGTGCCGGCGCATCTGGACTGGGATTTATGGCTCGGTCCGGCGCCGTTCCGCCCGTACAAAGACAAGTATCCCGACGAAAACCGTCACGTGTATCATCCGTTCTGCTGGCGCGGCTGGTGGGATTTTGGCACCGGGGCGCTTGGCGACATGGGTTGCCACATCTTCAACGCTCCGATGTGGGCGCTGCGGCTCGGACCGCCCCGCAGCGTCGAGGTGGTGGACTGCGCCGAAGTCAAAAAGGAAACTTTTCCCCGCTGGTCCATTATCTGCTGGGACTTCCCCGCGCGCGGCCCGCTGCCGCCGGTGCGGGTGTTTTGGTACGACGGCGGCAAACTTCCCCCCAAACCGCCCGAGCTAGAAAACCGCGAACTGGACAACACAGGCGGCGCCCTCTACATCGGCGACAAGGGCAAAATCTACCAGGGCCGGCTTCTGCCCGAATCGCGGATGAAAGAGTTCACGCCGCCACCGCCGACGCTGCCGCGCGTGCCGGGAGGAAATCATTACCAGGACTGGATCATCGCCTGCAAGGGAGGTCGCCCCGCCTGTTCGAACTTCGATTTCGCCGGGCCGCTGACCGAGACGGTATTGCTCGGCAACCTCGCCTTGCGGCTGGGACGAAAGATCGAATGGGACGCCCGCCGATTGCGCGTGCCGCATTGCCCGCAGGCCGACCAGCACATCCGGCGCCTCTACCGCAAAGGCTGGGAACTGGACTGACAATGCGACGCGCCGTCATTGACATCGGCACCAACACGGTGAAGCTGCTCGTGGCCGATGTCGAGCGCGGGGTGGTCACGCCTGTCGCCGCGCGGGACACCACCACGCGACTCGGCGAGGGACTGAGCCAAAGCGGCCGACTTTCCCGCGTCGCCATCGAGCGCACCGTTCGCACCATCGCCGAATACGCGAAAGAAGCCGCTACACTGGGTGCCCGCGATGTGAAGGCGCTCACCACCAGCGCGGCGCGGTCGGCGGCGAACGCAGAAGAGTTCTTGCGCGCGTCGCCAGTACCGGTGCAGGTGCTCAGCGGCGAACGCGAAGCGGAATTGATCTTTCTCGGCGCCTCCAGCGATCCGCAATGGAGCGGACAACGACTGCTGGTGATGGATGTCGGCGGCGGCAGCGCCGAGTGGATTCTGGGCCGAGCCGGACGGGTGGAACGACTCTGCAGTTTGCCGGTCGGAGCGGTGCGGTTGTACGAGAAGTTCGGTAATGACTTTGCGGCAACGGCGGAATTTTTGCGCGCGCAGTTCCAGACGGTGCTGGAGCCGTTTCGCGCCGGCTCCTGGCGGATGATCGGCACCGGCGGCACGATTGTGACGCTGGCACGGATCGCGCAGATTCCCGAAGATCACGCCCGGTTGTCGCTGGAATCGGTGCGGGAACTGGTGCTGGAGTTGAATGCGCTGCCGCTTCCGCAACGCAAGCGGGTGCCCGGACTGCCGCCGGAGCGGGCGGACATCATTGTGCCGGGCGGGGCGGTGTTTTTGTTTGCGATGGAGAGCTTGGGGGCGATGGAACTTACGGTGAGTGTGCGAGCGTTGCGGTTTGGCGCGCTGCTGGAGTAACCGCTTGTTTTCTGCGCCCGCACAGGGCATGATGCCGGGCAGAACATGGTCATCGCCGCAACCCAATCGGCTTGGAAACTGTATCGCGAGCTGACGAGCAACCGGATCGTCCGCGCGATGGACCTGTTGCGCGAAATGGGCGCGTTCGCCATCATCACTCTCGGCGTCACGCTCACCAAGTTCAATGTCGCGCGGCGCGTGGTGCATCCGTTGATTTATGAGCAGGTCTGGCGGGCGGGCGTGCGCCTGTTGGCGATGGTGGCCTTCATTGGGACGGCGCTGGGGCTGGTGATCGTGGGCCAAACCGTGGCGCTGCTCACTCGCGTCGGCGCCCAGGAATACATCGGCACCGTGATGGTGACGGTGGTGATGCGCGAGTTGGGGCCGCTGTTGACCGCGCTGCTGGTGCTGGCGCGGGCCGGCACGGCCAACGTGGTGGAGCTGGGCACCGCCCGCGCGATGGGCGTGGTCGAGGCGATGGAATCGCTCGGCATTGACACGGTGCATTACCTGGTGATGCCGCGTGTCATCGGGTTGGCGGCTTCCGTGTTTTGTTTGACGACGTATCTGGTGGTGGTCACACTCGGATCCGGATGGTTGTTCGCCTTTTTGCAGGATGTGCCACTGACGGTGGCCGACTACTGCGGCCAACTGGGAGAAGCGCTGCGGTGGCAGGATTTTCTGCTGTTCGCGCTGAAAACGGCGCTCTTCGGCAGCCTCATTGCCGTGACGACCTGTTTTCATGGGCTGGCCCGGCCCTTGAAGGTGGAGGAGGTGTCGAGAGTCACCACGCGCGCAGTGGTCGAGGGTGTGATGGGTTGCATGTTATTGGACGCAGTGTTCCTGATTGCGTATCTGTTTGTGTGACATGGAAAGCGAGTGGCTCATCGAATTGGAAGAAGTGGACGTGACACCGCCCGACGAGACCGCGCTCGTGCTCGCTCGCAGCGTCCAGTGGCGCATTGCTCGCGGCGATTTCTGGATCGTCGGCGGCGCGCCCAGCGCGGGCAAAACCTCGTTGCTGTCCACCGCCGCCGGCCTGAACCGGCCAGCGACGGGCGTCTTGCGAGTATTCGGGCGCTCGCTGGCCGAGGCGACGGAGACCGAACAGGTGCAATGGCGACAGCGGATTGGGTTTGTGTTCGAGCGTGGCGGACGATTGTTCCCGCACCTGACGCTGGCGCAGAATGTGGCGTTGGCGCTGGAATACCACACCGATCTGCCCGAAGAGCAGATCGCACAACAGGTCGAGGAGTGGCTCGCGCGGGTGGAATTGAGCGATCAGGCGGACGCCCTGCCGGCGCGGGTGAATCCGATCTGGCAACAACGCGTCGGGCTGGCGCGGGCGTTGATCCTGCCGAAAGAGGTGTTGTTTGTGGACAGCCCGCCGATGGGACGCACACGCGACGCGCTCTGGTGGCGCGCGCAACTCGCCGCGCTCAATTCCGAGGGCGTGACCGTCGTGGTCGGCACCAACGATTTCTCGCTGTGGCTGGACACGGCAAAACAATTCGCGCTGGTGCAGGATGGCCAGTTCCTCATCCTCGGCGGTCCGCAGCAGGTACGGGCCTGTCTGGAAGCGCCGTGGCGCGACTACATCATGGTGGACTAACATGGCACTGCAAGACCTCACCCCCCAATTGCGAACGCGCCTGCGGCGCGTCGAGAAAATCGTCACGCTCTTCGTGGTGCTGGCGACGCTGTTGCTGCTGGTCGGTTTCGGTTATTACCTTTACGGCACCGCCGCGCGCAAAGGCTGGTTCATTCCCAGGTGCCGATATTTCACGCTGCTGATGACCGCCGAAGGACTGAAGGTGGGCGACCCGATCGGATTGATGGGGTTCAACGTCGGCGAGATCACCCAGATCGAAGCGCAACCGCCGGACTCTTACTACAAAATCTTTGTCAGCTTCGACGTGCGCCGACCCTACTATGGCTACGTCTGGTCGGACTCCAAAGTGCGGATCAGCTCCAGCCTGCTCGGCGCGCGGAAACTGGAGCTGGTGCCCGGCTACGATGGGCGCCCGACCGTGGCGGAACGAGAAGGTCGCCCGCATGAGATGCTGGACAAGGGCAAAATGGTGCCCATCTCAAAAGTGCCCAAAGGGGTTTACGTTCCCGCTCTGGAAGACGTTCCGCTGGGCGACCGCGCCCAGAAACTGGTCAATCAGGTTGAACAGGCTCTGCCCGGCATCTTGAGCATCACCAATCAGGTCCACGCGACACTCGCCAACGTCGTTCAGATCACCAGCAATGTCAATGCGCTGCTGCTCGAAGCCAAACCCATCCTCGCCAACGCGCAGATCATCACTTCCAACCTCACCAACCGCTACGGCTCACTCGGCGAATGGCTGCTGCCGACCAACCTCAACGTCCGCCTCGATGCCACATTGGATTCCGCCACCAACTTGTTGGCCACCGTCAACACCACTGTTGGATCCGCCAACTCCACGATCACCAACCTCAACACACAACTGCCCGAAATCACCGCCCACTTGAACCAAATCCTGCGCAACGTCACCACCATCACCTCCAACCTCAACGAGCAAATCCAGTCCAACGACAGCCTCATCGGCAACCTCAATGATCTGCTCATCGAGACCGAAGACCTGCTGCGCGGCCTCAAACGTCACTGGCTGCTGAAAAGCGCCTTCCCCGCGCCGAAACTGGAGCCGCCGCCGCTGCTCCTCGAACCGAACCTCGGAGGACACCAACCATGATCGTTCGCCTCCTGCTGCTCGCGGCCGTCGCCGGCGTGCTGGCCGGTTGCTCCACCGCGCCGGCCAAGCCGGTCAACGAACTGCTCCGCGACAAACAAACCGCGCAAGAAACCGCTCTCGCCGAATACCAGGACCTCAACTGGAAAGCCGCTGCCCGCAACTTCCAGAAAACCGCTGACATCCTCAACGCGCTCGACGACTACGCAGGCGAAGCCGCCGCTCGCCACAATCAGGCTCGCGCTCTCCAACACGACGGCCAGCACGAAGCCGCCATCACCGCCTACCAGCGTGCGCTGGCCATCAACCGTCGCCTCAAACGTCCACAGGACGAAGCGATGAATCTCGCCGGTCTTGCGCAGTGTTATCAGGCGCAGGGCCGGTTGGCGTCCGCCATCGAAGCGGCGGAACAAGCCCTGCCCATGGCGCCGACGAATCCGCCTACGACGCGCGTGATCATCCAAAACGATCTCGCCGCGCTGTTGTTGGAGCGCAACCAGCCCGGCGACGCCGACCGCGCGCGGCAACTCCTCGACACCGCGCTCGCTGCCGATCCGAAATCCGCTGTCACACAATTGAATCTGGGACGCGCCGCCCTCGTCGCCGGCCAACCGGCGGAAGCCCGTCCGCGCCTGATGCAAGCGTTGGAAGGTTTTCGCGCCGAGATGAACCCCGCAGGAGTCGCCGCCGCGCACGAACTGCTGGCGCGCTGTTGCGCAGCGCTCGGCGACCGCGACGCGGCGCGGTTTCACTTGGAACAAGCCCGCCAGAAATACACGTTTCTGAAGAACACGGCGGCATTGAAGCGGCTTGCCTCCATCCAACCATGAGCGACGCTGCCGTCCGACGCCTCTGGCTGCCCTACGTCGCCCCGATGGCGGCGTATATGATCATCATGCTGGTGCAGTCGAAAGAGAACGTCCTGTTCGTGTATCCGCTGAAAACGCTCCTCGTGGCCGGACTGCTCTGGGTGTTCCACAATCGGTATGATGAATTGAAACCGAGTTTTTCGCCGCTGGACTTCGTTGTGGGCGCGCTGGCGGTTGCGGCGTGGATTTTCCTGGACCCGTTCTATCCGAAGATGGGCGCCAAGAGCGACATCTTCAATCCGAGCGGTCACACGGTTTTTCTTGTGTTCCGCGTGGTCGGCGCGACGCTGGTGGTACCGCTGATGGAGGAATTGTTCTGGCGCGGCTTTCTCATTCGCTGGCTGGTGGACGAAGATTTCAAGAAAGTCCCGCTCGGTTTGTTCACCCGGTCGTCGTTTCTGATCACGGTGGGGTTGTTCGGCATCGAGCACCGGGAATGGTTGGCCGGGCTGGTTTGCGGTGCGCTGTACAATTGGCTGTACTACCGTCGCAAGAGCTTGTTTGCCTGTGTCGTCGCCCACGCCACCAGCAACGCCCTGCTGGCCGCGTGGGTGCTGGCGCGAAGCGACTGGAAGTTTTGGTGAAATCGCCGTACAGTGGTCCCGGAGGTGAGCCATGCCCATTCCCGCCAAGCTGATCGAGTTGCTCGACCAAAACAAAGTTCGCTACACCGTGTTGCATCATCCCGAAGCGTTTACCGCGCAGGAACTGTCGGCCATCGAGGGCGTCAAAGGTCGCAACCACGCCAAAGTGGTGATCCTCAAGGCCGGTTCGCAGATGATCATGGCCGTGTTGCCAGCGGATCATCGGATCGAGTTGGAACGCTTCGAGCGGCTCTGCGGCCAGCGCGTTGTGCTGGCCACCGAAGCGGAGTTCAAAACGGCGTTCTCCGACTGCGCCGTTGGCGCCATGCCGCCGTTTGGCAAACTCTACGGGCTGCCCACGTGGGTGGATGTCAGCCTGACACAAGCCGAATCCATCGTGTTCGAGGCCGGCACGCACACCGATGCCATCCGCATCCGTTACGCCGACTACGCGCGTCTGGCCGAGCCGACTGTTGCCGAGTTTGCCGTCAAACTGCATTGAACAACAGCCCAGTGCTCCCGACCCAAGACCCGAACGGAACCGGCGTCTCAACTGCTGCGCAGGGCGCCAAGCACCCAGCCACCCATTCTCTCCTCCTGTAGTCCTCTGTCATCCATCCAGGGCTACCGTAATAACGCTACATGTGTCGCGTTATTACGGTCAGAGGGCACGGACCGAGGTTGGCAGCAACGGAAGCGTCCTCTAAGTTCCACAGTCTGTGGTTGCGCTGTCAGCTCCCTCACAACGCGGGTTGCCATGATCGTGCGCGGATCGCTCTTCACCCGTCACGGGTGGGAGCCTCCGCTGGTAGGACAACCGGCCATGGTCAAGCATCGTCCGTTCGCGGGGTGGTGAGATTTTGGCTTGCGATTGGTAGCAGGAAAGGGCATAAGAGTGCTCACTATGAGCACTCTCAATCAACTCCCCGATTACATTACCAGTGCCACTCCCAATCCTCCGTCGAATCGTGCGCCCTGGTATAAAAACACGGCTCCCACCTACGCGGGCATTTTTTTGTGGTTTGTGTTCTGGCAGGACGCGGCCAAGGCGGCTGCGCCCGGCGGCACGCTCGCGCAGGGACTCGGCTGGGCGTTGTTGAGCCTGGCTGTTGCGGCGGTTGTCTGTCACGTATTGTTCTATCTGGTGCCCGGCCTGTTCGGCATGAGAACAGGTCTGCCGCTGTACATTGTGGGCACGTCCACCTTTGGCGCGAAAGGCGGTTTCCTCATGCCGGGTTTCCTGATGGGCGTCCTTCAGTTTGGCTGGCTCGGGGTCAACGTGTATTTCTCCTCGATTGCGCTGAGCGCGATGATTCCCGTCAACGCCAAGATCATCATGGTGGTCTGGGGTGTGTTGGCGGCTTTTGTCGGACTGAAGGGCATTCAATATGTGGCGAAGGTGGCGACCTATCTGCCGTTGATTCCGCTGGTGACGCTGTTGTGGCTGACGGCCAAGACCATCGGCAATGTCGGCGACTTCAAGCCAGAGCTTCTGGTTGCCGCGCAAAAACTCGCTGCCCCGACCGGTCCTGATGCGCTGGGGTATTTCGGCGTGCTGGCGACGATGTTGACCTACGTGGTGGGCTTCTTTGCCACGGCGGGCGCTGCCGGTGTGGATTTCGGATTGAACAGCCGCGATGAAAAGGATGTGAAGATGGGCGGGCTGGTCGGCATTGCGCTGGCGATTTTTGTGACGGCGGGTCTTTCGCTATTGATCGTTGCGGGCGCCGCCGGTGGCAAAGGCGGGGCGATCAGCAGCCTGAGTTCGTTTGAGCTGATTCCATCCATTCTCGGCGAGGGAACGGCCAAGTGGGTGATGTTCCTGCTGGCGGTGGCGGCGTTCCCGCCGGCGTGTTTCTCCTCGTTCATAGCGGCCAACAGCTTCAAGACCACACTGCCGAAGGTGAATCCGTTTCTCTCGGTGGGGATCGGAGCGGCGATCAGTATCCTATTGGCGGTGACCGGTCTGGTGGCGAAAGCGATCAGCGTATTTGTCATCATCGGAGCCAGCTTCGGTCCGATCTGCGGCGCGATGTTTGTGGATTACCTCCTCAGCAAAGGTCAATGGACCGGTCCGCGCGCCGGGTTCAATCCCGCTGGCTGGATTGCGTGGGCGCTCGGCTTTGTCGTCGGCATCCTCCCGAATCTCGGCGTCAATGTTCCGGCAGCGCCGGTCGCCGCGTTTCTCATTGGGGCGGTGGTGTATTTTGTCTGTGTGAAGCTGGGGCTTCAAACGGAAGTGATTCCGCTCCCGAAGAAAGCCTGAGGCGTTGCTCCCGCGAAAGGGCGGCCCGTGGTCGGGTCGCCCTTTTTGTTGGTCAAAGCTTTTTGCGCAGATTGCTGGAGAGGATGTTCAGTTCGCTGCGATATTTGGCGACGGTGCGTCGGGCGATGGGGATGCCTTTTTGCTGAAGGATGGCCACGACCTCCTGGTCGGAGAGGGGGTGGGCGGGGTCTTCGTTTTCGATGAGCTTGGCGATTTGTTCTTTGACGCTGGCGTTGCTGATGGGTCCGGCGGCGGTTTCGAAGCCCGGGGTGAAAAAGAACTTCATCTCAAACAGACCGTGGGGCGTCTGGATATACTTGTTGGCCACGGCGCGGCTGACGGTGGTTTCGTGGACGCCGATTTTTTCCGCCACCTGTCCCATCGTCAACGGTTTAAGGTGGGAGATGCCCTTGTCGAAGAATTCTTTTTGATGCTCGACGATGATCTGGGCGATTTTGTAGATCGTTTGCTGGCGTTGTTCAATGCACTTGATGAGGAACTTGCCGGCGCGGATTTTTTCGCGGATGTAACTGATCGCTTCGCGCGACTGTTCTCCGCGGGCCATCAACTCTTTGTAGGTGTTGTTGATGCGCAGGCGCGGGATCTGGTCGTTGTTGAGCAGCACGACGTACTGGCCGTCCACCTCCTGCACGATCACGTCCGGCGCGACATACTGATCCGGTTCGGTGCTGAACATGCGACCGGGTTTCGGTTCCAGCGTCGAGATAACCGTGGCCGCTCGTTGCACCTCGTCGAGACTCAGATGGAGCGATTTGGCGATTTCCTGATACCGTTTCCGACCCAGCTCTTCGAGATGACGACTCACGATGGCGGCTTCGGCGGACTCTGATTTGCCGAGCCGGTCCAACTGGATCAGCAGGCACTCGCGCAGATTGCGGGCGCCGACGCCGACGGGATGAAGGCTCTGGATCACATGCAACACCCGCTCCAGTTGTTCCATCGGCAGACCGGTGTTGACGGCCAGTTCTTCCAGAGAGGTGAGCAGATACCCGTCGTCATTGAGACTGCCGATGAGCAACTCGGCCACCTTGCGGTCCTCGGCGGAAAGCTCGGTGTCATCCAATTGACGCAGCAGATGTTCTTGCAGCGACTCGCGTTGGACAAGGGAATCGAAGAAATACTGGCGTTGCTCCTCCTGTTCGGGTGAACGGCCGCGAAAACTGCTGGTCTGGGAAAAATATTCGCGCCATTCGTCATCGAGTTTGGAAAGGACTTCAAACTCCCGTTGAAAATCGTCATCGGAGGCGCTCTCATCGGGAAGCGGCTGCTGCTCGGCGACGGCTTCCGGTTCCACCGGCGGCGTCTCGGGCGGTTCCTCCTCCAGCACGGGGTTTTGCTGGAGTTCCTGTTGAACGAGGGCATTCAGTTCCAACGCGTTCACCTGAAGCAGATGCAGACTCTGCTGCAGTTGCGGAGCGAGCACCGTTTGCAGTGAAAGCCGCTGAACTTGTTGTAATCCGGGGGTTTGAGTCATGCCGGTTTCCAATCACCACCGTCAATATACCTGTTGGCAGCGCCCGCGCAAAGACAAAGTACGCAACTTGCTCTTGAGTTGCCAGCGGCTCTGTGCTACAACACCGCTCCGTGGGGATTCAAATCACAGTGCTGGGCAGCGGCAGCGGAGGCAACTGCACGCTGGTGGAAACCGAAAAGACGTCGCTGCTGTTGGACGTCGGACTCTCTTGTCGGCAAATCGTCGAGCGACTCGCTCTGGTGGGCCGATCGCTGGACGACCTCGATGCCCTTGTGCTCAGCCACGAACACAGCGACCATGTCAGCGCGCTCGCCGTCCTGTGCAAGCGACGCAACATTCCCGTCTTTGCCAACCGATTCACCGCCGAGGCCGTGGCCGGGGACACGGGAGCGCGTTGCGCGTGGCGGTTGTTTGAAACCGGACGCGGTTTTGACATCGGCGACATCACCATCGAATCCTTCAGTGTCCCCCACGACGCGCAAGACCCGGTCGGTTTCCTCATTCACAACTGCGACGCTTCCATCGGTTTTGTCACCGACCTCGGTCACGCCACCCGTTTGGTGGCAGAGCGATTGCGCGCGCTGGACGCGCTCGTGCTCGAATCCAATCACGACGTGAGAATGTTGCAGAACAATCCGAATCGTCCCTGGGCGACCAAACAACGCATTCTCAGTCGCCACGGCCATCTCAGCAATGAGGACGCGGCGAAACTGGCCGGCGAAATCGCTTCCGCCCGGCTTCGGCACATTGTTCTGGCCCATCTCAGCCGCGAGTGCAACAAGCCCGAACTGGCCCACAAAACCATCGCAACCAGGCTCCAACAGGTCGGCGCCACACACATTCAGATCGCCGTTTCGTGTCAGCATCAACCGACCGCCACGTTGCGCGTGGGAATCTCGTGAGGCTGCCGGACACACGGCAATGGAGCCGGGCGGCGTTGCTGGCGCTGGTCACGCTTGTCGCTTACCTGCCGGCCTGGAAGGCGGGATTTCTCTGGGATGACGACCTGTTGTTGACGGAAAACCGGCGCGTGCAATCCGGCAGCTTGCGGGAGCTTTGGACCTATTCGCCCGAAACCGAGTGTTACCCGATCACTTGGACCTCGTTCTGGCTGGAATGGCGATGCTGGGGAATGAATCCTGCCGGCTACCACGTCACCAACATCCTGCTGCACACTCTGGGCGCGTTGTTGGTCTGGCGCGTCCTGGAGCGCCTCGGCATCCGCGGCGCATGGTGGGCGGCAATGATTTTTGCCGTTCACCCGGTCAACGTCGAATCCGCCGCATGGATTGCGGAACGCAAAAACACATTGTCGCTGGTGTTCTGCGCGTTGACCGTGCTGGCGTTTCTCCGTTTCGATGACAGCGGCAGAAGCGGCTGGTACTGGGGCGCGCTGGCGGCGTTTGTTGCGGCGCTCCTGAGCAAAGCATCAGCAGTGCCGCTGCCGGCGGTGTTGCTGCTGTGCGTCTGGTGGCACCGTGGCAGGCTGCAGCGACGCGACCTGTTGCATGTGGCGCCGTTTGTCCTGCTGGCCGCCGTCGCTGGTTGGCTGGCGATCGGAACCTACCAGTGGCAGTCCGCGAGAACGGAAACCGTTCTTTCGGCGCAACGCCCGCTCGGATTCCGACTCGGCGCCGCCGGTCATGTATTCTGGTTTTACGCGCGAAAAGCGCTCGTGCCGGTCCACCTGATGGCTGTCTATCCGTTGTGGAAGTTCGAAAAACTGACGCCGTTGTTTTGGGTGCCGACGTTGTGGATCGCGGTGGTGGCGGGAGTCGCCTGGCGGTTTCGCGCAACGTGGGGCCGCAGCGTGTTGTTTGCGCTGCTCTATTTCGGGATCATGCTGTTGCCGGCGCTCGGCCTGTTCAATGCCCCCTATATCGGACGATCACCGGTCGTCACCGACCATCTTCAATACCATGCCATCATCGGCGTCATTTCTCTGGTCGTGGCCGCGATCATGAGCCTGCCGCGCGCGGTGGCCAATGGCATCGCGTTGCTGCTTGTCGGCACACTGGCGGCACTGAGCGCGAAACGAGCAAGCCGTTACGAGGACCCGGTCCAATTCTGGACCGACACGCTGGCCCAAAACCCGCAGGCGGCACGGGCGCACTACGAACTGGCGCTGCACTACGACAAACTGGGTCGCTACGACGAGGCGCTGAAACATTACGCCGCCACGCTCCAATGGGAACCGACCTACTACAAAGCGCACAACAACATCGGAAAAGTCCTGATTCGCCACGGCCGACTCGCCGAGGCGCTGCGGCATTTTGAGGCGGCGGCGCGTTTGCGTCCGGGTGTTGCTGAGCTGTATTACAATCACGGGCTGGCGTTGTTTTTGGCCAAACGTTTTCCCGAAGCGATTCTGGAACTGAAACAGGCGATTCGCTACCAACCCCGAAATGCCAACGCGCATGCTTGTCTTGCCACAGCGTACAGTTTTGTTGGAAAAACCCAGGAAGCCCGATGCCACTTCGCCGAGGCGGCCCGGCTCAATCCAAACCACCCGGACTTCAGCCGCCTTCTACCGCCATAACCTCAGCCGCTAGTAACGGTAGATCACGCCACCGGAGTAATAGTAAAGCGGCGCGGGCGCATAGTAGGTGACCGGCGGAGGTGGAGGCGGGTAGTAATACACCGGCGGCGGCACATAGTAATAGACCGGTGGCGGACAATAATAATAGTAGGGCCGATAACAATACCCCGGCCAGTAGCCGCCATATCCAAAACCGAAACTGAAACAGTACCGCGACCGCGCTTGCACCGGCGACAGCACGCAGAAAACCGCCACCACGCCGATCGCCACTCCGAGCCATATCTTTGATCGCTGTTTCATGCTGCGTTCTCCGCAGCCAACTATAGCGCACTCGCGCCGTCCCGCAAGTCTCAGATGTGACGGTGAGTCTCCAAGTGCTCCCGACAATACTCCTGCCCGCCGCTGCAACGGCTGCACACCCGAAATTCCAGCTCCGGGTCGTCCCGCTCCGTTCGCCCGCAACTGGCACAGCGGTGAAACGGCGCAAAACCGTCCGCCGCCGGCCGGCCCGTGCCGACGGAAGAAAACGCCCGCTTGCGACGGCCACGTCGGAGACGTTCCAGCACGGAAAATTCGCGCACAACACGGACTTCCGAAGCGAGGAGGGCGAACTCGTTCTGTGCCTGCAACCAAATGAACAGCGCCAACAGGATCAGCCAGTAATCCTGATGGACCACGGCCCAAAGAATCCCCAGCGCCGCAATGCCCCGGCTCGTCCATACGGCAATGCGAGTCGCCCGCTTCGCACTCATCCAGTGCCAGAGCGTGTCGCGCAAAATCCGCCCTCCGTCCATTGGGAAGGCCGGTATCAGGTTGAAAATCAGCAGCCACAGGTTCCATACGGCCATCTCATAGAGAAAACGCGCCGTGCCACTCATCCCCAACACCGCCACCCACGGCGCTGCCATCCACGAGCCGAGAAACAGCAGCAACGTCACCAACGGTCCGGCGACCGTGCAGATCAGGTGCGCGGTCGGATGCCACGCGGGCCGGCAGTAGGCAAGACCGCCGAGCGGCCACAACAAAATATCGCAGGCTTCACCGTCGGCCCAGCGGGCTGCGAGCGCGTGGCCGAATTCATGCAGCAGGATGCAAACATACAGTCCAACGATGAACGCCATCCCGTAAAGAAGGTTCTCGAACTGTTGGACCCGGTAGAGCGCATACAGCAGAAACGTGAAATGCAGCCGCACTTGGATGCCGAAGACGCGACCGAGCGGGATGCCGGAATGAAGGAAATCCATGTGGTTAGCGGCGTGGCCGCTCCGGGCGAAGCAATGCCCGGCGCGGAAGTTCTTTGAGTTGTTCCATCTTGGCGATGGATTGCGCCACGATCCGCTCAAACCAGGCGGGCGTCAGCAGATCGGGCCGGCGCCGAGCGCACTCCGCCGCCCGTTGCAGACGCCGCGAATAGCTTTCCAACTCGCGCGCGACCTGTTGCGTGGTCTGATGAAGTTTTTCCAGCCGCTCAAACGTCGCCAGACCCCGCCCCATACCACGCAACAACCCCTCAATGTCATCCGCCGCCTCGGCCAGAACATCCTCCTCCACCGTAAGAAAACCCAAACTACAGGCGCGACCAGCGCGTCGTGGACGAGCGATGAACAACAGCGGCGAATTCCCCTCCACCAACACCAAACGATACGCCGCCAACGGCGTGCCCGAAGTGTTGTGGCACTGCAGACGCGCGCCCTGTTGCAGTTCCCGCACCGGCCGACCTGTTGCCAACACACGAACCTGATCCAGTTTCGCCGCCAGATGCTGAAGACGATGACAATTGGCGCGCAACTGAATGGGCGCCGAGTACCCGATGGTCAGCCGATTCCCGAAACGGGCGCCGTGCTCGATGGCGGCATCGAACAGCGCGCTAGCGACCATCGTGTTGAACCAGTAAAACGTGTCCCTCCTCAATTCACTCAGCTTCACAACGACCGGCCGACCTCGGTCGGCGGTGAACGCCTCCTGCGCCATGTGTTCGCCCGGCGGCAAACGCCGTTGCGCGTCCGCGAGCAACTCATTCCAGTGCGATGGGTCTTTCCGTGCCATGTCCGCGCCCTTATAACCGAGGCCGGCAGCGCGGCCAAGCAGAATCGGCTTGATGAGCGCGAGCGGCTCCGTTAGAGAAGCGCCGTCGCATGTATCAAGGACTGCGAGTTGCGGTGGTGATTCCCGCCTACGGCGAGGCCGCGCGCGTTGCCGACGTGGTGCGCGGCCTGCCGGCGTGGGTGGATCAGATCATCGTGGTGGACGACGCCTCAACCGACGGCACGGCTGAGGCCGCCGAGTCGGTGAAGGACGCGCGTCTGCTGGTGTTGCGCCACGAGCAGAATCAAGGCGTCGGTGGCGCGACCATGACCGGTTTCAACAAAGCTTGCGAACGGGGCGCCGATGTGCTGGTGAAGATGGACGGCGACGGTCAGATGGACCCGGCCGCGTTGCCGGCGTTGTTGGAGCCGATTCGTCGGGGCGAGGCCGACTACACCAAGGGAAACCGCTTCCTGCATGGCCGGCAGTTGCAGCAGATGCCGTTGCGCCGGCGGCTGGGCAACATTGCGTTGTCGTTCATGGCCAAGCTGGCGTCGGGTTACTGGAACATCTTCGACCCGGCCAACGGCTATGTGGCCATCCACGCAACGGTCTGGCCGCTGTTGGACCAGCAGCGGCTGGCTCGGCGATTTTTCTTCGAGAACAGCCTGCTCTTGGAACTGGGATTGGCGCGAGCAGTGGTGCGCGACGTGTATTTGCCTGCGCGCTACAAGGAAAAGACCAGTCACCTTTCCGAGAGCCGCGCGGCGGTGGAGTTCCCGCCGATGTTGGTGAGCGGTTTTCTGCGTCGGGTGTGGCTTCAATATTTCGTGCGCGATTTCAACGCCGTCTCGCTGTTTCTCATCGCGGGTTCCCTGAGCAGCGGTTTTGGTGTTCTGTGGGGCGCCTACCACTGGCGTGCTTCGGCGCTGGCGGGCCGGGTGACGCCGACCGGCACGGTAATGATTGCGGTGTTGCCGTTGATGCTGGGTCTGCAACTGCTGTTGCAGGCGCTGGTCATGGATGTGCAAAGCGTGCCGCGCGACCCGATTCATCTTGAGCGACCATCCACTGTGTCTTGAGGGGCGCGTGCTGGCCAGCGTCGTCATCGTCAGTTACAACAACAGAGAGCCATTACGCGCCTGTCTTGACTCGGTACAGGCTTCGTTGCCGCCCGATTGTGAAGTCATCGTCGTGGACAACGCTTCCGCTGATGGCACCGCCGACATGGTGGCTGAAGAGTTTCGCCGCATCCGCCTGATTCGCAACGAAACCAACACAGGCTTCGGCTGCGCCTGCAATCTCGGCGCGGCGCGGGCACAAGGCGAATTCCTCGTGTTTTTGAATCCCGACACGACAGTCCAAGGGCGCTGGATTGAACCGCTGCTGGAGCTGTTGCAACAGGATGCCGGCGTTGTGTTGGTGACCGGCAAACTGCTCCGAGCCGATGGGCGCATCAACACCTGTGGCAATGACGTCCATCTAAGCGGGCTGACCCTGTGCCGGGGCCTCGGCGACGAACCAAAGCGGTATCAGCTCATCGAAGAAGTGGATGCGATTTCGGGCGCGTTGTTCGCCCTCCGCCGCGAATGGTTCGAGGCGCTCGGCGGTTTTGATGAGGCGATGTTCTTGTACATGGAAGATACGGATTTGTCGTGGCGAGCAAGGTTGGCCGGAGGCCGATGCCTGTTGCAGCCGGCCAGCGTGGCCGTTCACCACTACGAACTGCGTTTCACTCCGTTGAAGGTGTATTATCAAGAGTGTCACCGTTATCTCATGCTGCTGAAAACGCTGCGCAGCGCGACGCTGGTGGCACTCTTGCCCGCATTGGTGCTGGCGGAGGTGGTGACGTGGGGATTTGTTCTGACGCGCGACCGGCGAAACTGGCGCAACAAACTGCGCGCCTACGGATGGGTGCTCGGTCATTGGGCACTGGTGATGCAGAAACGCCGACACGCCCAAGCGCATCGCAAGGTGCCCGACCGCGAATTGCTGCGCCACACAGGATGGTGGTTGGACTTCGGGCAAGTTTCGCAGGGACCAACGGGCCGGCTGGCTGCGTGGCTGTTCAACCCGCTGTTCGGTTTGCTCTGGCTCATCGTGAGAGGAGTGGTTTTGTGGTGACGCTGGACACGCGCCAACGGGAGTACGCCCAACGACTGCAACAGCAGGAGTCCGTCTGGTGGAAACGATGGCTCGATGTGCAAGCTCCGTACCGCTGGCACATCCGGCGATTGAAACCGGGCTTCGTGTTGGACATCGGCTGCGGTTTGGGACGGCACCTGGCCCACTTGGGCGGCCACGGCGTCGGCATTGACCACAACCCGCACTCGGTTGCTGCGGCCCGCGCACGCGGGCTTGAGGCGTTCACGCCCGAAGAGTTTCGCCAGTCGCCGTTCCATGCTCCTGAGCGTTTTGATTCCCTGCTGGTGTCGCATGTTCTCGAACACGTGACGCGACAGGAAGCGGTCGCATTATTGCGCGCGCACCTGCCGCTGTTGAAGACCGGGGGACGGGTAATCCTGATTTGTCCGCAGGAAGCCGGCTACCGATCGGATCCGTCGCATGTTGAGTTTGTGGATTTTGCGGCGTTGCGCGCCATCGAAGCCGACGCCGGGCTGGTCCACGTGAAGGCGTATTCGTTCCCATTCCCGCGTTGGACGGGACGTTTCTTCCGGCACAACGAATTTGTGTGCGTCGGGAAGAAACCCTAGGATTGACTCCATGAAGACGCATGCACCTGTTTCACTAGTAGCCATCGGGTCGTTGGCCGTCGCCACGGCCGCGCTTCATCTGGTGTTTGGCCTTTATTACGCCACGCGCGCTGAACACCTCCCTGCGCGCGTCTCGCTCCAGCAACAGGGCGAAACCTTCCTTGCATCGTATCCGGGCTGGAACAGTTCCCACGAAAGCGACTCGACCTACTACAACCGCACCGCCGTGAGCATCCTGCAAACCGGCCTCCCGCGTCGGCAATCGGGTGAGATCACATTGCACGCGCCGCTCTACAGTTATTTCCTCGCAGCCTGCTACGCCGTCGGCGGAATTCGATTGTTATCCGTCGCCATCCCGCAGGCGCTGTTGTCGGGACTGACGGCTTTTGCCGTGGGGCTTGCCGCGCTGCGCATCGGGCCGCAGAACCGTTGGTGGACCGGGTTGTTCGCCGCGTTATTGTATTTGGTCAACCTGCGAATCGGCATGTATGTCGGCTACATCTATCCCACGCTGTTAGCGCTGGCGTTGTTCGCCGCCGCCTTCTGTTTGTCAACACACGCGTGGTCGCCGGGCCGGCTTACCGCGTTTTCGCTGGCAATCATTCTTGGGACGTTTGCTCAAGCCAATTTTTTCCTGTTGGCGACCGCCTGCGTGTTCTGGCTGGCGCTGCAACGAAAATGGCCGGCAACGTTGGTCATCGCAGCCGGCATCACCCTGAAACTGGGCAGCGGGCTGTTGACTCCGCAACTTCCTGCGCAGAACGAAAGCGCCATTCTCTGGGAGGCCAACAATCCTTACTACGAATCCATGCGGTGGATGAGCCTCTGGGAACGTCGGCCCGGCAATCCGTGGACAACTTGGTCGGCGTCTCCCGCCGAGCAACGCCGCTACGACGACTATCTCCAGCGGGCAGCCGCCGAGCAAACCAATCCGGGCTGGCTCTGGATCAAGGAAAACCCCGGCCACTACGCCAAACTCTGTTTCATCCGGTTGCGCACCACGCTGGGACCGTTCACGGGTCAGATGTCGCTGCGCAACCGTGCCATCTCGACGTTTTACTGGCTGCTGATTTTCCCGCTTGGTTACTATGGCTGGTGGAAAACCCGGCATCTGCCCGTCTCGCAGATGGCATTGTGCGTGTTTCTGGTGCTGACAGCGTTTGAAACGCTGGTCATCAGCGATTGGTATTTACGCTATCGGTTGCCGGTGGATTTGATGCTGACGGCCTACGCTGCTGTCGGCTTCGCGCTGCTGTGGCCAACCCGCTCAGCACCGTCACCACAACCGCCCCCAAACTGATCAGCCCTCCAACACGCACTGTCCACGGCGAAAACTCAAACTCCACCTCATGCGTCCCGCGCGGCACCCACACGCTGCGCAACACCCAGTTGGCCCGATACAACTTTGCCGTCTTGCCGTCCACGCGCGCGCTCCAGCCGTTGTCCCACGTGTCGGCCAACACCAACCAGCCATCCGCATCGCTTTGCACGCGAACCGTCACACGTAACGGCGTGTAGTGCGTGACAATGACCTTGGCCGTACCCGCCGAACCCGCATCCGACGAAGGCTCCGCTGGCGGTTCCTCCAGAAGCACGACCGCGCGCGGGTCGAACTCCTCGCGGGTCATCCGCTGCAACATTTCCACGCGATTTGTCATCACCTCGGCTCGCGGCACCCACCAGGCGCGCGGAAGACAATCGCGGTTGCGATACAGGCGCGTCTCGTCGGCCTCGACCAGCAACTCAAACCGTCCCGGCGGCAGCGCCGGCTCGGAGGTCGGACGCACGATGTATTTGACGTTTTGCATGTCCAACAGCCGGTTCGGCGCGCCGTCGGCTCGAATCGAAGGTAACGATTCCACCGTGGGCGGCGACAGCGAAAACGAGCCGGACAAATCATGCACGCCCGCCAACATCAGCAGATTGGGCCGAAACAGGAAAAACGAGTTCGTCCCCCCGCGGTAAACCCGGAATAACTCCGCGTCCCGCTCCAGCGGCGTCAACACCGGATGCGAAACCGTGAGCGGGTAGCGTCGCAAATCCGATTGCGGCACGAGCGGGCGGCCCACGGTCCACACATCCGCCACCGCGGCGGCCAGAACCACCGCGCGCAGTCGGTGACGGTGTTGCAGTCGCCACGCCAGCGCCACGGCCATTCCACAAAACGCCGGTACCCAGAACTGCGGATTCGACACACGATACCAATCAAGGAAACGTTCCGCCCGTTCTGCAAACCACTCACGCATAAACCCGAACGGTCCGCCCTCGGCACGCGCCAGTACATAGTGTTTCGCAGCGGCGGAAATGGCGGGGCGTTTCCATGCGACTACAACTTGCGTGGCGGCCACGGCTACGAGCATCGCGCCACACAAACTGGCCATAACGCGCATCGTGCGCCGCACAACCTCGCGTTGTTGTTCGGTGGCCGACAACATCAGGTCCACGCCCTCTGCCGCCAGCGCCGACAATGCAAACACCGCCACGATGAACACGCGATGATAGAGGCATTTCACCAGCGGCGTGAAGAAGACAAGCGCGAGCACCACGGCGATGATGCCGAGCCAAGCACGCGTGTGTCGTCCACCGCCTGCGAGTGCCGCCGCCACGGCCAGAGCGAATGGCGCCACACCGATGTAGCCGGTGAAATCCGCGCGCGATGCGCCGATCAGTTTCAACAGGTCAAACGTCTCCGTCGAACCGGTCAACGCAGGAAACACAAACGTCACCAGCATCGGCAACCCCAGCAACGTGTGACGCAGACCGGCATCGGGGCCGCGCGCATTCGTGGCGGCATACACGTCTCGCGGCAACGCTTCCAGTGTCGGCAGCCAGTGAACCGCGGCCATGCATCCACCGAGCAGCAGCGCCAACGCCGTCCGCGCCAGGAAGGCGCGCGACTCGCGTCGCCATGCCACCGCGACGGCGTAAACGACGCACAACAACGCGAGGTGCGCGCCGGCCTGGATGTTGCCGCTCAGAAACGCCACTCCCAACACACCGCCGGCGGCAAACGCGCCGAACCACGTGCCGCGCTCCAGCAACAACAACACCAGCGGGGCGAAACAAAAGATCGCCGGCGACCGCCAATACCACATGAGCAACCCGCTGTTGAGCGTCCAGATCGTCGCGCCGAGAAAAGCGGCCAGTCGTGATCGTCCGATCGCCCGCAAAAAGGCGAACATGGACAGCGCCGCGATGAGGAATTGCAGCACGAACGTCAGGCTGAGGACGCGTTCGGCGGAACCGAGCAACAACAACAGTTTGAACGGACTGAACAGCGCTGGCATGGACAGCGCGGCGTGAAGGTGCCCGCCGAGAATGTAGGGATTCCACAATGGGAATTGGCCATTGCGAACGGTTTGTTGCCAGAACACCGCCCACGGGTAATCCTCCACCAGCGCGTCGCTGGCATAGTGATTTTGGGCCTGTGGCAACGTCACACGCACACAGTAAGGCCGCATGAGTTCGTGCAGAATATCGGTCGGCACCAATGAAGCGCCGCCGCGCAACGTGGGCCAGAAAAACGTCGCCACCAGCGCCGTCAACCCCAGAACACAAACCGCAGTGAGGAGACGCTCTTTCATTTTGCCGTCAACGCCTCGAACGCCTTGATCATGCGGCGGCCGTAGTGTTCGTGGGTGTAGTAGGACGCAAACCGCTGGCGATTGGCGGCGCCCATCCGCGCGCGCAACGCCGGGGCATCGGCCAGTTGCAGGATTTTCGCCGCAAGATCGCCAGCCTCCTGCTCCTCGACCAGCAGGCCGTTGACGCCGTCGGCGATGATTTCGGGTATGGAACCGCGTCGGGTCGCCACGACAGGCAATCCGGCCTGCATTGCCTCCAGCAAGACCAGTCCCATCGTCTCGTAGTGGTAAAACGTGGGGAACGCCAGGATGTCTGCTTCGGCCAGCGCGCGCGCCTTTGCCGGGCCGGCCACCGGTCCGACAAACCGGACCGCGTTCGACAAACCGTGCTCGGCTACAAAGGCGTGCGCGGCTTTCTCGTCGTCGGCCCGGAACCACGCGCCGGCGAAAACGAAACGGAGATCGTTTCGTTGCGCCGCGATTCGGCGAGCGGCCTCCAAGAGAACGAACACGCCTTTTTCGCGGATGAGGTTTCCGAGGTAGAGCACGACGGTGCCGGTGTGCGGCTCGCACGCAGGAGCCGGTTCGGAAGGCTCGATGCCGGTGGGAACCACCTGAATGCGTTCGGGAGGCAGCCACCGCTCGAAATTGAACCGGAGCCGCTCGCCGAGCACGATGGCGCCGGCGGCCTTGCGAAAGGTCGCGGCCATCACGCGCTGCAGCCACGGGGAGGAGCGGTCGTAGAAATCGGGGAGATTGTTGCCGTGCGCGTAGAGCACCGTCGGCACGCCGAAGCAGCGGGCCAGCGCCAGAAAGGCGGCGTCTTTGAGGAAAGCGTTGCGGTTGACGCTGACCGGCGCGCAACAGAAGTCGAACCGCCGACGCAACAGCCATCCCAGTTCCCGCAGCCATAGGCCGAGAAACCTCAGCAGTTTGCCGACGTGGAACCTCTCAAGGTCGGCCAGCCGCGCAGCGACGGTGATGTCGAGAAACGTCACCTCAAAGTGGCGGGCGAACTCCGAGCGCATCAATGCCTGATAGGTGACACTGGGGCCGAAATGCGGCGGCGGCAGGTAGCCGAGCATCAACACGCGTTTCTTTCGGGGCTGACTCATGGCGCAAGTATCCGCTGCAAAAGTGCCGCTGCGACCGGCACATCGAAATGCCGGAGGGCCACTGCGCGCCCGGCGGCGCCGATGGCGCGTCGGCGCTCGGGCGCATCCAACGCGACGCGAAGCGCGGCAGTCAGTTGATCGGCGCTGAAAGGCGAGGGCAGAACGAAGGCGCTTTCGCCGTCGCGCAGGTAACGGGGAACATCGCCGACGGCGCTGGTGACGACACAGCGGCCGCTGGCGAGGTATTCGGAGAGTTTTGTTGAAAGACCCGAGCGGCTCCAGAGGCCTTCGCGGCGCAGGTTCAACAAAATGTGCGCTCGCGCGATCTCCTCGCGCACGGCATCCAGAGGCACGAATCCGCGCATCTGGGCGCAGTGGGTCAATCCGAGTTCGCCGATGCGGCGGCGGACAGACTCGCGGCGCGAGGGATCGCGCTGGTTGTCGCCGAGCAGGACCAGGCGGAAGGCGCGTCCTTCGGCCCGGAGCCGGGCGAGGGCGTCGAGCCATTTGTCCATCTCATCTTGTTCGGCGAACGTGCCGCTGTAGAGCAGCACCGGACAATCCGTCGTTGTTTCCGGGCCGAAGTCCCACGCGGCGCAGTCCACGATGGTCGGCAGAATCCAGACTTTGGAGGGATCGCCGCAGAGATGCGCGTATTTTTCGCGGAGATATTCGGAGATGACGACGATGGCGTCGGCCAAGGGCGGGCATCGGCGGTCGGCCAGACGGGCGTCGAGCGCGATGACCCGTTGGGCGAGGGAGCGTGGAGAGTCGGAAACGACCTCGAAGCGTTCGTCTTCGTAGGATTGAACCGTGCGCAGGCCGAGGCGCCGTGCCAGACGCGTCAGCGGGACGGTGTCGTAGTAGTAGAGCTGATTGAACCAGAGCGCGTCCACTTCGCGGTTGGCGGCGGCGCGTCGGATGCGACGCACGATGGCGCGGATGGCGCGAAGTTTGGTGAGCAGCGAGGCGAAGCCGTGGCCGCGTTCGGTGGTGCCGAGGGCGTATTCGTAGGTTGCGCCGTGCAGGAGGCCGCGAGGTTGTTGGAGCGCGGGCGGAACCACACCGAGTCCGTGTTCGATCCAGACATGCACCTCATGGCCGGCGTGGCGAAGGGCTTGCAGGAGCGTTTTCAGGCGCGACGTGCGGCCGCCGCCTTCGGGCAGATCGGCAATGGTGATCAGGTGAATTTTCATGAAAGCCCCCGAAGGGAAAAGGCGCTGCGAGGCCCGATGGGCGGCCGGAAGGAACGCGCGGCAGGGTGAAGGTCAACGAAAACAGCGTGGAGGCCGAATGGGATCATGGCAACGGCGGGCATTGTAGCGGAGGAAGCGGGAATTGGCAAACGACCTTGCGCCCGCAAGGGTTTTGCCAGATACTGAGCGGCGGTGAATGAACAGATGGAGGCGAGTTCTTTCATGAGCGAACCGAAATGGCGGCTACGGTTGCGGTTGCGTCTGTACGGTGTCACGTTGATTGTGGCGCTGTTGTATTTGTTGATCGGACGGCTCAGTTCGCCCGGAAGGGATTGGGTGGAGGTGGACCTGTGGCTGAGTGCCGCCGCCGTGTTGATGTTCGGGCTGGCTGGTGTCGAGGCGTATTTTGTCATTCAGCGATGGCAGGAACGCTACCGCGAGCTTCAGGCCGCGCGCGCTCGCGAACGCGAGCTGACCGATCGGCTTTCCGAACAGCGCCGCCAGATCCTCAACCAGATTTCCCTCGCATTGCTCGACCAACTCAATCTCCGGCGACTGCCGCGCGATGTGGTGGAGAAAATGGCGCTGTTGTTCGAGTGCGATGTGGTGGGCGTCTGGCTGGCGAGTCGGGACGATCCGGGGTTTTGGGTTCCTCGCGGCGTTTGCGGTCTGTCCGAGAGCGCTGCTCGCGAGTTGGGCGCCATCGGACAAGGCTCGCCGGCGTTTGAAAAGGTGCTGCAACAAGCTCGCCAGCTTGCGGTGACCGATTTCGGGCGCGACACGGCTCCGGCGATGGCGGCGTTCTGCGAACGCGAGGGATTGGTCGCCGCGGTGCTCACGCCGGTTCAGTGTCGTGACCGTGTGGTGGGCGTCATAGGCGCGTTTTATCGCCAGCCGCGCGAGGTTTCCGCCTCGTTGGCTGCCGAAATGCAAACGGTCGCCAATCTGATCACTGGCGTCGTGCAGGCGGAAGAACTGTGTCGGAGCGTCGCCGAATCGCAGAAGATTGATTCCTTTGCCAATGTGGCCACGGGCATCGCGCACGACTTCAACAACGTGTTGGCCGCCGCGTTGGCCTGCGTCAGTCACGTCAAACAACACACCGACCCCGGCAGTCCATCGTTCCGTCATCTGGTGGCCGCCGAAAGCAGTATTTACCGGGGCGCCGCGTTGTCGCAGCAACTGTTGTCCTTTGCCCGTCGAGGACGGACCGCGCCGAAGGTGTTGGACCCGAACAAGGTGATCGAATCCACGCTGAACCTGCTGCAACCCAGTTTTGAGAAGCATTTTCACATTGAGCGTCGTCTGGCTCCTGCGGTGCATCCGGTAGAGATCAACGATACCGAACTGGAGCAGGTGGTGCTGAATATCTGTCTGAATGCTCGTGAGGCCATGCCGCAGGGTGGCACGTTGACGGTTTCCACGCGCAACCTGCGGCTGGATGCAGCAGCGCCCGAACGCGCCAAGCTCGCATTGCCTGATGGCGACTACGTGGTTCTGGCGTTTCGCGACACCGGCCACGGCATGAGCGAAGAGGTGCGGCGGCGCGTGTTCGAGCCGTTTTTCACTACCAAGCAACCGGCTGACGGCAAAGGCCTCGGCCTGACGTTGGTGCAAAACATCGTTCAGAATGCCGGCGGCGATGTGACGGTGGAGTCCGCGCCCGGTCGCGGCGCGCTCTTTGAGGTGTTTCTGCCGGCCAGCGCCAAACCGTCGGCGACACCCGGTCCGTCCCCAAGCGGCGAAACGCGCGGCCGAGGCGAGCACATTTTGCTGGTGGAGGATGAAGAGGTGATCCGCGAAATGACCCGACTGGCGCTCGAATCACAGGGCTACACGGTGACAACCGCTTCCGACGGCGCCACGGCGCTGGCTCTTTATCAGCAGCACTGGAAACAGATTGATCTGGTGATTGCCGACATGGTGATGCCGCGTCTCAGTGGAATGGAATTGCTGTCGCGCATGAAGGAAATCAATCCCCGCGTCCGCGTCATCGTCTCCAGTGGTTTCAGCCGCGAACTTGAAGGCCAACAGATGCTTCAACACGGCTGTCTCGGCTATCTTCAAAAACCCTACGATCCGCAGCTGTTGCAGCGGCTGGTTCGTTCCGTGCTCGATTCGGTTCCGTAAACCGGAGGCGAGTTGACTTGCGCAGCAAACAGCTTACTATTGAAGCAAGCGCGATGATCCCCGTTGACATTTCATTGCCCCGCGAGCCGGCAGAAGCCGAGCCGCCGCAGCCGGTTCCGCCATCGGCACTGCGCGCCAAACTCTATCTGGTCGCTGTGGTCGTCACACTGGCCTACCTCTTCACCGGATACCTCAACAGCAAGGACGCGATCTGGGCGCAAATCAATCTACCCCTCAGCACCGTCTCCGTGTTGGTACTGTGCCTTTCGATGGCCGAGTCCTACCTCCTCGTGCAGCGTCTCCGTCGCCACAACCAGGAAATGGCCGCCGCCAACGCCCGCGAACGCGCGCTTCAGCAACACCTCGCCTACCAGCGTCAGACCATCCTTTCGCAACTGATCAGTTCGCTCATGGATCGGTTCGACACCAGCCAGGTGCCGCGTGATGTCCTCGAAAAAATCCAGCAACTTTTCGAGGCCGATCTGGTGGCTCTCTGGCTTGCGACACCGGATCAACCCCGCCAGTGCATCCTCCGCGGTGTCCTCGGCCTGAACGCCCACAACGCCGACGAACTGAAGGGTGCGCCGTGGTCGCTGCCCGAATTCGAAGACCCGCAGAAACCGCCGCAACAACTCATCGTCGCCGACGCACCGCGCCATCTCTCCCCGGCGCTGGCGGCGTTTACCGAGCGCGAGCGCATCACCACGGTGGCGCTCACCCCCATCCTTCGTCGTCAGGAACAGATTGGATTGGTGGGCATTTTCTACCGCCATCCCATCAGCCTTTCGCAGTCGTTGGCCGCCGAGATGAATGTGCTGGCCAACGTCATCGCCAGTGCCCTGCAGGCCGAAGAACTGTATCACGACCTCATTCAGGCGCAAAAAACCGAGTCCATCGGGAGCCTGACCAGCGGCATCGCCCACGACTTCAACAACGTGCTGGCTGCCGTCCTCGCCTGCACCAGCTACGTCAAACAACACACCGATCCTTCCGACCCCAATTACCGCTATCTGGAGGCCGCCGAAACCAGCGCCCATCGAGGCGCCGCCCTTACCAAACAACTGCTCGCCTTCGCCCGACGCGACCAGCCGCGCCAATGCATTCTCGACCCGAACACCGCCATTCAACAAACCCTTCAACTTCTCGAACGCAGTTTCGACAAATCCATTCTCTTTCAACGCCGTTTGGCTCCGGATGTGCGACTGGTGGAGATGGACCCGTCCCAGTTTGAGCAAATCACCTTGAACATAGCCGTCAACAGCCGCGATGCCATGCCCAACGGCGGCATCTTCTCCGTGTCCACCGAAAACCTGACTCTGACTGCCCAAACGCCGCGTCCGCCGGGCGTCACATTGCCCGACGGCGACTATGTGCTCATCCGGTTCAGCGACACTGGCCACGGCATGGACGAAGCGACTCAACGCCGCATCTTCGAGCCGTTCTTCACCACGAAACGACCCGGCCAGGGCACGGGTCTGGGGCTGTCGCTGGTGATGAGCATCGTCAAAGCCTCCAAAGGCGCCATCCATGTCGAGTCCGCCCCCGGCCAAGGCGCGCGTTTCGACGTGTATCTGCCTGCGACCCACAAACCGTTGCCCGCGTCCGAGGAAATCGTCGAACCCCGGCCGCGGCGCGGTTCGGAATGCATTCTGTTGGTGGAAGACGAGGAGATCATTCGGGAGATGGCTCAGATGGCGCTGGAAGAGGCCGGCTACAAAGTCATCGCAGCGCCCGATGGGGCCACGGCGTTGTCGTATTACCGGCGCGATTGGCGGACCATTGCGCTGGTGGTTGCCGACATGGTGATGCGGCAAATGGGCGGTCCCGAATTGCTGGCCCGGATGCGAGAGATCAACCCCAACGTTCGCGTCATCGTCTCCAGCGGTCACAGCCTGGAACTGGAGGGCCAGCGGATGGTGCAGCACGGTTGTTTGGGCTATCTCCAAAAACCCTACAAGGCCAGCGCGCTCCTGACCCTCGTGCGACAGGTGCTCGACTCCGGCCTCTGATCGGCCGGGTCTGCACTGGCGCGTCCGAACGCGCGCTTGACGCGGTGGGTGAGCGCCTGTAATCTGGCGAGTCAAGAAACCAGGCGATATGAACGGCACTGCAAAAGGGATTTCGGTCAGCCACAGTGGCACGGATGTGTTCGTGCGAATTGTTGGGCGGGGGACGTTTCAGAACGGTCAGTTGTTGCGCCGTTACGCGATGGAAATGTTGGAACGTGGTTGTGAGCAGTTTTTTGTGGACCTGGGCCAGTGTCAGGGAATGGACAGCACGTTTCTGGGTGTGTTGGCCGGGATTGGTTTGCGCCTGAACCAAAGCGGCAAGGGCGGCAAGGTCCACGTGGTCAATGTCAGTGCCCGCAATGTGGAGTTGCTCCAGACACTCGGCTTGGACCGGCTTTTCGACATCCATCTGGCCGGACGCGATCCTACGCGTCGCCCGTTTCCAGAGGACAGCAGCTTTCAAACCTTGCCCGACAGCGAACTGGCGGACACCACGAAGAATCTCAACAAGCTGGACACCGCCAGTTTCATGCTGGAGGCCCACAACAATCTGATTCAGGCCGATCCACGCAATGCCCCGAAGTTTCGCGACCTCACGAAGTTTTTGCGCGAAAAGGTCGGCGGTGCTCCCACCGAGCCGCCGCCGTCGGGTTGAAGTTTTCCGGGAGACCTGCGGATGAAGGATTTCTACGTCGAACTGGAATCGCGCGGACCGATCCAACTTGTCCGCCTTCATGGATCGCTGGACATGTATTCGTTTCCCCGATTGGAATCGCAGTTACAGAATCTTTTCCAGCAGGGCCGCTACGCGGTGTTGCTGGACTGCGGCGATCTGGACTACATCGGCAGCGCCGGGCTGGGCGCGCTGATCGGGTTCGCCAAGCAGGCGCGCGAGCATGAGGGAGACCTCAAGCTGTTTCGAGTTCCCGACCGCATCTACAAGGTCATCGAACTGCTGGGCTTTACGAAGGTCCTGCAGGTGTTTGCCACCGAGGAAACCGCACTGGCCAGTTTCCAGAAACGGTAACGACGAGCGCCGAATGGATTCCACGGGCAACATTGACATCAAAAAATCCACCAGCAGCTTGTGGGTCCGGGCGCCCGGCCACGGCAGCTCCTTGCGCCCCATCCGGCTGGTCATCGCCGACCTCGCCCGTCAGGTCGGTTTCCCCGAAGACGAGGTCGCCAAGATCGAAATGGCCGTGGACGAAGCCTGTTCCAACGTCATCGAGCACGCCTACGAATCCAAGCGCCAGTGGACATGGAAACACAACAACCCCGAAATCCGTCTCTACATCCGCACCGAAGCCGACCGCCTCATCATCCAAATCCACGACAACGGCAAACGCTTCGATTTCGCCTCCTACCGGCCCGTCAATCTCATGGAACGGATCCGCGCCATGCGACGGGGTGGTTACGGCATCGCCATCATGCGCCAGTTCATGGACGAAGTCGAATACCGTTCCGACGAACGCACCGGCAATACGCTCCGCCTGGTCAAACACTTGAAAAAAACCTGATCCTCCACCATTCTTACCCACTTGCTATGAGTCATCACTCCAAACAGGACATCGCCGTTTCCGCCTCCGGCCAGCCGGCCGCATCAGCGCCGACCGCACCCGAGCAGTCAAAGAGCGAAACCGCCCCGCCAGCGCCGATCGCTTCCCCGGCGCCCGCCGACAAACCGAAGACCGTCACCATCGAGGAAGCCGAACTGCAGAAACTGAAAGCCGAGGCCGCCAAAGCCGCCGAGAACTGGGACAAGTTCCTCCGAGCGGCTGCCGACCTCGAAAACTATCGCAAACGAGTCGCTCGCGAAAGAGAGGAGCTGACACGCGCCGCGCGGGAAACGGTCATTGCAGCCCTGCTGCCGGCTCTGGACAATCTGGAGCGTGCCCTCCAACACAGTTCCGAAAACTCGCCTTTGCGGGAAGGCCTTCTGCAGGTCCGCAAACAATTTGAACGCGCGCTGGGAGAATTTGGGCTGGTGGAAATCAGCGCCCAAGCGGGCGACACCTTCGACCCCAGCCTCCACGAAGCCATCAGCCACGTCGAGTCCAACGACCACGCCGACGGCATCATCCTGCAGCAAGTGCAAAGCGGCTACAAACTCGGAGACCGCCTCCTGCGGGCCGCCCGCGTCGTCGTCAGCAAGGGCAAAAGCCACGAGGCCGACGCCGGCAACCCCCCGGCACCGGAAAAGAAAAGCTCCTGGTTTAAGTCCCCGTTCTCGAAATGACCAAACGCGACTACTACGAAATTCTTGGTGTCAGTCGCGACGCCTCGGAGGAGGACATCAAAAAGGCGTATCGCAGACTCGCCATCAAGTATCATCCCGACAAAAACCCCGGCGACAAGAGCGCGGAGGAAAAATTCAAGGAACTGGGCGAAGCCTACGAAGTGCTCAGCGACCCGAACAAACGCGCCGCCTACGACCAGTTCGGCCACGCGGCCTTCGCTCCGGGCGGCGGCGCCGCCGCCGGTCAACCCGGCGCCGGCCCGCAATGGGGCGGCTTCCACGATCCGCGCGACATCTTCGAGCAGTTTTTCCGCACCGCCGGCATGGGCGGTTTCAACGACTTCTTCGGCGTCGCCGAACCCAGCGGCGGCCCGCAACAGGGCAACGATCTCCGCTACGACCTTGAGATTGGTCTGGAAGACGCCGCGCGCGGCCTCGAAAAAGAGATCGTCTTCAACGCGCTCGACACCTGCCCGGCTTGCGGGGGACGCGGTTCCGCCGCCGGCGCCAAAATCGAGGTTTGCCCCACCTGCGGCGGCCGCGGTCAAGTGGCCCACTCTCGCGGTTTCTTTACCGTCGCCACCACCTGTCCTCGTTGTCATGGCGCCGGACAGAACGTCGTCAATCCCTGCAAGCAATGTGGCGGCGAGGGGCGCGTCCAACAACGCCGCAGAATCAAAGTTCGCATTCCGCCGGGGATTGACGACGGTTCGCGCCTGCGCAGCAGCGGCAACGGCGAAGCGGGCATTCGGGGCGGTCCGCGCGGTGATCTCTATGTGGTCATTCACGTTCGGCCACACGACGTATTTGCGCGGCAGGGCGATGACCTGTTGTGCGAGGTGCCCATCAGTTTTCCCGTCGCCGCTCTCGGAGGCGAAATCGAAGTGCCCACGTTGCGCGGCGCGGCGCGGCTGAAAATTCCGCCCGGCACGCAGCACGGCACCATGTTCCGCTTGCGCGGGCAGGGCATGCCAGAGTTGCACGGGCACGGATATGGCGACCTGCTGGTGCGAGTGCTCGTGGAAGTGCCGACCCGCCTGAATCACGCGCAACGCCAGAAACTGGAGGAATTCGCCCGCTGCTCCGACGACAGCGTGTATCCGCAACGTCGCTCCTGGCTGGAACGCGCCAAACGCTTTTTCGGCGCGAGGTGAATCCGCGACGGCTGGCGCGCGGCAACGCCCCAGCCGCTACTCCCACTCGATGGTGGCGGGCGGTTTGCTGGAAATGTCGAAACAAACCCGATTGACGCCTTTGACTTCGTTGATGATGCGCGTCGAAAGCCGCGCCAACAACTCGTACGGCAACCGAACCCAATCCGCCGTCATCCCGTCCACGCTGTCCACGGCGCGGATGGCGATGACATTTTCATAGGTGCGTTCGTCGCCCATGACGCCCACCGACCTGACCGGCAACAACACCGCGAAGCTCTGCCAAGTCTTGTAGTAAAGGTCGGCCTTCTTCATCTCGTCAATGACAATCCAGTCGGCCTCCTGTAACACTGCGATCCGCTCGGGCGTGACTTCGCCAAGAATCCGCACCGCAAGGCCGGGACCGGGGAACGGTTGTCGCCAGACGATTTCCTTCGGCAGCCCCAACTGCGTGCCGACCTCGCGGACTTCGTCCTTGAAAAGCTGCCGCAGCGGTTCGAGCAATTCCAGTTTCATCCGTTTCGGCAGGCCGCCGACGTTGTGGTGGCTCTTGATCATCGCCGCCGGGTTACCGGCAATCGGCACGCTCTCAATGACGTCGGGATAGGTGGTGCCCTGCGCGAGAAACCGGGCCTTGCCGGCTTTGTGCGCGGCCTTCTCGAACACCTCCACAAAGGTGCGTCCGATGATCTTGCGTTTCCGTTCGGGGTGGGTCACACCGCGCAGCCGGCTCAGAAACGTTTGCGCCGCGTCGGCATACACCAATTTCATTCGCAGGGCGCGCCCGAAGAGGCGCCGAACACTTTCAGCTTCGCCCTTGCGAAGAAGACCGTTGTTGACGAACACACAGGTCAGTTGCTTGCCAATCGCCTTGTGAATGAGCGCGGCAGCCACGCTGGAGTCCACACCGCCCGAAAGTCCGAGCACCACCTTGTCCCGACCGACCGTGGCGCGAATCTCCTCGACACTGCGCTCGATGAAAGAGCGCATCGTCCACTGGCGTCCGCAGCCGCAAACGCCATGCACAAAGTTGGAAAGAATCTGTTTGCCGTTCGGCGTGTGATGCACTTCGGGATGAAACTGCAAACCGTAGAGTCTGCGGTTTTCATCCGCGATGGCGGCGTGCGGCGCGTTCTCCGTGCGTCCGATGACCACAAAGCCCGCGGGCAACAGCGTGACCTGATCACCGTGGCTCATCCAGACTTTTTGGACTCGATCCATTCCGCGAAACAACGGCGTGTCGCAGGCAATCCCAATCTCTGCCGGACCGTACTCGCGTTTTTGGCCGGGCTGGACCTTGCCGCCGAGTTGGTGGGCGAGCAATTGCATCCCGTAGCAGATGCCGAGAACCGGGATGCCCAGTCGCCAGAGGCCGGCGTCGCAATGGGGCGCTTTCCTGTCATAGACGCTGCATGGCCCGCCGGAAAGGATGATGCCCGATGGTTGCAGCTCCGCCAACTGTTTGGCCGGCGTGTGGAAGGGCAGGATGTGCGAAAACACCTGACACTCGCGCACCCGCCGCGCAATGACCTGTGTGTATTGCGACCCGAAATCGAGAATGACGATTTGTTCCATATGGGCCTGGTCAGCGCTGGAACTCTTCCCTCTTCACGCCGTCTTTCACCGGGCCGTTCCTTTCGCTCGCGCTCGATACGTGGCCGGCCAGACGACACTGCAGTTCGGCGCGTTTGCAGACCAGTTCGCGGTGGTGGACCAGCGCCTCGCGCCTCTTCACGAAAGCGCGGAGGACGAGGACGCTCATCCGCACAGCCCGCGGCCTGTTGAGCATCGTGGCGGCCATGATCGCACCGTGCTCCGTGAAGGCATCCGGCAATACGGGCGAACATTTGAGTTTCCGCAGGCGGTCGCAGTTTGCGACCACCTCGGCCTTCTCGGCGTCGGCAAGCTGAAACATGAACTCCGACAGAAGCATCGAATGCCTTTGCTCTCAAACCCTAACGAATCACAATCTGTGACATGTTCTACCGCTCCTTCACCCGCTACTTGCTGCCCATGCCGACGCCCTGGACGGTCTGGAAGACTTTGCCCTCGGTCTTGATGGCGGGCGCGATGATGATCTCGGTTTCCTGAAACTCGCGGATGTTTCGGGCGCCCACGTTGCCCATGCAGGTGGCAATGGCACCCATCAAGTTTTGCGAGCCATCATCGAGTTCGGCGGGACCAAAAAGGATCTGTTTGAGCGAGCCGGTCACGCCGACATGAACGCGGGTGCCGCGCGGAAGATTCGCGTGCGGCGTGGCCATGCCCCAGTGGTAACCGCGTCCGGGCGCTTCCTTGGCGCGTGCAAACGCGCTGCCGATCATTACCGCGTCGGCGCCACAGGCGAACGCCTTGCAAATGTCGCCGCCGCGGCTCATGCCGCCATCGGTGATGATGGACACATAGTTGCCGGTCTGTTTGAAATGATAGTCGCGCGCAGCGGCGCAATCCACGGTGGCGGTCACCTGCGGCACGCCGAGGCCGAGCACGCCGCGCGTGGTGCAGGCAGCGCCCGGGCCGACGCCGACGAGGATGGCCGTGGGGCCACACCGCATCAGCTCCAGTGTCGCCGAGTAGGTAACCGTGTTGCCGACGATAACCGGAATTTTCATCTTCTTGCAGAAGGCGGCGATGTCGAGGGTCTTGTATTCCCTGGAGATGTGCCGCACGGTGGAGACGGTGGACTGCACAACGAAAATGTCGCACCCGGCCTCCTGGGCGATGGCACCAAACCGCTCGGCGCGCTGCGGGATGGCGCTGACCGCGCAGAGGACCCCGCCTTTTTTGATCTCCTCGATGCGCTGGCTGATCAATTCCTCCTTGATCGGCTCCGTGTAAATTTGCTGGGTCAGATGAGTCGCTTCCTCCTTGGAAGCACTCGCGATTCGATCGAGGATTTCCGTCGGGTCTTTATAACGGGTCTGAATGCCCTCCAGATTCAACACGGCCACGCCGCCCAATTTTCCCATCTCGATGGCAAAACGCACGTCCACCACGCCGTCCATGGCGCTGGCTAAAATGGGGACTTTGATTTTGTAAGGGCCAAGCTCGAACGTGGTGTCCACCTCGTTGGGATTGATGGTGACGTCGCCCGGCACCAGGGCGATGTCGTCGAACCCATAGGTGACACGCGCTTTTCGATTGCGGCCAATCCACATTCCCATAATGAAAATACCTCCGTTGTTGACAAATGGTTGGTTGTTGCAACTGCAAAACTCGCTGGCTTTCTCTTTATCGGCTTCCGTCGCAAAACGCAATGCCAAAGATAGAACTTCCCCAGTTCCAAGATTTGGTTTGGGAAGGTGAACTGTGCGGCAAATCAAGGACAGCACCCCCCTTTTCCCCCGCAGGGTCAGCGGTACTATCGCCCCTGAGTCCACGCAACGGTGCGGCAGTGCGCCCGCCTCACAGGCTGCCGCCGCACCCCAACACTTCGTCCTGCATCGCGCTCCACTGGATACATTCGCTGAGTAACCACGCTGTATTCTTCACACCCCAGTTCCGCTACACCGCTTGCCCCTCCAGCCACAGCCGATACGCTCCCAGCCCGATCCCCCAGCACAACTGCAGCACTTCCTTCGCCGCCGCATCCTTCAGGTACGCTTTCTTGCTGTCCACCTCCGCGTTCAGGTGTTTGAATCCGTTGTTCTCGATCGCCCATCGCGCGTGCGGCGGCTGCCCGATGAAGCGTTGAGCCGCGCGGGTGCGCCACCACTGATCGAGTTTCAACACACTGTCCAACCCCCACGCCGTCTGGCCGATCATCGCGCGGAAGATCGCGGCGAAGAAGTAACCGCCGAGCGGTTTGTGCCGTGTCGCAGCCTCCAACAGCACTACTCGAAAAATGTCGGGGAAGTTCTAGATTGACTTTGCGGGCGAGTGCTGACAATTTGATGGCGTGAGCCGTGGCGATGGAGTTCGCCGAATGTCGCGCTACCGACGACTGATAACTCCTATTGAAACAAACCGTTTCGGTAGGAGATTTTTATGAGTCAGAAACCGGGACCGACGAACCGCTGGCCGTTGAACGAATCGCAGCGCCGGGCGCTGGCGATCACGCTGGCCGGTATCGAACGCGATTTGCGACGGGTGACCGATGGTCTGGAGCGTCCGCCCGCCGATAGTTGGTTGCTCCGACACGTTGACCCGTTGTTGACGGATGCCGATGCGACACGTCAAAAGGTGGCGGAAATCCGTCAGAGCATTGAACAACTCGCCCACGACCTCGATCTGCCCGCCCAGGAAGAACCACTCACCCAATCACTGGTCGCGTTGTTGGTGCTCGACGAGGTGGCCGTGGAAGAGGTCGAGCCGTGCCGGCTGCGCCGCTACGGCGAGGTGAACGCAGCTACGGCGGCTTATCTGGAGGATCGGCTGCCTCGTTTGCGGAGTTTGTTGCAACAGCTCGAGGCGCTTTTGAAGAATGGCCCCGGCCGCATGAGGCGTTCGCATGAACCCGATGGATAAAGGGGTCAACTCTCTACAGTTGACATGCCAAACAAAACCAAGAGAGAATCGAGGTTTATACATCGATAGATCCTGTAATGTTTTTGCTGACAGTCACGAGTATGGAGTTGACCCCCCCCAATCCCCTGATAAGCTGTTGACGGCGCTGATCGGCATGGAAATCAAGTTCTGACCGTCATATAATCGCCTCGCCCCGACGACAAACGGTTGAACGCCGATCTTGCCGGCAGCCACGTGCCGGCTTTTCCGGCCCGACACGTCATGAAACCGCAACGCAATCACCGACATTTCCCGCGTGCGGCACCGGTGACTGGGATCGGCTTGTCGGTTCCGCGTAGCGCAGCCCAAGTCCGACCAGCGCTTCGGTTTCTCAGAGGCTGTCCAGTGCCGAGCGCTTGCCGGATGTTTCATTGAATGGAAAGGTACCACCATGAAAACCTCATCCTGTTTGCTTTTAATCGGGCTTGCAACCGCTGCCGCTCATCTGTCGTCGTGGGGCGCCGACGTCGCCGCCACTGCTGACACGCCCCTTCTTTTCTGCATCGGTGTCCATGTCGAGCCGTTGGGCGCGCGGGTGAGCCATCTGGTTGGCAACACGGTTCGGACGCCGACAGGGCCCGGCCCCGATTACAACCGCGAACCACTTTTCCGCCGTCATGTCGCCGACCTTCGGGCGCTCGCGGCCATCGTGGAGAAACACGGCGGGAAGATGACGGTGCAGGTGCAGTCGCCGTTCACCACCGTCTGTTGGGAGAGTGGCGAGCGCATCCTCGCCGACTTCGAGAAACACGGACACGAAATCGCGTTGCATTTGCACGAGGACGCGCATCTGGGACGCGGCTCGGAGCGGCTGCCGGTGGAGACGTGGGCCGCCGTGATGAAGGAGGAAATCGAGCTCATCAAGAAAGCCGGCGCGACGCGCGTGCGTTATTGGAGCGGCGGGAATCTTTATCCCGACGTGCTGAACGCGGCCGCCGCAGCGGGGTTGGACGTGATGAGCGACCACAAAAATCCGCGCACGCAAGGGACATTCCCGGAACTTCTGAGCATCCATCCGTGGCGGCCCGCCGGCGGGCCGACGGCGGAAGACATCGCGGCGTTTGCCACACACGACCCCGCAGGCAGGATCATCTATCTGCCGGATGGCATCTTCACGCGGACGGATTTCCACTCGATGCGGCGAGCGCACACCGTCGGCGGCGGCGAGAAGTATTTCGATTTCCTCGCCGACTCACTGCGAGCGTCGCAACAGGCAGCTCGCGCCGACCGGGTCAATGTCTTTCACATCACGGTTCATCCGGGGGAGTTCCGCGGCGGGCCGGAAACGGCGACGCCTTTCGGAGTGATTGACCGCTGGCTGACGAATGTTGTGGACCCGCTGGTGAAGGCGGGCAAGGTGAAGTGGGCAACTTTCTCCGAGATGGCCGACGCGTTTCGCGCGTGGGAAAAACAGCATCCCGGCGAGGATCCGCGCGCGACAGCTCGCGCCGTGACCAACCCGGCCAGTCACCCGCCGTTTTGGACACAGCCGGGAACGACAGCGCCACCTCTCCGCCAGAGGCCGGCGATGACCGAAGCCGAAGGGCCGAAGCCCGAAGCCCCAAAGACGGAGAGCCCGGCGGTTGCCGACCGTCGAGGATACATCACCTTCGTCGTCAACACCCACGACTGGCCGCATCTGGAGGAGAGCGCGGCGACCGTGTTGCGGCTCATCGGCATCTTCGAGCGCAACAAGGTGCGCGGGGAGTTTTACTTCACGCCGCAGATCGTGGAGCACTACCAGCAGAAACGGCCGGACGTGATCGCGCGTCTGAAACAAAGCGGCATGGGCATCAGCTATCACGTCCGTCCGCCGCATCCAACCTACGGCGGCTTTGACGGGCGGCTGCGCCACCTCGACGACGCGACGCTCATCAGGACGCTCCGCGACTACGAAACGTACCGGCTCGATCCCGCCACGGGCGACCTGCAACGCGACAAACCCGGCGGGTACACCTACGTGGCACAGGTGTTTGGCCGCAAACCCGTCGTGGTCTCCCCTGTCTGCCGCGACCCGCGTATCCGCGATGCTGCCTTGAAGGTGTATGCCGAGATGGGCGCAAAGATGGTGGTCGCCTACCACGAAAGCGGCACAAAGCTCGAACAACCGTTCGAGTGGATTCACGGACTGCTGGTGCGCCCGAGCGACTTCAGCATCACGCGCTGGAGCGTCGGCAGCGGGCAGGAACTGTTCTGGTGGAACATGCTCGACACGCCCGATGCCGCCGCGTTCAATCCCACCGCACGGCTGAAAAGCCAACTCGCCGCTTGGAGGGGATCGCGTCCGCCGTTCATCACGGCGCTCATCCACGAGAACGATTTCGCGCGCTCCAACGGCCCCGGCTGGGGCGCAATCTACTACGACGGCCCGCACAACGACCGGCCCAAACAGCCGCCTTTCAACCTGAACGCGCCCGACCGTTCGCGTCCGAGGACGAAGGAGGTGAGCGAGCGAATCTGGAAGGCGTACGAGGAACTGGTGGCTGACGCGGCGGCGACGCTGCGCGTTGTTACCTCCGAAGACATTGTCGCCATGGCTCGTCCCGCCAAGCCGTCTGTCTCTTTCCTCGATTCGTCGACTCCGAAACATAAACCGCCCGACGTTGCTGCGCCGCCGGCCAATTGGACGCAGGACGCCCCAAAGACACGTCCCCACACCGGCATTGATCGCGCCGTTCCCGGCACCGAGGCGGCGTCGCAATACTACGCAAAGGTCAACGACGATTCCGAGTTCACTCCGCGTCGTGGCGGTGTGGCCGTGCCGGGCGGACCGGCGCCGATGCGGCTGATGATCGCCACGTCGCCGGACGGCCTGAAGTTTCAGCGTCGCAACCTCATCGTGACCGACCAGGGTTCCGTGCCCGATCTGGTGGTGGATCAAAACGGTTGGATTTGGCTTTACTACCAGTCCGCATCCGTTGGCGATGAGGTCAACCGCGTCGCGCTCGCGCTCTCCAAAGACAATGGCGCAAGCTGGACGTTTCGCCGTGTGACGCTGCGCGGGTTCCATTCGCCGAAACCTGATCCGTGCGACCCGGAAATCCAGTTGACCGAAGGCGGCACGTTCCGTTTGTTCCTCACGTGGCCAGAGCGCACTGGGCGCCCGGTCAGTTGGCTCACCGAGAGCCGCGACGGCGTGAACTTTGTACTGGTCGGCCAAGCGTTCGATCCCGGCGGTGTTGCGCTCGACCCGTCCGTTGTCCGACGGGGCGACACCTGGCACATCTTTGCCGGCGGCGGACGCGGCCCCGCGGAGAACTGGCACGGGACATCGCGCGACGGAAGAACATTTACCGCTGACCGTCCGATGCGTTTCACGGCCAACAACATGGACTGCATGATGGCCAACGGCATCCCCGTGCCCGGCGGAGTGCGCTTCTATGCTTTCAACAACGCACGTCCCGGCCAGCCGCATCGCATCTACTCGTTTTTCACGCGCGACGGCATTACTTGGGAGGCCGAGCCGGGCATTCGTCTGGACGCCGACGGCCCCGACTCGTTGGAAATGCCCGGTTTCGGCGTGCTCGACCCGGCCATTGGTCGGCTCAAGGACGGCACCTATCTGATGGTGTACACAACGCGCATCCCGGGCACCCGCGCGGAACGCCACAGGATTGACCCCGGCCCTCGCCCTCGACCGGAAGCGCCCTCACAGGGAGTTTCTCCTGCCGCGCTTTCCGAAACTGATCGCGACGCGCTCGGCTATCACGCGCAAACGCGAAGTTTCCGTGTGTGCGCCGACGCAGGAGCGCGCGTGGTCCACTTCAACGAAGAGCGCAGCTTTGCAGCGATCTGGACGCCGCGCGATTACCCGTCGGGTCGAGTGATGGTGTTGTTGCACGGGACGGGCGGCACCGCGTACGATGAACTCAAGGACGAGTTGCCGGCCGCGCGTCAACACGGTTACATGTTGATCGCGCTGCAATGGCTTCATCGGGAGACAGGGCGTTCTCTCGACGCGCCGGTGGTTTACCGTCTGATTGACCGCGCGCTGCACTACGCCGCCGAGCGTCACGGCGCGAACCTCAACAAGGTTGCGCTGTGCGGTTTCAGCCGGGGCGGGGCGATCAGCTATGAAGTCGCATGGCGCGATGCGCAGGAGCATCGTCATTTTCGACTCGTGATCTGTCACTCTGGCGGCGTGCCGGCGGATGCCGTCGTCGCGTCCGGCGAAAGCTGGCATCCCGACCAGTTCTTCGGGCGATTGAACTCGGGGCAGCTTGGGGCAAACGGTTTGCAGGGCGTGAATTTCTTCCTCTACAGCGGTGATCGTGACGAGGAATGGGGAACACGCATGAGCGAACAGATGGCGCACACACAGCGCGTGCTCACGCGTGCGGGCGCAACCGTGCTCGAATGGGCGCACGACGAGAACGGCGGCCACATGGGTTTCCGTGCCAACTCGCAAATCCACGAAAAAGCGGTCGGATATTTTCTGCGCCTGACCACCCAATCATCAGGTGCGCGGGACCCATGATGGTCGGATAAACCTTGCAGGACACGCCGCTTCCGTGTGTGAGGGACAATTTTGTTGAATCTGTGTGGGACAGGATTATATTCGCGCCCGATGGAGCGGCAATGAGGCCCACGATGGCATTGGACCAGAGCAACCCGAGAGGGTTATCAGGAGAGAAGACAGTCACTGTGCACCTGTCACGACGCGTGCTGGTGATGCTGTGGGTGTTGTTGGTTGTGCCGTGGTTGTTGGTGGCGTTTCTGCTGGTGCGTTCCTCCGGAAGCCCGTCTGTCGAACGCCGTTTTTCCCCGGCTGGCGCAACGGAAGCCAATGGCGTCAGTCTCTGTTGGCCCGGACCGTGGGGCACCCTGGAATATCGGCGGCTGGTGTTGGAGCCGCCCGAAGAATACGTGGACCTGCGCGATGCCGCGCCGCGGAAAATCCGCTGGTTTTTCAAAGGCATGTCCCGAACCCAAGTGGAGCAATTTCTGGCCACGCTCGGCCTGAGCGGCTCCCAGTTGGCAACGCTGAACGGCACGTGGATGGAATCGGCGACGGGCACCTATCTGGACCCGTCCGATGAGTTTGTGTGGAATCTCAGCGCCGAGGCTCGCGCTCGGTTGTACGGTTTGTTGGGGGAGAGCGAGGAGAACGAGCGTCAGAGCAACCCTTATCGGTATCGCGCGGACAAGGTCGAGGAATGGTTTGCCCACAGCAACCTGAGGCCGGAGACGCTGAAAATGGTGCGCCACTGCCTGTATCAACGCGGGACCGGCGTGGCCTTTGCGGACATGGACATTGTGTCGGCCAAGTTGCCCGACGACGCGGAACGGGTGCGGTTGTTGAGCGTGTTGACCCGGCGATTGGCTCTGCAGGTGCGGCTGCGAATCGCTGAGAACGAGGATGTCCGCCCGTTGGCGGAGTACTGGGATGTCGGCGGGCGCAGTCGGGAGATTCTGCCGACGCTGGAATCGTTGGCGCGGTATCCCGGCGGCGGCACGGTGAGCATTTTCGTGTTATTGCCGCGGTTTGCGCGGATGCTGTTGAACACTTACCCGGTTGCCTCGTTGGGAGGATCAACGGTGGTGCAAAATTGTCACTGGACCTCGTTGAATTTCTTTCGGGAGACCGCGAACGATAGTTTCGCCACAGTGGCGGGCGCCACCAAGGAGTTGGTGGAGAATTTCTACGAGATTGTAGCGAAACCGCGTCTGGGAGATGTCCTAGCGTTTACCGAGCCGAACGGAGGCGTGATTCACACCTGCGTGTATGTGGCCGACGACATCGTGTTCACCAAGAACGGCATTTCGATGGCAACCCCGTGGGTGTTGCAACCGCTGGCGGATGTGTCGGCCTACTACACCGGCAGTGCGGCAATGCGGATCCGGATTTACCGGCCCAAAGAACGCCTCGGCTGAGTCTCCGCCGAGCCGGCGGCCGGCGCACTGGTCAGGGGTGTGTCGCCGCCGAGGATGACCGGCAACCCTTCCTTGCCGGCCCCGATGATGATGACTTTGGCGTTGGGGCTTTCGGCAATCTTCAGTGTCGCTTCAATCCCCTTCCAGCGGAGCAGATTCTCGTTGATGCCCTCGGAAACGATCCTCTGAAAGGTCGCAATCCCTTCTCCTTCGATTCGACGGCGTTCGGCGTCCTGTCGTTCTTTCTGGAGCACAAATTCCATTCGCTCGGCTTCCTGCTCGGCGCTGAGTTTTTCCTCGATGGCGGCCTGCAGTTTCGGAGGCAGTTTCACCGAGCGCAGCAGCACCGCTTCCACCTGTATGCCGCGTTCGCCGAGCGCCTTCAGGATATAGCGGTTGATTTCGGTGGCCATCTTGTCGCGTTCGGGCGAGTACAACGCCTTCGCGGGATACGAACTGGTGACTTCCCGCACGGCGCTGCGGATGTTCGGCTCCACCAGCACCGATTCGTAGTGCCGTCCGATGGTTTGATAGACTTCGACGGCTTTTTTCGGGTCCAAGTGAAACAGCGTGCTGATTTCCAGATGCACAATCAACCCTTCGCTGGACGGCGTGTCCATGACCTCTTTGATCTCGCGAGTTTGCACCGACATCCGTTCCACCTTCACCAGCGGATTCACCAGATGCAATCCCGGCGGCAACGTCTGCTCTCTGACGTTGCCAAACAAATCCTGAATCCCCACATGACCCGCCGGAACCGTCTTCACCGAGGCCGTCAGCATCGCGCCGAGCAGCACGATGATGATCAAGGTAGCAGCCACACTGGTTTTCATAGCAACCGCATCCTATCAAATCCGGCAGCCCGTTGTCGAGCGAGCCGTGTTTTTCGCATTGCGCCACCAGAAACAATCGCCCTAGACTGGCTCCATGACATCGAAAGCATTGCTCATCACAACCGTTGCGGGAGTTCTCGTGGCGACCGTTCACGGCCAAAGCAATCAGGCGGTTTTGGATTTGCTTCTGCGCAAAGGGTTGATCAGCACTCAGGACGTGCAGGAAATCAAAGCCAAGCTCGATGAAGACCTGGAACGCGCCGTCGCCCAGCACACCAAAACCAAGGTCGCCGCCTGGGTTGACCAGATGAGTTTCTACGGCGATCTCCGACTCCGGCTCGATGAGATTTCCTACGAGGAAAGCTTGCAAAAAAGCGACCGGCTCCGGTTCCGTGTCCGACTGCGACTGGGGTTGGACTGGAAACTCACCGACTGGGCCACCGTCGGCGCCCGGCTCGGCTCCGGCGAAGGCTATCCCGTTGCCAACTTCCAGACGTTCACGGACACCTTTCGCAAAAAGCCGCTCTATATAGACGCGGCCTACGTCACCTTGAAACTGCCCGAACAGGATTGGATTCGCGTGACCGCCGGCAAAATGAACAACCCGATCTGGCAGCCCTCTTTCAACTCTCCCATGATCTATGACGCGGATGTCACCCCGGAAGGCATCGCCGAACAGCTCTCCGTGAAATTCGGCGACCAGCAACAACATCGCTTCTTCGCCAACTTCGGACAGTTCGCCGTCAAAGAGTTCGCCTCCGACGCCGATGATGTTTATCTGTTTGACCTCGAAGCGGGCGCGGAACTGAAAACGGCCCGCCTCAAACTCACCGCCGCCGGCGGTTACTTCTTCACCCACAACCTCTCCAACCCCAACTACAAAGTCGGCGATTCCTTCACCCTCGGCAACGCCACCGTCGTCAGCTCCCCCGGCGTCACCAACTACTTTGCCGACTTCCAGACCGCCTACGTGCGGGGCGAAGCCGTTTGGGCGCTCACCGACAAACCGTTTCTGGGCGCGCCGGCGACCTTGACGCTCGACGGCGAGTATCTGAAAAACCTTGCCAGCGCCTACAAGAACGTGCCCGGTTCTCCCGATCAGACGGAGGGATGGAGCGTTCAACTCGCTTTCGGACAAGCCCAAAAGAAAGGCCAATGGCAACTCGCCTACCAGTATAAATACCTCCAAGCCGATGCCGTGTGGGATGCGATCGGCGATTCCGAGTACGGCCTAGGCGGCACCGACCGCAAAGGCCACATCATCCGCGCCATCTACAACCTCCAGGATTGGTGGCAGATCATCCTCACTTCATCCATCACACAGAAAATCAGCAACCGCCCCAACGCGACCGCCCACAATCAGCAGGGCATCCCCGGCGAAAGCATGCTGCGACTGGCGCTCGACACACAATTCAGGTTTTGATCGCGACGGCCGTTGCGACGGCCGCCAGAAACACGACGCTGATGATCGCATTCATGCGGAAAAATGCCGCGTTCAAACTCACCGGGTCCTGTTTCCGCGCCAGCGCGTGCTGCCTCACCAGACAGACGGCGATGACGGCCAGCCCGACGTAAAACGGCCAACCCATGGCGGTCAGCCAGCCGAATCCGGCCAGCGTCAACGCCATCACCGCGTGCGCCCATTGCGCGACCCGCAGGCTGCCCGCAATCCCCAGCCGCACCGGCAACGAACGCAACCCCAGCGCCTTGTCCGACTCGTAATCCTGCGTCGCGTAAATGACGTCGAAGCCAACCAGCCAAAACACCACCGCCACCGCCAACACCATCGGCGGCCAGTCGAACGTGCCGCGCACCGCCAGCCATGCGCCGACCGGTGCCACTGCCAGCGCAAAACCAAGAAAGAAATGCGAAAAATCCGTAAACCGTTTCGTGAGCGAATAAAAAAACACGATGCCCAGCGCCACCGGCGACAACAGAAAACAGATTCGGTTGATCCACCAGGTCGCCGCCACAAACCCGGCTGCCGCCGCGATCACCAGACCCCAAGCAGCACTCAGCGTGATTTGACCGGTGGGCAAATGACGTTGCGCGGTGCGCGGATTCAGCGCGTCGAACTTCTGATCCACAATCCGATTGAACCCCATGGCCGCCGTCCGCGCGCACACCATCGCCGCCACGATCAAAAGAAATATCCGCCACCCCGGCCAACCGCGCGCCGCCACCGTCATCGAGGCCAGCGCAAACGGCAAGGCAAACACCGTGTGCGAAAACCGGACAAACTCAAAATACTTGCGAATCGCCGCCATTCGTCACCGGGTGAGACGAAGGATTCGGTCGCGGAACGCTGGATACGCGGCCACGAGCGCCGCTCGGTCGCCCGGTTCGTAATCGCGGAACTCAAAACCCGGCGCCATTGTGGTGCCGAGCAGCGCGACGTTTCCCCCCGGTAACAGCCGCGCGCCCTGCCACACGCCGCCGGGCACCAACACCTGCGGGCGCTGCCCGGCGGCCAGGTCCGTGCCGAGCGTCACCACCCGACCTGTTCCGTCCGGCCACAGTTGCAACATCTCCACCGGATCGCCCCAATAGAAGTGAAACATTTCGTCGAACTTCAACCGGTGCATCGCCGAAAACGTCTCCGCAGTCAGCAGGTAGTAGATCGCAGTGCTGAATGCCGACCGATAGGTCTCCGCGTAGAATCCCCCTTCGTGGGGCAACGGTTTCAGGCCGAGCGCGGCGATGATCTGCTCCGCCGTCACAACAGTCCCAGCTCCCGAAAACTGACAAAATCGCTGTCGCGCCCCTCGGCGCGCCGGCCCAGAATGATGTGGTCCTGAACCGTGATGCCGAGCAGTTCGCCCGCTTTGACGAGCCGCTTGGTGATGGCGATGTCTTCGCTGCTTGGCGTCGGATCGCCGCTCGGATGGTTGTGCGCAAGAATCACGCTGACAGCCGAGAAGGCGAGAGCCTCGCGGAAAACGGCGCGCGGTTCCACGATGCTGGCGTTGTCGGAGCCGAGCGAAACTTCCGGCGCTGCGATCAACTCGTTTTTGGTGTTCAACAGCAACAGACGGAACGATTCCTTGTTGAGGTTCTGGAGCCGTTCGCGCAATACCTCCGCTGCGTGCGCCGGCTCCGTGATCACCCGGTTGGCCCGACGAGCCTCCGCCACACGCGCCGCCAGTTCAAAAGCCGCCACCAGTTGCGTGGCCTTGTCCGGGCCGATACCCTTGATCTTGGCCAGCATCCCCCACGGGGCGCGTGCCAACAGGTCCAGACGGTTCTCGTACCGCAACAACAATTCCTGCGCCACCTGCACCGCCGATCGGCCTTTCGTCCCCACCCGCAACAGAATGGCCAGCAACTCCTCGGTTTTCAGCGCCGCCGGCCCCTGTTGACGCAGCCGCTCGCGCGGACGATCCGATTCCGGCATCTCCCGAATCAGATACCTGCTCATTGTTCCTCCAGCGCCACGACAAACGGCGTCAACTCGCCGGCGAGAACCCGCGGAATCTGCGCTCGCAACATCACCTTGCCGTCCGCATCCTCGCGCGCCGTGACGTAGCCGCTCTCGTAAACCAGCGCGATCGTTTTTGCCCGATGATGAGGAATCGCCAGCGTCACGTTCACGCGCCGGTCCGCCAAACAGTTGGCGATTTCGTCGAGCAACTCCGTGAGGTTCTCGCCGGTCTTCGCCGAGATCGGCACGGCGCGCGGATATTCGCGCAAAAACTTCTCCAGCACCGACGAGGCGGCGTCGAGCTTGTCCCGTTTGTTCAGCGCCATCACCGTCGGCTTGCCGTCGGCATGAATCTCTTTGAGCACGATCTCGACCGCCCGGATTTGGTCGCGCGCCTGCGGATGGCTCACGTCCACCACGTGCAACAACAAATCCGCCTCCGCGACCTCCTCCAGCGTCGCCTTGAAGGCCGCGATCAGACCGTGCGGCAACTTGCGCAGGAATCCCACCGTGTCGGTCAGCAAGATGTTTTGGTTGTTCGGCAACCGCACCTTGCGCGTCGTCGGATCGAGCGTGGCGAACAATTTGTCCTCCGCGAGCACATTCGCGCCCGTCAACGCATTCAACAGCGTGCTCTTGCCCGTGTTCGTGTACCCGATGAGCGACACGACCGGCCAGTGCAACCGCTGGCGGCCGCTGCGCTCAATGCGGCGGTTCTTGCGGACCTCTTCCAGCTCCCGTTTCAGCCGCGTGATTCGTTCCATGACGCGACGGCGGTCCACTTCGAGCTGCATTTCGCCCGGACCGCGCGCTCCCACACCGGCCCGCTGGCGCGACAGGTGCGTCCACAATCCCGTGAGCCGGGGCAGCATATATTGGAGCTGGGCCAGTTCCACCTGCAGTTTGCCTTCGCGGGTGCGGGCGCGTTGCGCGAAGATGTCGAGAATCAATTCGGTGCGATCCAGCACCTTGACCCCTTCGCCGAGCACCTCGGCGAGATTTCGTCCCTGCGCCGGCGTCAGATCATCGTCAAAGATTACCACGTTGGCGGTTGTTTCCTTGCAGAGGGCGGCGATCTCTTCCGCCTTGCCGCGTCCGATGAAGGTGGCCGCGTCGGGTTGGTCGCGTTTCTGGGTGATGACGTCCACGACCTCGACGCCCGCCGTGCGCGCCAGTTCGCGCAATTCCTCGAGCGAATCCTGCAACGACCAGCGGTCGTGTCCCGACCGCTCCACTCCCACCAACACAGCGCGCTCTTGGAGTGCCGCCTGCGTATCATACATCTTCAACGTCTCGTCAGTTCCTCCCAAATTCGTTCTGCGGTTTTTCGCGGCGGCTCATCCGCCGCCACGGGTATCCAACGTAACCCCGGTTCGCGTCGAAACCAAGTCATTTGTCGCCTGGCCAACTGGCGGGTTCGCGTTTTGATCAGCGTCACCGCCTCTGGCAGTGTCAATTCGCCGCGCAAATGTGCGATCAACTCGCGGTAGCCCGCCGCCTGCAATGCCGTCCAGTGTTGGGTCATCCCTGTTACAGAACACCGAGCGGGGAAACGAGCCAGCAGCCGCCCCGCTTCCTCCAGCCAGCCCGCCGCCATCTGCGCCTCAACCCGTCGCTCTATCCGCGCCACGAGGTCGGCCCGCTCTCGCAGCAAGCCAAACGCGGGCGCCGCGTCGCTGCCGCGCTTGTTTTCCCACTGCGTCTGCCACTGCAGGATCGGTTTGCCGGTGGTGTAAAAGACCTCCAGCGCCCGCACCAGTCGCCGCGGATTCCGCCGATCAATTCGCGCCGCCGTCTGCGGGTCAACACGCTGTAGCTCGGCGAACAACTCCGCCGCGCTCATCGCTTCGAGCCGCGCCCGCAGCGCCGCATCGCGCGACGGTCCCTCGAACAATCCCTGACGCAGTGCGCGAATGTACATTCCCGTGCCGCCGACCACCAACGCCCTCTTGCAGCTTGCGATGGCGGCTCGTGCCAGCTCGACAAACCGTTTCACATCGAACGGTTCATCCACTTCGCACACATCAATCAAATGATGCCGGACCCGCGCCCGTTCCTCGGAGGTCGGTTTGGCGGTGCCGATGTCGAGGCCGCGATAGACCTGCATCGAGTCGGCAGAAACGATTTCGGCGCCAAGTCGCTCCGCCAGTTCGAGGGCGACGGCGCTCTTGCCGACGGCCGTCGGGCCGACAAGAAAAATGGTTTCCATCAGGCTCTATCATAGCAGGGAATGCGTCGCAACGGAATCGCGGTTCTGGTGTTATACTAGCCACGATGAAACTGATTTTCGCGGTTCTTGCGTTGCTGGCGGTCAACGCCACGGCGACACCCGACCCGCCACGGCGCGTAAACATCGTGTATGTTATCGCCGACGATCTCGGTTACGGGGATGTGCGCTGTCTGAATCCGCAGCGCGGCAAAATCCCCACGCCCAACGCCGACAAACTCGCCGCGCAGGGCATCACATTCACTGATGCCCACAGCGGCTCATCGGTTTGCACGCCGACCCGTTACGGTGTTCTCACCGGCCGTTACGCGTGGCGCACCCGATTGCAACGAGGCGTTCTCGATCATTACGATGAGCCTCTCATTGCTGCCCAGCGGCTCACGGTGCCGGCGTTGCTGAAACAGCACGGCTATCACACGGCTTGCATCGGCAAATGGCATCTCGGTTTCACGGTGAACGCCCGCGCCGACAAGGGAAAAGGCGCGCCGATGGGCGCCCGCACGGCCGACGGGCCGATCACGCGCGGGTTCGATCATTTCTACGGGTTTCATCATGCGCGGATGATGAAATCCGTGTTTCAGGATGATCGCGTCACGGAAATCGTCGAGCCGGTGGACATGCTCCCGAAACTGACCCGGCACGCCACCGATTCCATTGCCGCGCGCGCCAAGACAGGCCAACCGTTCTTCCTCTATTTCGCGCTCAACTCCCCGCATACGCCGATTGTGCCTACCGCCGCGTGGCAGGGCAAAAGCGGTCTCGGCAAGTACGGTGATTTCGTGATGGAAACCGATTGGGCGCTCGGCGAAGTGTTGGCGGCTCTCGACCGGGCGAACATTGCCGACAACACGCTCGTCATCTTCACCAGCGACAACGGTTGCTCACCTGCCGCCGGCGTCGAGAAACTGGAGCAACAAGGGCATTACCCCAGCGCCCAATTTCGCGGCTACAAATCCGACATCTGGGACGGCGGTCATCGCATCCCGTTCATCGTCCGCTGGCCCGGCGTCGTCAAACCCGGCAGCCGCTGCGCGCAGTGGATCTGTCTGACCGATCTCATGGCCACCGTTGCGGACATGCTCGGCGCGAAATTGCCCGACAACACCGGCGAAGACAGCGTCAGCATCCTGCCGTTGCTGCGGGGCGAAGACCGTCCCGTGCGCGAAGCCGTCGTTCACCATTCCATCCACGGCATGTTTGCCATTCGTCAGGGGCATGACAAGCTCATTTTCGGCGCCGGCTCCGGAGGCTGGAGCAAGGGCGGTCACGACGCGCCCGTTCAGCTTTACAACATGACCGACGACATCGGCGAACAGCGAAACCTCCAAGCCGCCGACAGGGAGACCGTCCAGCGCCTCACGAAGCTGATGGAGAGATACATTGCCGATGGGCGGAGCACACACGGCGCGCCGCAACGCAACGATGTTGCCGTTGAACTATGGAAACGCGGGACGGGATTGTCGGAGTCGTTTCCATTGCGCTTGCCTTGCGCACAAGCGGTTGTTAGCATCGGGCCATGACGCTTCTTGCTGGTTTCTTCGTCCTGTTTGCGGTGGTGTCGTCGTTGCCTCCTGACGTGCGGGTGGAGCGCGACATTCCATATCTCGGCTCCGACCGCGCCGAGAAGGCCGATCTCTATCTTCCTGCCAGAATTCCCGCTGGCTGTCGCATTCCCGCCGTGGTCATCATCCACGGGGGCGGCTGGGTCGGCGGTGACAAAGCCGCCGCACGTGAACGCAACATCGGGGGCACCCTCGCGTCGCACGGCTATGCCGCGCTGAGCATCAACTACCGGCTCGGCGAAAAAGGCAACAGCATGTCCGCCTGGCCGCAGAACCTCTACGATGGCAAGACTGCCGTTCGCTGGCTTCGCGTCAACGCCGACCGTTACCAGCTGGATCCCGATCGCATCGGCGTCATTGGCGGATCTGCCGGCGGGCATCTCGCGGCCATGGTCGGCGTCACTCAACCCCGCGACGGTCTCGAACCGAAAAGGCCGTATGCGGACGTTCCGACGAGCGTCCGTTGCGTGGTGGACATGTACGGCCCGCTGTTCATGAAGACCGGCGAGCTTCCTGCAGGCGAGCTTCCCGTCACCTCGCCGCTGCGTTATCTCGACAAGCAGGATCCGCCGTTCCTGATTTTGCACGGCACCGCCGACAAAACCGTCGCCGTCGAGTGCTCCCGCGAACTCGCCGCCGCGCTGGCGAAAGCCGGCGTTGAACACGAGCTGGTCATCATCGAAGGCGCGCCCCACAGCTTCCACCTGCAACCGAACCAGCGCGACCTCCGCCCGTTGGTGCTCGGTTTCTTCGACAAGCATCTCAAGAAATCCCCGTAGGAAACCGAAAACCGCCCGCTCCTGCTTTGCCGGGCGGCATCGGCGATCGCCGCCGACGATTCGATCCGGCTCCGCGCCTCGGCGCTCCGCCAACCCCTGATCCCGCGCCCGGCGGTTGAACCGTCCGACGGCGGCTGTTATACTGCGTGCCCATGAAATTGCTCTCTCTGATCCTTTTGGCCGCCGCCACAGCGCGCGCAGCGCAACGCCCCAATATCGTGTTTTGCTTTGCCGACGACTGGGGCCGCTATGCGCACTGCTACGCCGCCGTGGACGGGCGCCCTTCCATCAACGAGGTCCTCAAAACGCCCCACTTGGATCGCATCGCCCGCGAGGGGGTTGTTTTCAAGCATGCCTTCGTGACCTCGCCGAGTTGCACGCCGTGCCGCAGCTCGTTGTTGTCGGGGCAGTATTTCTTTCGCACTCATCGCGGCGCGATTCTCCAGGGAGCGGAGTGGGACGCGAGCATTCCCAGTTATCCGCTTCTGTTGCGCGACGCCGGCTATCACATCGGCAAGAGCCACAAGGTTTGGAGTCCCGGCACGCCGGTGGACGCGCCCTACGGCGGCCAGCAATACGCTTACGAGAAAGCCGGACGCGACTTTTGCGATTTCTCCGAAAACGCCACGAAGCTGGTGCGCGCCGGCATGACCTTCGAGGCCGCGAAAGAAAAGATTCTGGCGCAGGTGCGCGACAATTTCAGCGCGTTCCTCGCCGACCGCAAACCCGGTCAGCCGTTCTGCTACTGGTTCGGACCGACGCTCACTCACCGCAAATGGGAGAAAGGCTCCGGCAAAGCGTTGTGGGGCATCGAGCCGGATTCTGTGAAAGGCAAACTGCCGAAGTTCATGCCCGATGTTCCCGAAGTTCGGGAGGACTACACCGATTACATGGGTGAAATTCAGGCGTGGGACGCCGGCATCGGCGTCATCGTCGAAAAACTCCGGGCCATCGGCGAATGGGACAACACCCTGCTGGTCATCAGCGGCGACCACGGCATGCCCGGCGTTCCCGGCGGTAAATGCAACCTCTACGACCACGGCGTCGCCGTCGCCCTGATCATCCGCGGTCCCGGCGTCCCAGCGGGGCGTGTCGTGGACGACTTCGTCAATCTCATGGACCTGGCGCCGACGTTTCTTGAAGCTGCCGGTGTCACGCCGCCTGCCTGCATGACGGGACGCAGCATCTTGAATGTCCTTCGCTCCGACCGATCCGGTCTTGTGGATCCGAGCCGCACCTGGGTCGTCACAGGTCGCGAGCGTCATGTCGCAACGGCGCGCGAGGGCAACCTGCCGTATCCGCATCGCGCGTTGCGCACCGCCGATTTTCTTTACGTGCGCAATTTTGCGCCGGACCGCTGGCCGATGGGCAGCCCGCAATTCAGCAGCCGCGCTGATTTGCCGTCGGCGGAAGAACTCGAACAAAACACGTTCATCGCATTTGCCGACATGGACGCCAGCCCGACAAAAGCCTGGTTGGTGCGCCAGTACGGGTTGCCGGAGTGGGAATGGCATTACAAGTATGCCTTCGACAAACGCCCGGCGGAAGAGCTTTACGATCTTCGCACTGACCCCGACCAAACCAAGAATGTGGCCAATGACCCGCGCTACGCCGATGTCAAGCAACGGCTTTCCACGCAACTGATGAAGATTCTCGCCGACGCCAAGGATCCGCGCGTCACGGGTGATGGCAAGACATTCGATCGTCCGCCGTTTACCGATGCTGCTCCTCCCGTTGTGCGCAAGCGCAAGCACTGATGGCATCGGACCATCGCCTTCTGCCTGTTGCAGCCTGTCTCCAAGGGCGGTGTTTCATCGGCTTTGACTCGCAGCAGCGAATCTCCTATGCTGCGCACCATGAAAACGACCGTCGTCATTCTTGCATTGCTGCTGGCGGCATTGCCGTTGGGCGGGCATGCCGCAACGGGGGACAAACCCAACGTTCTCATCATTTTCGCCGACGACATGGGGTACTCCGACCTGGGATGTTACGGCGGCGAGATTGCGACGCCCAATCTGGACCGGCTGGCGGCGAACGGGCTGCGGTTCACGCAGTTCTACAACACGGCCCGTTGCTGGCCATCGCGCGGCGCGTTGATGACCGGCTACTACGCGCAACAGATTCGGCGCGACGCCATGCCCGGCGTTGCCGGCGGCGGCCAGGGCATCCGACCGAAATGGGCGCGTCTTCTTCCCGATCGGCTCCGGCCGCTGGGCTATCGCAGTTATCATTCCGGCAAGTGGCACATTGACGGCAAACAACTGGAGAACGGTTTTGACCGCGCCTACTGCATTGAGGATCACAACCGCAATTTTTACCCGCAAAAGCACTTCGAAGACGACGTGGCGTTGCCGCCGGTCGAACGGGGCAGCGGCTATTATTCCACCACGGCGATCACCGATTACGCCATCAAGTATCTCAAAGAGCACGCCGCGAACCACGCCGACAAACCGTTTTTCACGTATCTGTGCTACATCGTGCCGCATTTTCCGTTGCAGGCGCCGGCGGAGGACATTGCGAAGTACAAAGACCGTTATCGGATCGGATGGGACGCCGTCCGCGCCGCGCGGTACGAACGGATGACGAAGCTCGGCATTGTCCAGTGCCCGCTCTCGGCCCTAGAGCCGGAGGTGGGGCCGCCGTATCATTTCCCGGACGCTTTCGAGAAACTCGGTCCGGGCGAGGCGCGTTTCCCGGTGCCGTGGCGCGAGCTGACCGACGCGCAACGCGAGTTTCAGGCCGCCAAAATGGCGGTACACGCCGCGATGGTTGACCGCATGGATCAGGAGATTGGTCGGGTGCTCGATCAACTCCGCGCCATGAACGCGCTCGATAACACATTGATCCTGTTCCTCTCCGACAACGGCGCCAGCGCGGAGATCATGGTGCGCGGCGACGGACACGACCCGAAGGCCGCGCCTGGTTCGGCCGGCAGTTTCCTCTGTCTCGGTCCGGGCTGGTCGAGCGCCGCCAACACGCCGTTTCGCCGGCACAAGGTCTGGGTGCACGAAGGCGGCATCGCCACACCGCTCATTGCGCACTGGCCGCGCGGTATCCGCGCGCGCGGAGAACTGCGCCACAACCCGGCGCACCTGATTGACATTGCACCGACGCTGCTGGAGCTGGCCGGCGGTCAATGGCCGTCGGATGTGCCGCCATCGCCGGGCCGCAGCCTGGTGCCGGTGTTTGCGAAGGATGACACAGTGACGCACGATTGCCTTTGGTGGTTGCACGAGAACAATCGCGCCATTCGGGTCGGCGACTGGAAGCTGGTTTCCGCCCAGAAACAGGGCGGCGACTGGGAACTCTATGACATGAAGACCGACCGTAGCGAGACGAAGAATCTTGCGTCGAAATATCCGGACAAGGTCAAGGAACTTTCCGCACTCTGGGAGAAACGCGCCGACGAATTCCGTCAGTTGGCTCTCCGGGACATGCCCGCCACGCCGGCCAAGAAGCCCGGCAAGAAGAAGAAGGCTGAATGAGTCACGATCCGTACGCGGCTTTTCGGTATCGGGATTATTGTCTGTTTGCGGCCGGAGCGCTTCTGGCCAACACCAGTCATGCCATGCAGGAAACGGCGGTGGGTTGGGAGTTGTATGAGCGCACGGGGTCGGCGGTGCCGCTGGCGGTGGTGGGGTTGGTGCAAGCGTTGCCGGTCTTCTTGCTGGCGTTGCCTGCGGGTCATGCCGCCGACCGGTTTGAGCGCCGACGCATCTCGATCTTGATGCAACTGATCATGGCGGTCGCTTCGCTGGGTATCGCGTTTCTTTCCTGGAGCGACGGCCCGATCCGCGCCTTCTATCTCTGTTTGTTCATCGGCGCGTGCGCCCGCTCGTTCAATTTTCCCGCGCAAGCTTCGCTGCTGCCGCAACTGGTGCCGCTGGAGGTGTTCGCCAACGCCGTCACGTGGCGCAGCAGCGGTTTTCAGCTTGCGTCGGTGATGGGGCCGGTGCTGGCGGGCTGGATCATCGCATCGCACAAGGCCGCGACGCCGGTCTATTTCCTGAATGCGGCGTTGATGATTCTTTTTGCGGTTTTTCTTGGGTTGATTCGGAAACGACAGGTCGCGGGCGCCTCCTCCGAGTCGCTCACGTTGCGGTCGGCGCTGGCCGGAGTCCGGTTTGTCTGGCAGACCAAGGTCATCCTGGCGGCCATTACGCTGGACATGTTTGCCGTGCTCTTTGGCGGCGCGACGGCACTGCTGCCGATTTATGCCAAGGACATTTTGTGCGTGGGTCCTGCTGGCTACGGCTGGCTGCGCGCAATGCCCGGCATCGGCGCGCTGGTTATGGCGGTGTTTATCGCGCACCGCCCGCCGCAACGCGCGGGAGTGACGTTGTTGTGGGCCGTGGCGGGTTTTGGCGCGGCGACGATTGTGTTCGGGCTGTCACGCTCGTTTGGGTTGTCGCTGTGGATGTTGTATCTGACGGGGGCGTTTGATCAGATTAGCGTGGTCGTCCGCCACACGCTGGTGCAAGTGCTCACGCCCGATGCGATGCGCGGTCGCGTGTCGGCGGTCAACAGCGTTTTCATCACCACATCGAACGAGCTGGGCGCATTTGAGTCCGGCGCGGTGGCGGCGCTGGCTGGCTCGGTGTTCTCCGTGGTGTTTGGCGGCGCGGGCACGATTGTGGTCGTGTTGCTGGCGGCATGGGCGTGGCCGCAACTGCGACGGCTCGGTCCGTTGCAGCCGAGCTGAGATGGCTCGGAGCCGTCATTTGCGGTGGCGTTTCTGGTGGAACGAACAGAAACACCGGTTCAAGGCGCGGTGCGTTGTCCGCGCAGGCGTGTTTCTGCGCGGCGCGCCCGTGATTGCGGTGACGGGCACCAACGGCAAGACGACCACTGTCCACCTGATCGATCGGATGTTGCGCACGGCGGGCTATCGCGTTGGAACCTGCACGACTTACGGCGTCTATCACAACGGCGCTCGTGTCGCTGTCGGCGACCGGGCGGGTCACCGGGGAATCTGGCGTGCGCTGCATTGTGCGGGATTGCAGGTGCTCGTGGCGGAGGTGGCGCGCGGCGGGCTGCTCCGCTACGGCGCCGGATTTGGGTCCTGCCGGGTCGGCGTGGTGACGAACGTGTTGGCGGATCACCTCGGCTTGGACGGAATTGCCACGCTGGACCAGATGGCAACGGTCAAGTCGGAGATCGTGCGGCGCGCCGATCCCTCTGGCGCGGTGGTGTTGAACGCCGACGACCCGCGCGTGGCAGCGATGGCAAGGCTTTCCCGCGCCCGTCCGATCTTTTTCACCGTGGAAGGACGCGAGAACGAATTCGAGCGCGGCTGGTTTTTGCGCGACGGCTGGTTACGCCACAAGGACGGCCCGTCGGAGGAACGCCTGCTGGCTGCGACGGAGATGCCGATGACCTTCGGCGGACATCTGCGCTACAACATCGCCAATGCGCTGGCGGCGCTCGCGGCCATCGAGGGAATCGGCGACCGTTTTCCCGTGCCGCGACCGGCGCAACTGGCTGTGCTGCGCGAATACGAACGTGACGGGCGCGAGTATCCGGCGGGCCGGTTTGTTTTGACCCGGTTCCGGGGCCGTTATGTGTTGCTGTTGCACTGCAAAAACCCCGAAGCCTACCGTTTGGAAGCGCCCATGATTCGCCGAATCCAATCGGCACTCGGTTGCCGGTATCTGGTGGGCGTGGCCAGCTCCATCGGCAACCGGCAGGAGGAATATCACCGGGCCGTGTCGGAAGAAATTGCCGCGCTGAGCGACGGGGTGTTTCTGCAGCCGCCGTCGGCGACGTATTTGCGCGGATTGCCGGCGGAGGAGCTGATGCGACGATTGTGCTCGGCGTTGAAACCCAGACAATCGCTCGGCATTGGGCCGCTGAGGACCGGGGAGATGATCGAGCGCGCGCGACAACGATTCGGCGAGTCGTTTCTGCTGGTGTATTTTCTGGGACACGTGGATCCGCTGTTGAAGCCGGAGGAGTTTCTGGACGAGGCCGGGGTTGTGCCGATACCGGCGGAGGCGTTGGCGTGAGTTCGTGAGCGAGGCTAACGCGGTTGGGGGCCGGTGAGGTGGCCGTGGCCGGAGCTGACGCCGTTGAAGGCGTTGACCTGGGAGGCGTCGCTGACGGGTCGGGGGCGCGGACCGAAATTGTATTGGATGAGTTTCCAAAGGTCGCCGCGCCGCGTGTCAATGCCGAGAGAAGCGGTGGGTTCGTAGCCGCAATGGGTCATGCAGTTCTCGCAGCGCGGGTCGCGGACCTGACCGTTGAAGACGCCGTAGCGTGACCAGTCGGTTTTTTCGAGCATTTCGCGGTAGGTGGCGTAGTGGCCGTCGGTGATGAGGTAGCAGGGGGCTTTCCACCCGCGGACGTTGCGGGTGGGGATGGCCCAGGCGGTGCAATGCAGGTCGCGTTGTCCGGCGAGGAATTCGAGGTAGGCCGGCGTGCCGAGCAACGGGTATTTGCGTCCCCACTGGACGACGTTGGCAAATTTTTCGCGCGTGAGTTTTCGGGTCAGGAAAAAATCTTCGGGTTTGCCTTTGCCCTTTTTGATCATGTCTTGTTTTGCGGCGTCGTAGTCGTACCCGGGGCTGAGGGTGAATCCGTCCACGCCGAGGCTGGAGAGGAAATCGAAGAGCTGTTCGATTTCGCGCATGTCGGTTTCTTTATAGACGGTGGTGTTGGTGGCAACCTGGTAACCGAGCGCCTTGGCCAGTTGGATGGCGGCGATGCACTCGCGGAAAACGCCTTCGCGCTCGACAATGAGGTCGTGGGTGCGTTCCAGACCGTCCACGTGGACGTTCCAGTAGAGCCACTGGCTCGGCGCGATGGAAGGGCGACCGTCGTGTTTGCCCTTGCGGATTTCGTCGGCTTCCCTGTCGGTGATCAGGTTTTGTCGGAGCAGCTTGGCGAGGACGGACTCGCTGGGAGCGCCGTTGTAGGTGCGGGCGAGCCAGTCGCGCAGTTTCTGGCGCATTCGGGCGGAGTTGGTGCAGATATAAACGATGCGGCGTTGCCGGAGCAGGCCGGCGACGAGTTCCTCGAGCATCGGGTAGATGGTCGGTTCGCCGCCGCAGATGGAGACCATCGGGGCGTCGCACTCGGCGGCGGAGCGGAGGCAGTCCTCAAGGCTCATGATTTCGTTGAGCGAGGTGGAGTATTCGCGGATGCGACCGCAGCCGGTGCAGGAGAGGTTGCAGGTGTGAAGCGGTTCGAGCTGGAGGACGACGGCGAATTTCTCGACGCGCCGCAGTTTGTGGCGAAGGATGTGGCCGGCGATTTTCGCCGTGAGAGCAAGCGGGAATCGCATGGGCCTCAATCTTCTTCGAGGCGCGCGAGCGTGCGCAGACGCGCGACGGCGCGATAGAGGCGTGGTTGTTTGTAGAACTGGCGGAGGGCGCGAGATTTTTCGCTTTCGCGGGGAACGGGCGGAAAATGGTTGGAGAGGTGACGGGCATACATACCGAGCGCCATCAACGGCCAGTAGTGGCAGTAGTAGTGGTAGCGCAGATAGAAGACTTTCGGGAAGCCGGTGCCGGTGTAGAGTTGTTCGTCCCAACTGCCCTCGGCGTTCTGGGTGCGCAGCAAGTATTCGATGCCACGGGCCACTTCGGGTGAATCCGCTTCGCCAGCGGAAATCAGCCCCATCAGCGCCCACGCGGTCTGGGAGGCGGTGCTTTCGCCGATGCCCTTGTAGTGCGGGTCGTCGTAGCTGCGGAGCGTTTCGCCCCAGCCGCCATCGGCGTTTTGGATGTTTTTCAGCCAGGCCACGGCGCGGCGGACATAGGGCAGACGCATGTTGGCGCCGATGACATGGAGGCCGCGCAACGCCTGCCAGGTGCCATAGATATAATTGCAACCCCACCGCCCACTCCATGAGCCGTCGGGACACTGTTGGCGGCGAATGTAGCGGAGCGCGCGCTGGACGCAGTCGTCCTCGCAGGTGAATCCGAAGTGACCGAGGCATTCGAGCACGCGAGCGGTGATGTCGGCGGTGCTCGGATCAATCATGGCGTTGTGGTCGGCAAACGGCACCTTGGTGAAGATGTAACGGTCGTTGTCCTTGTCGAAGGCCGCCCAGCCGCCGTCGCGGCATTGCATTCCGAGCACCCAACGGATACCGCGCCGGATGGCGGCGGATTTCTCGCGGTCGAACGGCGTCTGGATGCGGTTCAGCGCCATCAAAACCATGATGGTATCGTCGTTGTCGGGATAGTATTCGTTGTCGTACTCGAAGAACCATGCGCCAATCGGTTTGGTCGTCTCGGTGTATCGGTGGCACTCGGAGTGTTTGACGCGCCAGTCGCCGGGCCGGCGGACTTCCTTGTCGAGCAGCCAACGAGCGGCGGCCGCCAGCGCGGGATGATCGGGAGCAAGACCAGACTCGTGGAGCGCGTTGACCGCAATGGCGGTGTCCCAGACCGGCGAAAAACACGGTTGGAGTCGCAGCGTATCTTCCTCTTCGATGCGGAGTTTGTCCATTTCGGCGATGCCGTGGGCGACCAGATAGCCGTCGTTGGTGTAACCGAGGACGCGGAGGCAAATGACATAGTTGGCCATGGCGGGGAAGATGGCACCGAGACCGCCGGGGGTGCGACCGTGTTCGATGGTCCAACGTTCCGCGCGCCGCAGGGCAAACCGCCGCAAAAACGGCGCGGGATGATGGCGTTGGAGAAACTTCAACGCCGTATCCACCCGCAGGAAAAAATTACGCCATGTCAATGTCCGCGGGTCCCACGGCAGATGGACATCGGCCTTGTCTTTGCCGCCGAGCCAGAGTTCGTCAAGCTGGCAATGCGGGGGAAGCGGTTTCACGGGTTCTTTGGAACGGATGATGGCCAGCGGCACGAACATCGCGCGCGACCAGGAGGACATGTTGTAGATGCTGAAGGGGAACCATTTGGGCAGCAGCATCAATTCGGGAGGGATCGCCGGGCAGCCATCCCACGGGTAGAGGCCGACCATGGCGAGGTAAATCTTTGTCCATGTGTTGCACTTGGTGATACCGCCGGCGGCGAGGATGGCGTTGCGGGTGCGGACCATGTGAGGAGCGTCGGGAGAATCGCCTGCCATTTTCAGCGCGAGGTAGGCTTTGACCGAGGCGCTGATTTCCATCGGCCCGGTCGGATAAATCGCCACGCCGCCGAAGGGGAGGAGTTTGGAACGGATGTAGTTGGCCGCTTTGCGCAGCGTGGTTGGATCGAGCCGGTCAATGAAGTGCAGATAAATCAGGTATTCGGACTCCAAAATGGTGTCGCCCTCCAACTCGGCGCACCAATGACCGTCGGAAGCCCGCCGGTCGAGCAGCCATTCCTGCGCAGCCGCGATGGCCGCCTGCAGTTGCTTGTTGGGGGTGTCCTGATGAGTCTGTTCTAGCTGGATCATGATCTCCTCGGCAGCATTATAGACGAAAGGGCGGTCTTGTAAAGTTCGCGCGGCATCACACGAATAGGTACACGCACACCGCAAATGCGACTGTCAACATCTTGTCGGTCACGTTTGCCAGCAGGGCGGAGATTTCCGTTTCCGGTCGGAGTCGCTCCACGACCTCGATGGCGGCAGGTCGGCTTTGAGTTGATCAGGGACTGTGATTTTCATGGCGATAGTCTGCCACCGTTCGGCCTTCGGGGCGAGCAAACAAATCAGCCCCAAAACCGTTGCAGTTCGGCCGCCAATGGGTCCGCCCCGCGCGCTTCCACAAGCGTGTCTGCCCAGTCCGGCGGAAACAGCTTCGTGTATTGTGTCTGTTTGAAACGCTGGCAAACCAACACCGCCACGCCGCGGTCGGTCTCGGTGCGGATGAGCCGTCCGACGGATTGGATGACGCGGTTCATGCCGGGATAAAGATAGGCGAACTCGAAGCCTTTGCCGTATTGTTGGTCGTAGTATCGCCGCATCAATTCGCGCTCGAAACTGACCTGCGGCAACGCCGGGCTGACGACGATGACGCCGATGAGTTGTTCGCCGGCAAAGTCCACGCCTTCGGCAAACAGGCCCCCTTGCACCGCCAACACCAGTTTCGGAGACTCGGTGGTTTGCAGCGAGGCCAGCAACGCTTGTCGCTGCGCTTCGGTCATCCCCGGTTCCTGTAGCAGCAGCGTCCAATCGCCCATCGTCAACCGCTCGGCCACCGAGTGGAGGAACTCGTAGCTGGGGAACAACGCCATGTAGTTGCCGCGCCGCGCTTGCGCTGTTGTGGCGATGATGTCGGCGATTTTCCCGTAATGAGCGGCACGCGCCCGGTAGGTGGTCAATACGTTTGGGACGACGATGATGCGTCGGTTTTCTTTCGGGAAAGGCGACGGCAGGCTGATCGTGTCGGTCCGTTCCGCCTCAAAGCCGAGCATTTGTCGGTAGAAATCCATCGGAGCCAGTGTGGCCGACATGGCGATGACGCTGTGGAATCCGTCAAGGCGTTCGGCCAGCCATCGCGATGGGTCTTTGCAGACGATCTGAAGCGCCGCGTTCGACGAATCAAACACATGGGAAAACTCCTCGCCATCCATCGCCAGCACCGCGCAGTAGCGGCCGAATTCCGAGAAGAACTCCTCGACTGGGTCGTCGGGGATTACTCGTCCACGGGTCACCTTGTCGAGCAAGTAGCGGACGGCCAGTTTGTTGAATGTCGTTTTCAAGTCCTCGAAGTGCGGGCGCGGCGTGGCAATGGCAAACTTTTCTCCGTCGCGCTCGCGCCGTTCCTCGTCGGGCAACTGGCAGTACTCGTCGCCCCGCTGCCGGGCAAGCCGCTCGAACACATCATCTATCGCGTTCAAGAACCTGCGCAAATCGCGCGCCAGCGACGGTTCGACGTGGGAGAGGTCTCGTCCGACCTCGTGGAGACGGTGGCGTTGCAGGCGGGGGGAGTAGTAGTCCATGGCGCGTTGCAAGAGGTTGTGCGCCTCGTCCACCACCAACACCGCGTCAGAATAATCCTCGTCGAGGAAGAATTGTCGGAAATAGACCTGCGGATCGAAGACGTAATTGTAGTCGCACACGACCACGTCGGTTCTTTCCGCCAGCATGAAGGCCAGTTCGAAGGGACAAAGGCTGGCGCGGCGGCCTTCTGCCATCGTCATCTCCGGCGTAACGATCCGTTGCGCCAGCAGACGTTGAATCGCATCTGTTCGCTGGGCTTTCACGAGCATCATGTGCAGGAACGGACAGAACTCTTCGCGGCAGGCGTAAACGCTGTTGAGGCACATGCTTTCCCGCGCTCGAAACGCCACGGCGGTCGGCGTTTCCATCTTTCGCAACGTCTCCAGCGCCACAGCCTGCTGCGTGTTTTTGGCCGTCACAAAAAAGACGCGACGGTCGTGCCCCAGCGCGTCCTTCACGACTGGGTAAAGCGCTCCGACGGTTTTGCCGATGCCGGAGGGAGCGTGGACCAGCAGGTGACGGCCAGCCGCCAGCGCGCGCTGGACGGCGGCGATCATTTCGTCTTGATGTGGACGCGGTTTTGGGTGAGGGAAGGGGAGTTGGGCGGCTCGTACGCGGCGTGCGGTTCGTTGGCGTTCCTGTTCGACGGCGCGGGCGATGAGAATGCGCACACGCTCGGCGATCAGCGACTCGCAATCGTCAAACGGACCCGCAAACTCAAACTCCTTGCGCGCGCCGTCGGCGACGTTGATGAACACGAGTCGTCCGATGATGGGAGTCGGTTCCTGCGCGGCGACAAAAAAACAATAAAATCGCAACTGTTCGACGTGCTGCGGGTGGTTATCGGGTGTGAGCGCGGCAAAAGCCAGCGGGGGCAGCACGACGGATTTGATCTCTTCCACGATGAGGGGGGTGCCACGGAAAACGCCGTCAATGCGGCCCTGGATGCTAACGGTGAACTCGTCCACCTGCATTTTGTGGTGGACGGTAATCTCGCTGGCATACGTGGTGTGAGGCGCCTGCGCGGCCTGATGATCGGTGTGCGCTTGGCGGCCCAGCGCCATCCGCACAAACGCGCTGACACCGACGTGCTCTGCTGTTGCCGTTGCCTCGGCGAGCAGGTCGCCGACGCCGAGCGACATCCTTTTGTTCTTCAGATCAATGCGGACTGCCATGCGCCGCGACAATACTACAGCCCGAACACGGATGGAAGATGCGCTTGACCACCGGGCGAAAGCCGATAGGGTGAGCGCCATGAATTGGCGAATCGGCAGCGTCCCTCACCTCAACGTCCACCCGCTCATCTACGGCATCAAGCAGGAAATGACCTTCTGCACGCCCGCGCAACTCGCCGACGCCATGCACCGGCGCCAGTTCGATGTCGGCCTCGTGCCCGTCGCCGAAGTGTTGCTCCACGACCAGTACGACATCGTGGACGGCATCGGCGTCATCTCCTTCGGCGAGGTTCGCAGCGCGTTTCTCGTCCATCAGGTTCCGCTGCAGGAAATTCGGAGCGTTTCCATTGACCCGGCCTCCCGTTCGACAGTCTGGCTGTTGCGGGTGCTGTTCGCAGAACGATTCGGCAGCACGCCACAATTTCATCCGCGCGCTCGCAACTGCGAAGCCACCTTGGTCTTCGGCGATGAAGCCGTCCAGCGGCTCGCTTCCCACCCGGAGGAACAACGGCTTGACCTCGGCGCGGCATGGACCGAATGGACCGGGCTGCCGTTTCTGTACGCCGTCTGGGCCGTTCAACGCGGCATCGCCGACACAACCCTCGTCGCCAAACTGCGCCAGGCCAAAACCAACGGTCTTGCGCACCTCGACGAGATCATCGCCCAATCGGCAATTGCCACCCCGGAGATTCGCCGCGACTACCTGACCCGTTGCATCCGTTACGACCTCGATGACACGGCCAAACGCGGCTTGCAGAAGTTTCAGGATTACCTGGTCAAACTCCGACTCGTGAACCGACACGACCTCCGATTCGTCGGCTGACCACGAAGTTTCCCACAGGCCCCATGACTGGCCCCACCGTTTCCCTCCCCGCTTTTCACCACGAAACACACGAAACACACGAAAGGGCTTTCTCCCGGTTGTGCGCCGGTCTTCCGACCGCGCACCTGTTTTTAGACTAGCCGCAAAAAGGCGCAAGAGGCGCAAAACATGCCACTACGCAACGTGCGGCATCTCCTTTTTTTGCGGTTTTTGTGCTTCTTTGCGGATCAATGTGCCCGGTGTTGACTGTTGTGACGGACTCGGACAGAGTAGCCGTGCTCATGAATGGCGATTTGTTGAATGAGAACCGTCCCGTGGAACAGACGTCTCGCTTGTTCGCCACGGAACCGAGCGACGGAAAACAGACGGGACGCCTGTTCAACTCAGATTGCAAAGTCGTCCGCGACAAGGCGCTTGCGGGCGAGCGGATCACGACAGAAGAAGCACTGGCGTTGTATCGCGGACTGCCGTTGACGGCGCTCGGCGCGATCGCCGATGCCATCCGTTGGCGGAAACATCCACAGCGGATCGTCACCTACATCGTGGACCGCAACATCAATTACACCAACGTTTGCGATGTTTTTTGTTCGTTCTGCGCGTTCAGCCGACGGGAAGACGCGCCCGACGCTTATGTGCTCACGCCCGAACAGGTCGGCGCCAAGGTGCAGGAACTGGTGAACATTGGCGGCGTGCAGATTCTCCTGCAAGGCGGTCATCATCCGAAGCTGAAGCTGGATTACTATCTCAACCTGCTCCGCTATCTTCGGGAAAGATTCCCGCAGGTCAACATCCACGGTTTCTCGCCGCCGGAGTTTTGTCATTTTGCGAAGGTGTTTCGGATGCCCGTCGAGGAGGTGTTGCGCCGATTCAAAGAGGCCGGGCTGGGTTCGATCCCCGGTGGCGGCGCGGAAATCCTTGTCGAGCGCGTGCGCAGCGAACTCTCGCCGCTCAAGTGCTCGGCGGAAGACTGGTTGCACGTGATGGAGATCGCGCACGGGCTCGGCTTGCGGTCGTCGGCCACGATGATGTTCGGTCACGTCGAAACCGTCGAGGATCGAATCGAGCACTTGCAACGGCTGCGCGAGTTGCAGGACCGCACTGGCGGTTTTACGGCGTTTATCGGCTGGACATTCCAACCCGAAAACACCCGTCTGGGCGGACGCGCCGTGGGTGCCCACGAATATCTGCGGATGTTGGCGTTGGCGCGGATGTTTCTCGACAACTTTGACAACCTCCAGTCTTCCTGGGTGACGCAAGGGCCGCAGATCGGGCAGATTGCGTTGAAGTTTGGTGCCAACGATCTCGGCAGCGTGATGATGGAAGAAAACGTCGTGTCGGCAGCAGGCGCGACCTTCCGGATGGACGAGGCAACGATGCAACGGCTCATTCGCGAACTCGACTGCGAGCCGCGCCGCCGCAATTACCGGTACGAACTGTTGTAAATACGGTGGGCGAACGTGGTCGGCTGCCCTCTACCAGCCGCCGCTGTGGCCGTTACACGACAAGTTGTCCGCGCAGTTCATGGTTGAAGTTCGGCGGCTGCGACCCGCCAAAACGCTTTGCTCGAAACCGGTCGGCCGCGCGCAATACGACGAGCCAGCATCCACCAGTCGCCCGTGGGCGCATGACCTTGTTCGGCCAGCTCTATCAATCGGCGTTTCCGCTCCTCGGCAGCGGTGGACGGCGCCGCCTTCAGGAAGGCCAGCAGTTTCCTGACATGCTCGCGGAACGCGCCCGAATGCGCGCTGTGACCTTCGGCCAAGAAGCAGAACAAGGCCGTCGCTGTCGCCATCCAACGCGCCTCCTCATCCGCGCCCGGCAGCCCGCCATCGGGTTCCATGCGAACCGCAAGTCTCAATAACACGTCTTCCGTATCGGGTAACTCGTCCATAATCTCATCACCCGGACAGAATTTCTCACCCTCGTCGTGCGCAACCCAGGGCAGGCGGAGGCACTCGACCCTGGGCGGGGCAAACGCAGGCTGGCAGAAATACGCGTCGAACTCGGTGTCCTGTGGCATTCCGACCGGCACGACCATCGTCTTGGGCACTTCGCCTGCTTTGTCGCCTTTGCGTTTGACCACGGCCACCAGCGACATCGCGCGGCTGGCCAGGCCGTATTTGGCGCTCAACTTTTCCAGCGCCTTCTTCTGTCGCTGGTGTTCTCGCTTCTCAACACCGCGCATGGGCAGTTCGGTGTCCAAACGCGATTCCATGTCCGTAATCAGCCGCGCGCCTTGCAGCCATTTCACCGTTTCCGCCTCCTCACTGTGCGTCAGTTTGACGGGCAGATCGAGATGCCCGGTGTCCCATGACAACTGCACCGTGGTCTCGGTGGCATCAGCCGATTCGCCAAACAACACCAACGGTGTTCCCGCGAAAATCGCCGGTGGCGGCTCCGGCGCAAACGTCACGCCATCGGCTTTCACGCGAACTCCGCGCGCCACAGGACTACCGATACTGGCAAACAGTTCCACCGCCGCCATGTCCACACGTTCGCGCGCGGTGAGAAACCGGCTCACACCGCCCGTTTCCCGCGCCAACAACGTGAGGAACCGGTCCTGGCTGGCGCTGCCGATGCCAAGACAATGAATGCGGATGCCGGCGGCGCGCGCTTTGCCGAGAATCGTTTCGGTCCCGGAGACCTGGCCATCGGTCAATACCAACACATCGCCACCATCCCGACCCAGCATCTTGGCCGCCACCAGAAATCCCTCTGCCAGTTCCGTGCCGCCGCGAGCGTCCACCGTGTCGAGAAACTTTCGCGCGGCCTCGCGGCTTGCGACACCGCCATCCATCAACTTTTCTGCCAGGCATTCCACATCGCTATCGAAGGCTACGAGGCCGAATGTGTCCTGTTCCGACAACGCGCCCAGACACGCTTCCACCGCCTGCCGCGCCTGCGCGATGGGCGCGCCCTCCATCGAACCGGAGCGGTCAATGACGAACACGATCCGTTTCGGCGCGGCCTTCTGTTTCCCAAACGCCGACGACGGGACGACGAGGGCGAAGTGGCCGGTCCCGCCGGTGACGCCCGAGACCGGCTCGGCACCGCGGACATCCAACACCAAATCGCGGTCGGGCACATCTTTCTCGGGCGCAAGGCTCACCCGGTGTTGGCCGTTCGTTTCGTGGCGCACCTTGATCGCGTGCGACGGCGACCCGATCTCCGCGACCGCCTGCGGCAACGCCACCGTCAACTCGAAGCCGACCCGATGCAGCCCGCTCGCCTCTTTCATCCACCTCGGCAAAATCACATCGCCGAACTCCTCCGGCAACTCCATCTCACCTGTGCCCGGCTCGACCTCGATGCTTCGCGCTTGCGCATGATAGGTTGGCGCCAGCGTGAACGGGAACCGGAACCGCAACCCGTCATCGCGCAGGTCCACCCCCGCCAGAATCTCCAGAAACACTGCCACCGTTTCGCCGGGCCGGACATTGCCGACGTTGAGGTTGACCACTCCATCCCGGTATTGCCGGGCCAACGTGGAAAGACTGCCCGCTTGGATACCTTCCTCGTAAATCTTCACCGCTTCCTCGGTCGGTTTCAGATCGGAGGTGACGGAAAACCCCTCGCCGACGATCCGGAAACGGCGCAGGGCGGCATCGCGCGGCAGGCCAAATGCATAGACCACCTCGACGGGCTTGTTTTCGGCGCACTGGAAAATGTGTCGCACCTGCAAACTCGCTCCGACCGGCAACAGCCGTCCGGTCAGCATCAGTTCCTGCATGGCGAGTTTGACCTTCCGACCTGTGCGCGAATCAATCGCGGTGAATACGGACTGCTCAGTGTTGGTTCTCATGCTCCTCTTCCTCTGTGGTTGGTTGCGCCAAACGATGGGCGGCTTCTTGCAGGGCGCGTTGAATCTGCCGGAGCCGCCACGGACTTGCGTCCGCTCGGACTTGAGCCACGACATCAGGAGCGAGTTGATACGACCACCAGGCGGTGGGCGCTTCCAGCGGCTGCGCCGGCTGGGCGTCGGTGGCGAGTTTGTGAGCAATCTCGGCCAGCGTCAGTCCCTTGGCCTGCCAGTCGCGGATCTCGCCCAGCCGCTTCACATGTTCCTCGCCATAGCTGGCGCCTCGTCCCGCCTTCAACGGTCCGGCCAGCAACCCCTTGGCAATGTAGAAGCGAATAGTGCGGGGCGGACAGCCTGTTTGTTGGGCCAGTTCCGCCAAGCTCAACTCCACTGCTGCCTTTTGTCGGCTCGTTTTCATTACACTACAGCCTACGCCAAGATAACAACAGTGTCAAGTAGTGTCTTATTCTTTCCGTCCTGCACCCGCCGAAGCCAATCGCCGACCTCCTCACCAGCCTGTGTTGCGGCCGGAGCTGCGGTTCGACTTTGTTCTTGGCAACAACTTCCGTTTCCTCAAGGATGACGCGCATGACCCGCCGACAGTTCCTCGTCGTTGCGCTCGCTTCCGGCTTCGCTCTGGCGGCCGAGCGCAAATACCGCGTCGCCGTCATCGGCCACACGGGACGCGGCAACTACGGACACGGCCTCGACACGATGTGGCTGCGCCTGTCGGAGACGGAGATTGTGGCTGTTGCAGATGCCGAGCCGAAGGGCCTTGCGGCGGCTCAGAAAAGGCTGAAGCTCGACCAAGGGTTTGCCGACTACCGCGCGATGCTCGCCGCGGTCAAGCCCGACATCGTGGCCATTTGCCCGCGCCACATTGACCAGCACCGCGACATGGCGCTGGCGGCCATCGAGAGCGGCGCGCGCGGCATTTACATGGAGAAACCGTTTTGCCGGACGCCGGCAGAGGCGGATGAAATTGTCGCGGCCTGCGACCGGCACAACGTCAAGCTCGCACTCGCTCACCGCAACCGTTATCACCCCGCCTTGGCGGCAGTGCAACGGATGGTCTATGAGGGTGTCATTGGAAAGCTGATGGAACTGCGCGGACGCGGCAAGGAAGACGAGCGCGGCGGCGTGCTCGATCTCTGGGTGCTCGGCTCTCACGTGTTCAACCTCGCGCATTTCCTCGCCGGCAAACCGCTCGCCTGCACGGCGAAATTGTTGCAAGACGGACGCCCCGTCAGTCGCGCTGACTTGCAGGAGGGCGCGGAAGGCGTCGGCCCGGTCGGCGGCAACGAGTTGCACGCGCGCTTCGAGATGGAGTGCGGCGTGCCGCTGATCTTCAAGTCGGTTCGACGCGCAGGCAGCAAGGCGGCCGGCTTCGGCCTCCAACTGGTCGGCGCAAAAGGAATCATTGATCTGCGCGTGGACGAGGATCCGTTTGCGCGGCGATTGCCGTCGCAAGAGCCGATCGGCCCGGCGGGCGCCGATGTTGTGAAACCGGTCGCCAGCCACGAACTGGCTGCGCGCGACCTGCTGGCCGCCATCCGCGAAGATCGCGCCCCACTCTGCGACGCGCGCGCCGGGCGCGTGACGGTCGAGATGATTTGCGCCGTGCTCGAATCGCACCGGCTGGGTGACCAGCGTGTGACATTCCCTTTGCAAACCCAGCAGAATCCTCTCACTCTTTTGCCATGAAGTATTTTCTTGTTGTTTTTCTCGCAGCTTCCACGTTTGCGGCCGAGGTTGCCAAACAGAGCGGGTTCGCGATGGACGGCTACTTCGTCTGGTGCGGCTCGGTCATCAAGGTCGGCGACACGTATCACCTGTTTGCGTCGCGCTGGCCGATGGACACGAAATTTCCCGACGGCTATCGCCAGCACTCCGAGATTGTGCGGGCCACGGCGGCTCGGCCCGAAGGGCCATACCAGTTTCAAGAAGTCGTGATCGGCGCCCGCGCGGCGGGGAAATGGGACAGCGCGATGGCGCACAACCCGGCAATCTACAAGGTCGGCGACACCTTTGTGCTTTACTACATCGGGTCCGATGTCGGCTCGCGTTACCGGCAAATCGGCATCGCCAGCGCGCCGGCCGTCACCGGACCGTGGACGCGACGGGATCGGCCGCTTGACCTCGGTGTTGACTGCGATGCCAACAATCCCGCCGCGTATTTCGAGCCGGATGGCAGCGTGAAATTGATCTGGCGCACCGTGGATTTGCGCGTCTGCATCTCGACGGCGAAATCCTATGAAGGCCCGTACACACTCGCCAACTCCAACGTCTGGCCGAAAGCTCGGCTGGAAGATTTCTTTCTCTTCCAGCAAGCCGGCAAGTACCACCTCCTCTGCGAGGACGCCGGCGGCAGCGTCACCGGGCAAAAAAAGTGGGGCGCGCACCTCTATTCCGCCGATGGCATCCACGATTGGCAACCGTGGATCAAACCTGTCGCCTACGATCACACGATTCATTGGACGGACGGCACCACGCTCACGGCCACGCGGCGCGAGCGTCCGTGGTTGTTGATGGAAGGCGGCAAGGTCACGCACCTGTTCACGGCAGTTTATGACGGCCAGCGAACTTGGAATCAGCCCGTTCCGTTCACGTTGGACGTTGTCGCCGATGCGGTGGACATGGCGCATGCCGAACTCTGGCGTCGGTTTGTGGACCCGCACCACATCATTCTCGACTATACCGACCTTGACGGTCGCATTATCCGCCCGACGCCACAGGATTGTCGCGAGCACAAGCCCAACGCGCTCTCGTGGGGCGTGCCGATTGAGGACGGCGCGATGTTCAACGGCGTGTATCTCGATGCGATGTGCCACCGCTGGAAACTAACCCGCAACGAGGCCGACCGCGTCAAGGCGCGCCGGCTCGTGGACGGTCTGTTGTTTCTTTCCTCGCTCGGCAACACGCCGGGCTTCATCGCGCGCGGCGTGGCCACCGACGGCAAGACAACCTACCCGATGGGTTCCAACGATCAGACGACGCCGTGGCTCTACGGACTTTGGCGTTACATGCAGGACGGACTCGCCACACCGGCGGAACGCAAACAATTAACTGCGAAGTTTGTTGAGGTCGTCAACGTGCTCGACAAGAACGACTGGCGGATGCCGTGCGACGGCGGTCCATCGAAATATCGCGGCACGTTCGCCCCGCTGACGTGGGAAGCCGCGCCGCGATTGCTCTTCGTGATGAAAGCGATGGCGGTGTTGACCAAAGACGCGCGTTGGGAACAGCGTTACCGCGACGCCGTGCCCCTGCGATTGGAAATCTGTCGCACCGGCATGGTGTTCCATCCCAACCAAGGAAGACGCCACTCTTGGACCGGCTCTGAAGGCGTCATCTGCCTGCGCGCGCTTTGGGAGATGGAGACCGACGCCGTGTTGCGCGACGCTTACGCGCAAGGACTGCGCGCCAGCGCGGAGCTTGCCGCCAAGAGCCTGCCGCTCTGCCGCGAGTTCAACGTCAACGGCACGGAACATTTCGAGCACAATTGGCGCGTGATGAACGAGGTCTGGAAACCGCAACACAGCGAAGCGGAGGTCGGCGCGGTGGCCCAAGCCGGGTTGCGCGTACAGGCAAAAGCTTCGCCGCGAATGGTGCTGGAGAAAAACTACGTGCGCGAGCCGTGTTTCGCCGCATGGATCGTGACGCTCTGCCCGGACAGCGCGTTCGTGGCGCAACATCGCGCTGCAATTCTCGAACTGATCAGTCACTATCGCTACGACCGGCTCTACATGTCCCAATTCTTCCCCGTCGAGTCGGCGTGGTATCGCCTGTCCGCGGTCCCGTCGCATTGAAGGGACTGTAGCCGGCCCGCTCCGCCGGGGCGTGGGGCGACGTTTGTTCAACGCAACCTTTTCCCCGTCGCGCTGTTTCATGGTAAGATGACCGCCATGAACTGTCTCGTCGCTCTCGCGTTACTGTTGTCCGCCAGCGTCACCGCGGCGACCAAGCCCGCTCGCGACTTCATGGATGAGCAGGCGGCGAAGCTCGAACCGACTCGCGTCGTCGTTTACAAGAAGATTGGCGGACGCGAGTTGCATCTGCACATCTTCGAGCCGCCCGGCTTCAAGTCCGGCGACCAACGTGGCTGTTTCCTCACCATCCACGGCGGCGGATGGAGTGGTTTGTCACCGCGCCGCCAGTATCCGGCGGCGGCGCACTTTGCATCGCGCGGCATGGTCGCCATCAGCGTCGAGTATCGCCTGTTGCAGAAGACGTCCGGTGCCACGGTGTTCGATTGCGTCAAGGACGCGCGCTCGGCGATGCGTTACGTTCGCGCCCATGCGACGGAGCTGGGCATTGACCCGCAGAAGATCGTGGCCAACGGCGGCTCGGCCGGCGGCCATCTGGCGGCAGGTCTGGCGTTGTTTGACGGCGTGGATGAGGAGGGCGAAGATACCTCGGTTTCGTGCGTGCCGAACGCGCTGGTGTTGTTTTTCCCGGTCATTGACACCTCGGAGGAAGGCTACGGCAGGAGCAAAATCGGCGACCGCTGGCGCGAACTGTCGCCGTTGCATCGCGTCAAACCCGGTCTTCCGCCGATGATTCTTTTCCACGGCACTGGCGACACGGTGACGCCGTTCAAAGGAGCCAGAGCGTTTCAGGAAGCGATGTTGAAAGCCGGCAACCGCTGCGAACTGGTTGTGCAGGAGGGTGGCGCACACGGTTACCTGATGCGCGACCGCGCGCTCTGGGAGCAGACCCTGCAGAGGACCGAAACGTTTCTGAAGTCACTCGGGCTTTTGTAGCCGTATGGCGGCGTACAGTGCCGCCGAGACGGCGGCCACTACACCGCAGGTTGGTGTAGCGGCGTCCGTCACGGACGCTCAGCGGCGTTGGTCTTCCTGGATCAGTTCCACGCCGCAGAGCACAGGGCCGAGAGTGCTGGACGGGGCGCGCTGGAGGCGGATGTGCAGTTGGGAGGCGACTTCGATGTTCTTGAACTCTTGGAGGACGCCGCGGTTGACCGCCCCCGCCGTCCGGACAATGTCGAAGGCGCGAAGCACGGGGCGATCCTGCAACCACACATCGAAGAGCCGTTGTCCCGGCGCGACGGTATCCGGTTCCATGAAATACAGTCGAACGGTGTACGAGGTGACCGATGAGATGTCAGCGGTGGCCGGGGGAGCATCGTTCTTTTCCTCCGTGCTCGCGGCGGGTTCCTGTGCTTCTTCCTCTTCGTCTTTGGAGACCGGCGGTTTCGGCAACACGGTCTTTTCGGATCGGGGGACGATGCTGAGCGATTCGATGTTGCGCAGCCCGGACGCGAACACCCACACCGGGCCGTCTCCCGAAACGGCGCTGGAATGGCGACGGAAAGTGTTTGTGGCCGCGCCAGAAATGGTCACCGTCAATTGCGGCGAGACGCCCGTCGTGGCCGGGTATTCGAGCCAGAGCGTGCCGTCGGGCGCGAGCCGGTCGCCGGGCGCGCCGAGGTTGATGCCGACGCGCCGGATCCGTTTGCCCTTTGGCATCTGCAGTCCGGCGAGGTGACAGGTCCAGAGTTCTGCCTCCGGCATCGGCACCAACGCGAGGGATGTCTGGTTCTGATACGGGCAACTGCAGGTGCGCGTGTAATCGGGCGCATTCAGAACGCCATTGGCAACGATGAGGTTGGCGCTGCAACCGGACTTGAACCCGCCGAGATTGCCCGCGCCCCCGTGGGTGGCCAGGTCGTAAAACCCGGCGGCGCCAGAGCGGAAGGTGATGAGATGCTCGGACGCAATGGGCGTGTTGCATCCGTAGGCGCGATACAGACACCAGGGTTGCAGCTCGCCGGTGAGCGGATTGGGAATGAGGTGCGGCTGGCCGTCCAGCAACCGATACGCGCCCGCCGATGGCCGGTAGGAAGTGGGCGTGGTGATGATCAGGTCGTGATGCAGAATACAGGGGCCGGTGTATTTGAGTTTTTCGTTGCGCCAGAGTTCCGTGCCGTCGCTGGCGCGCAACACGGCCATGCCTTCTTTCGTTTCATCCTTCCAGCGGTCGGTGGCGCTGGCCCCGGCTTGAAGCAACAGGTCGTGCTCTTTGGAGTAGCTCAACCACGTGCCGAAAACGTTTTGGTTCTTTTCCCAAAGCAACCGGCCCGTGCGCAGGTCCAACGCCACGATCCGGTAGTTCGTTGCCACCGTCTCGCCGGATCGGGCGGCCTTGATCTCGGCGCTCTTCGGTAAACGGTCGAGGCAATACACTCGTCCGCCGCCGGCGACGATGCCATTGTGGAGGAACGCGTGACGCGCCTTCACCTGCCAGAGCCACGCGCCACTGCGCCGGTCAAACGCCGCCAAACCGGCGCTGGCGGCGAAATCGCCGATGCCCGACGGAAAATCCGGTGAGACGAACGAGAATCGTTGGTTGAAGCGGGCAAATCCCGCCCCGCCGAGCAACACCTCTCCGCAAACGCCAACGTAACCCCATTCCTTGCCGTCGGGCATCGGGATGCGACGAATGAGGTTGCCGCTGGCGGCGTCGAGCACGACGCACTGATTGCTGGCGACCGCGTAAACGGCGTCCTCGGTGGCCACAAAGTTCGCGCCGCGCGCGTTGGCACCGGGAAGATGTCGCTGACTGTACAGCGTCGTCAATGGATCCGCCAAACAGGTGTGGTCGTAGTAAATGCCGGGCGCATTCAAGCCGGGCAACGTCGTTTTCCAGAGTCGCCGGCCCGTGTAAACGTCCCGCGCGCTGATGGCTTCCATGCCCTCGACAAAAAGCCGCCCGCCGATGACCTGTGGCGACGGCCCGTGCCCGTGTCGCGGCAGCACGTCGTTGTGCGTGTTGCCGCCGAACCAGAGCAGTCCCAGAGGCGCTTGGACGAGCTGATCGTCGGACTTCGCCGAGTTGGCCACGTCACCGTATTGGTGGGTCCAGTCGCCCGCGCCGGGCAACGCGCCCTCGCGAACGATGCGCACGGCATCGCCGGCCGGTTCCACTCGCGCCTTCGGCAATCCTGCCGCGTTGACCGCGCCGGGAACCCAGAGCGACCCGCCGTAGGGACGGACCGATTCATAGACCCGGCGCAACACGGCCAGGTCACGCAGCCCGGGCGCAGCGGAATGTCCCACCACAATCAGACTGGCAATGTAGGGCGGCGCGCCGAACGCCGTCGGGTCGGCAGCCAGCAACGCCACGCGCTTGCCGTACAAGCCTGCGGCATCGAAGCGACGGCGCAACAGTTCGACCTTCTTCCCGTCGGCATCCACTCCGATGATGTGCAACGAGGACGACGCAACCAGTGCGGCCAGCAGGTCGCCGTCGTCCACCCCAAGACAGAACGCGTAGCCGTCGCGCGCGCCCGTGCGTTGGACAATGAGACGCGCCTGTTCCAGCGCCGCAGCAGAAGGCAAGAGGGATGAGACCGACTCCTTGATCAGAGCGGGTTGACCGCTGCCCTGCCCCAAAGCAAGGATCCGGCCTTCGAGAGTGACGGCGAACAACATTCCGTTGGCTGCGAGCAGGCGCCGCACAGTGCCCGGCACCGGTTGCGACCCCACGAGCGACGGCCTTTCGCCGGGTTGGGGAAGTGAGATGGCAACCACCGTGTTCGATCCGGCGGCATACAACCGTCCGCCCGCACCGATGAGGTCGCCAGAAGCGTCTGCGGCGATTTCCCAGTCCAACGTTTTGTCCGGCTTCCACGCCTGCACGACCCGCGCTGCCGTTGACGGCGCACCCTTTCGCGCCTGATCCCAAACGGCCCGCGCTTGCTGGGCTTGCTTGACCGCTTTCTCCCAGGCCGCGTGGGCGCGCTTGATGGCTTTTTCATCGGCAGTCTCCCGCGCGTCCATCAGCTCGCCGCAGGCTTTGAGTTCCGCATACTGCGCGGCCTGAAACTTTTGCTCGGCCTCCAGACAGGCGGCGAATCCGGCAGAACAATCCGCCGCGCAATAGGAACGGTTCGCGCTCAACACCGGTTCGTTGAACAGAAACGCGCTCTTCTTGCCCGTGGCCAACTCATGAGCGCGGACCCCGCGACCGCGCGTGTGAACAAAGAAGTCCTTTTCGGTGGCCATCACCACCGATCCGCCGGTGCCCTTGCCCGATTCGGCGAGCTGGAAATACACAAATCGTCCCGTCGCGCGGTCGAACGCGGCGGGAACCGAGCGCCCGCCCGGCACAAGCAACAGTTTTTCCGTCGCCACCAACGCCCCTTGCGGCGCCACACCGGCGAAGGACGGCGCGTTGTGCGGCTGTTTGATGAATTGCGCGCCGGTGCCGTCGTTGACCCAGACCACTTTACCGGTCGCTGCGTCGAGCGCATAAATGAATGTGCCCATGAACGGCCAGATGCTCGCCGCAAAATAGACCACGCCATCCCGAATCACCGGCCCGCCGCGCGCCGGCCACGCCGAAATCAGCCGGCTGTTGCCGAGCGCCTTCCGCTCCGACGGGCCACCGCGAAACTTCCACACCAGCGCGCCGGTCTCCGCATTGACGCAATACAAAAACCCGTCGTCGCTGACAAAATACACCTTGCCCTGCCACGCCACCGGCGGGAGCCGCACCGGGCCGTCGGCGTAAAATCGCCACAACTCGCGCCCCGTGGCGATGTCCAGCGCCAGCAGCTTGTCAGAATCGTTGAAGCCAACGAACATCTTGTTGCCGAGCACCACCGGCTCGAAGACCGCGTCAAACGGCATGAGGTCCCGGTTCAACGGATCCTCCCACGCCGGTACACGCGCCGAAAATTCGCGCACCCAGCGCAGCGTCATCTGCGGCGGCAATTGCTCCGGCGAAAAAGCTGCGCGGTAGGCATCATACCGCCACTGCGGCCAATCGGCCGCGCACACGCGCAGCGGGACAAAACTTGCCAGCGTCCAGAGCAGCAGCCAGAGGCGACAGGAAAACATAGGTGCCAAAACCTAGCGAAAGAGTTTGCAAAGGCAACCGCAAAATGACGGCGCTCCTCGTCGGAGGATCAACCCAGCCGCCACGCGAATGAACCCTGCTCGTTTAGACGCCCGCGCCTGAAACCGAGCGTGAGTGGGCATGACCCGGTGGCATCTTCGCTCCTCCCCGCGTCACCCCCCCCGTTGCCAAATCCTTGCAACACCTGTTACATTGAATTGGCAAGTGATGGGAAACGGCGCTCCGTCGGCAGTGAGGATGGCCACCTTGTTGTTCAGGCGCATGATGGGCGCTTCTTTTCTTGTGCGTCCAGCAAGGCTCGCAGACGCTGGGCAACCGCTGGTTCCCGGTCGAACAGGTTGCGTCGTTCGCCGAGGTCTTCCGTCAAATGATACAACTCGGACCGCTCGCCGCCGTCAGAGTGGACAATCAGCTTCCACTCGGCAGTTCGGACGCATCGGATGCGGCGCTCGTCGCCGGGCAACGCCTGCCAACCGGCAGGCGGCGTCTCGGCATACGCCTCCTCTCGGAATGTGTGGCTGCGGTCCTCAATGAGCGGCAATAGCGATGCGCCGTCGCAGGGTGTCGGCATCGGCAGACCGAGCAAATCGAAGATGGTCGGCATCACGTCCACTTGGGAGACTTGATGGCGGACGACCGCGCCGGCGGGAAGCCGCTTGGGATAGCGCATGATCAGCGGCACGTGGATGGACTCGTCGTAGAGCGTGCCTTTCAGGTTGCAGGAGGTGTGGCCGACGTGGCCGCGTTCCATCAGTTCCTCGCCGTGATCGGCAGTGAGGATGATCAGGGTGTCATCGAGGATACCGAGGGATTCGAGTTTCGACAGCCAACGGCCCACCATGTCGTCGAAGACGCGGACCTCGCCGTCGTAAAGCGCCTGCACATACGGACGGTCTTCGGGCAGCAGGTCAACGGTGCCGGCGATGCGTTTGTGCGCGGCGTCCACGTCCTTGTCGGGGATCGGATCCTCCGCGCCAGCTTCCTGTCGGCTGATGACGCCCGACGGATGCACGATGAGACAACTGCGGACAACTTCGGCGCGTTCGAGTGTGCCGGCGCTGGGCCGGTAGCCGGGATCGAGGAACTGCTGGAGATAGGTTTCGGGCGGATTGTAGGGAAGATGTGTTGGATACGGCTCGGCGAAATAGAACCAGCGGTCGTTGCGATGCGCGTCGAGGTAGGCGTCGAGGTCGTTCCTGTCGCGGGAGAAGCCCAACGGCGCCCAGCGCATCACCAGTTCGCCGTCCACGAGATATCCGCAATCGGCGAGCGTGCGGAGCGGTGCGCGGCGTCCGCGCCATGCGTCGTGATGCCGCCAGCGTTCGTAGTCGTTGGCGGACACGAGACCGTGCGTGAACGTCGTCTGGCCGGTGAGCAGCGAGACGATGGGCGGAAAGGTGTGTGCCGAGACGGCGATGCAGGTTTCAAAGCGCACGCCTTCGGCGGCCAGCCGGTCGCAATTTGGCGAGGTTGGTTTCGGATAGCCGTAACAACTCAGGTTGCGCGCCCGCAAAGCGTCTTCGAGGATGAAGAGGATGTTCATCGTTGGTTTGCGGTCTCGCGCCAGGTGTTGCTGGGGCGCGTGTGATATTTACGCGCCTGGCCGATGATGTCCACGCCCACTTTCGCGCTCCAGGCCGCGATGAGTTTCTCAAACAACGGCCCCGGACATTGCGGGAGTTGGACCTGATTGACACGCGAGCAGGGAAGCATGCAGTAGGAGGAAGTCGTCCAGAACGCTTCGTCGGCGCGGTAAACATCGAACAACGTGAGGTCGCGCTCGATCACCGAAATGCCCAGCTCGCGGGCCAGCTCGATGACCGTTCGACGGCTGATGCCTTCGAGGATGTTGCGCGTGGTGGGCGTGTAGAGAACGCTGTCTTTGGCAACGAAGAAATTCGCGCCGGTTCCTTCGGTGACGTAACCCTCGGTGTCGAGCAACAGAGCGAAGGCGTGCGGGTCAACGGCCTGCGATTGGAGCTTGGCCATGAAGTAATGGAGACGGAACCGCGTCTTGCCGCGCGGGTCCACGACGCTGGGCGGCACGTTCCGCACGGTCGGGACGACGGCGGCTTTCCCGTGGGAGTACGCGTCGTAATACTCGTCGTAGGGCAGCGGGCTGACGTAACACATGACGGTTGGCTCGGTTTTGGATCCACCTTTCATCATCGGGTGCGGGAAGCCGGTGCCCGGTGTCACCTGCCAACACATCCAGCAATCGTCATCTTCGGCAAAAAGATGAATGTTGGCATCCACCGTCTTCTGCACGATGGCGGCCATGTCAGCCTTGGAGACCAACGGTTTCAATCCCACATACCGCATCGTGTCGTCCATGCGCGCCAGATGGTCGTCGAGCCGAAAGATTTTGTGGCGGAACGTGCGTGCCGCTTCCATGAACACCGCGCTGTACATGAAACCGATGTCCCAGATGGAAATTTGGGCCTCTTCTTCCGGCACCAGTTTTCCATTCAGATAAACGAGCGTCTTCATTGTGTTGTCCTTTCCATGAGGCTGATGATTTCGTGGGCGAAGATGGTTTTTCTGGCGGCGAAACATTCGAGCAGGCGTTCGAGCGTTGTGAAACGGTCCGCGAGCCACTGGCAGATCGGATGACAGAGCACAGTGGCGATGCCGCCCTGCTCGTCAATGGCCACGGCTTGCCGCAATGCCAGCTCGCCCCACTCCGCGATTGTGTAGCTCACCGCGCCGAACTCGTCGGCGCCGTAACCTTGCGCGTGGATGCGCTCGACGTATTCGCGGGTGCGGTGAGCATGGTAGAGATGATCGTGATCGGGAATGACATTCATCGGGTGGCTGATGATGCCCGTTTCGATGCGTTTCGGCCAGAGATTATCCTTCTCGACGGTGTCAGAGGTCAACTTCAGTCCGTGCGACGCCATCAACTCGTAGGTGTTGCAGTCCACCTTGTAGCTGTGCGCGCGCCACGCGACGATCTGGCGACCGGTTTTCTCGCGCACCACCTCGACGTTGCGACGGATGTCCCAATCCTGATACCAGCGCGGACCGTTCCAGAGACTGGTCTGTTCGCCGTAAGCGTCGAAACATTCTCGCGGGAACCGCGCGTTGAACATGTGGCCGCCGACCTCGACCAGTGGGCTGGCCACAATGGGCGCGAGGTCATCCCATTCCTCCGTGAAGCAACGACCGCAAATATAAAGCGTCGCCTTCACGCCGTATTTTTCCAGAAGCTTCACGTACTGTTGCGTGATGCGAATCTCCGTCAATTGCGGATCGCCGATGTATTTCTGGTCGTTGATCATCAACGACGAATGATGCACGTCACCCGTGAGGCAGATCATGGTCGGATGCTCCTTTTCATATCTTTATTTCAGCCCGGTGCGCAAGAACTCTGCGTAACGCCGACGATACTCGGCTTTGTAGTCGGCGACCGCCTGCTCGTAGCTCAAGCGGGGCGCTTCGGGCTTGATCCGACCGAAAAGAACCAACTCCCTCGCCGTGAGCGGGACGAGGATGTGTCCGTCCTTTGCGGCGATCATCTTGCCGTCGAGTGTAGCTCGTTTGAGCGCGAAGAACCACGGCACACGCACCAGCAGGCGTTGCGGAGTGTTCCGATATTGTTCCGGCAACCGTAACGTAATGCGGTCGGCGGCGGCCTGCACGGTGAAACTGATCGGACCGAACGCCGACGGCTCGTTGCGCACTTCGATCTGTTTGCCGGGCTTGACCCATTCGGGCGAGATGGCCGACAGCAGATAGAGGTCGTTGCCTTGCTCGCGGACGAGCATGTTGCGGAGAAGCTGGATGGTGTTGGCGGAACTGGTGCATTGCGGCGTGATGTTGAACGGATGCGTGTAGCCGCGCGTGCTCCACGGAATGGTGCCGAACTCCGCCGGCAGATGCGTCGAGGTCGAGTGCAGCAACATGGCGTACAGTTCTTTCACGGCCCACTGCTGGTCCCACGCCGTGCCGCGCACGAGCGAGACCTGCGCGTTGTTCGGCGTCTGCCAGTAGTGGAGCGTCGGCTGCTCGTTGAAGATGAATCGGTCGCCCTGTTTGCCGATGCAGATGGGCCAGACGAAGGCCAGAATGCCCTCGACGTAACGGCTGCGGACGGTGCGCAAGGTCGCTTCGACGCGCGGATCGTTGGGATCGAACAGGATTTCCGGATGCAACGTGCGCAGGTTGTCCCAGTCGTTGCCGCCGGTGGTGCGCTCCAACGCGGGCGGGATGTAACCGCCGGTCTTGGCGGTCTGTTGGTCGAGCAGTTTGTCGAACGCGGCGCGGAACCGTCGTTCCTGCGTCTCGAAGCGCGCGACATCCTCGGCGCGGCCCATTTCTTTGGCCATGGAGACTGCGTTGCGCAAGCCGATCAAACCCCAGATGTGCTGTCCGGTTTGTCGGCAGTTCTTGAGATAAGCGTCGTCGGCAATGGTCGCCGGCGGAAACAAACCGAGCGGGTCCTTTGAGGTGACACTCTCAAAAAAACGCCATCGCCTTGACGACGCCGGGATAGACGTGTTCGAGGAACGATCGGTCGCGTGTGATCTGGAAGTGCCGGCCCCAGCCCCAGAGGTTGTAGCCGAACAGTTCCCAATACTCCAAATTCCCAAGTCGGAAGCCGCCGTCGGGCGACTGGATGCTGTGGAAATACAAGAACGCGCGACGGGCGACATCGAGCAGCCCCATGTATTCGAACGCGCGCGCTATCTCGGTGGTGTTAGCGCCGCCGCACGGCTTGTGGTAGTGGAACTTGTTGACGTTGACGATGAGGTCGTCGCCGATGAGGTCAATGGTCAGGAGATTGTTGATCGTGTTGGCAACGAGATATTCCTGCACTTTGCGTTCTGGAAACCGCAACGGCGATTTGGCAACAACCCAGTTCTCCCAGAACGCAACCATCTCAGCGAAAAGCCGCGAGGCGTCGGCATCGCGCACCAGACGCGCTTCGGCTGAGTCGTCCGGCAACGGCACGAGCGGGAGCTTGAAGGTCAGCGTCTGGCTCTGGCCGGGCTTGAGCCGCAGACAATACGTGACAATGCCGACCGGCGTGTGCGGGTCATGCTTGTGACGTTCCATCGGGACGCCATCAATTTCGCCGGAGTGATAGCGTTTCAAACCGAAGCCCATTCCCCAGTCCTCCAGCGCGAGCGCGCGACGGCTCGGTGCCGGGTCGGTTGGGAACACAAAAAGCATTCGTCCATCGCGCCGCACGGCGTCATCGGTCCAGGTGAACTGGCAAGTCGGTTGCGAGAAGGTGAGCCCCTGGGTCAGGTGCGGCGGAATCAAATCCCGGGGCTGAGTGAACCGGTAATCGCCGATCTCGCGGTACAACGTGTTCACGGGCGAACGATATCGCCAGCCGGCGCTCAGATAGGCGGCGCGCGGCTCCGTCTTGAGCGTGTTGGTTGCGGTGATCATGGCGAAACTGACAGGCACACCCTTGAGCGCGCCGCCCACATCGGCGGCAAACAAACGGAAGCAGTAGCGGACACCGTTCTGCGCGAAATCATACTCGACCGCCGGCAGATAACCTTTGTGCAGTGTGCGGATGCGGGCGTGAACCGGCACGGGCGGCAGGCCGGTGAAGAACATCAGTTCGCCGAAGCCGGTCCAGATGTAACCTTCCGGCGTCACTTCGACGCTGGCCGGCGCGCCGTAAGCGCCGAGCACGTCGGTGGGCCACGCGAAATACGAGAATGGCTTGTCGGGCGGGTCGAGCAAATCCGGGTCGAACATTCCGCCGAGGTTGCTGCCCGGATGTTGGCCGCTGACCGCCGACAATGCGAGCAGGGCGAGCATCAGTGACAAGGATCGTATCGGGATGTTCATGATGTTCTCCTCTTTGAGTTCTTACGTCAAAGACAGGACACTTTCGTTTGTCGGCTCATGAATGCGGCTCGGAAAGGGCTTGCAGGACTGCTTCGATTCGCGGTTCGTAGGTTTCTTTGCACCGGTTCACCAGACGACAGGCGACGCAAACTTCCTCGGCGAAAACTCGTTTGGTCACCTTGGTTCTGATCAGCCGGTACAGGTCGTCGGCGTTCCTCACATCGCCCGGTTTCAGGCCCAACATGCGAATCGCGTTCTTGTCGGAGGTCATGGCAGCCTCGTTGTCCTCCGGATGCGTTGTCAGGGTTCTCGTGCAAATTCCTTTCGCATGATCCCACCACTCGCATGGCGCACAGATGTCGTCCACGCCGATGACCACTTGGATCGGCGTCTTGGGGTTGGCCCGAATCTTCAGCGCCACCGGGCCGAGCGTTTTGTGAGCGGACTTGCCGGTTCCGAGCGCTTCGAGCATGTCAAACAGGTGATGCCCGCGGATCCGGATCGCTGCGGCAGGCTCTGAGCCGCCCGCGGGACAGCCCCAATCCAACGGACTGAGCGCGGCGGCCGCCGCAAGCGCCGAGGTTGCTTTGAGGAAGTCGCGCCGGGTGGCGGACACATGGGAAAGACTGTTACGGGTTCTTTTCATGGCGGTGCGATAGGGTGAGCGGCTCGTGGCTGACCTTCCGAATCCAGTTCCGCGCGAACTCGGCGCTGGGCAACCCCACATCGAGCACGTTGTTGGACAGGAAAATCATGTCGTGGATGCGGCCCTCCTTCAACCACTTCAAGCCCAGGTCGCATTGATGTCGCATCCGTTCCACGGGTACCGGTTTGTGGTTGAAGAAATCCCAGAGGTAGCACCCCAGCGCGATGCGCGCGTTCTTCGGCGCGACCTTCTCCAGCGCGACGAGGTTCTCCTCCAGTTCGCGCAACTCGTCCGAGTTCCACGTCCAAAGCGTCAGCACGTCGAACAGATCCAAGAAACCCGGCAGTGGCGGTTCACAGCCGCGAAACACCGGATACGGCGTCTTGCGCGACGGGTTGATCTCGTGGGTGTAGAGCGTGACCCAAACGTCCATTGGCCGGCCCACGGTTTTCATCTGCTCGCGCGCCCGTTTCATCTCGTCTGGCTGGAGTGCCGGTCGTCCCACCATACGACCATCAGGTTGTTTCTTGGCGTCTGTGATGAAATCGTCCAGATAGATACCGGTGAAGTTTGGAAATTTCCTGGCTAGCGGAAGCACGTGAGGCAGTTCGCTCATGCCGCCTTTACCGCCGCTGCCCACCACCGACCAGACGACGCGCTTCAGCGGTTGGAACGAGATGGCGTATTGCTCGAAGCTTGTCTTGGCCCGCCACCGTTCCAGACTGGGCAAGGAGGGAAGTTCGCGGTGGCGGATCAACAACAGGTTGGGCACATCCAACCAGAACGCGCCCTCGGCGGGCGTCATCCGCGAGCCGCCGCGGACGGTGCCCAGTTCCAGATAGTCGTCCACGCCGCCGGCATGGACGGCAAAAATCCACAAGCGGTCCCGAACGGTCGCGCTTGTTGTCGTTTCTGCCGCCAGCGCGGTTGCAGCCATGCCGATTGCCAACGAGACGAGGATCGTATTTCGTTTCATATTGTTCTCCTGTTGATCGGATAGCGTCCGAGCTCCTGCGTGGTGCGAACCATCGCGACATAATTCTCCGGGCGAACGCACGAAGTGATGGTGTTGCCGGAGGACATGATGTGCGAGCCTTTGGCGGACACGTCGCAGAGCAAACGTTTCGTTGCGGCGACGACTTCCTCGACGGTGCCGCGCGCCAACAGGTGCACCGGGACGTTGCCCATCACGGTGATCCGGCCGGGGTATCGTTCCAGAATCTTGTCGAGTTCCATGCCGGGCACGTCTTGCAACGGGCCGAGCGCGTCCAACTCCGTGCCGACAAGCTGGTCCATGATCTTGCGGATGTCGCCATCGGTGTGTTTGATGCAGTAGGCGCCCGCTTTTTTGATCGCGGCGACCACGGCGGCATCGTGCGGGAGGATGATCTCCTCGAACATCTGCGGCGACATCATCGGGCCGCGATTGTCGGAGTAGTCGTCGCCGAGAAACACCACGTCCGCACCGGCCGCGATGGCGAGGGGAAACAGTTCCGCGTAGTAGGCCGCGCCGATGCTCATCAGGTCTTTCGCAAATTGTGGACGCTCGGCGAGATCGAGCAGCAGGTTTTCGATGCCGCCGCGCAAATAGACCGCCGGTGCCCAACCGGATTCGCCGACCACCGCCACGGCTTTGTCGGGGTAGCGCGACTTCAATCGTCGCACTTTCTCGATGACCGGCGACTGCGCCGGGTCGGGCGGCCGGTAACGCGCGAGGTCTTCTTCCGTTTCAATGCGCGGCGGAAGCATCGGCACGGGAATGGCCTCTTCAGTGAGATGTTGGAGCGCGTCCCATTTGTCGCGGAAGACGCCTTGTGCGCGGTCAACCCACTCGATCTCGTCGGCGTCGTAGATCATCGTCGGCACGCTGACCATGTCGAGGCCGAGGTGCTCGACCAGGTCGTTGGAGTCGCGCGCGCCGGGCACAATGGCTTGGACGACGTGCGGGTCAATCCACATCTCTGCGATGGGCACGCGGTCGGCTTGCCGGTGGTTCAGTGTCGTCAGAATGCGTTCGCGCGAGTTCATCGCAGAAGCTTTCGGACGCTCGCGGCGATTTTGGGCGCGGAGAGGCCGTATTCGTTCAGAAGCCATTCGTGCGTGCCCACCTTGCTGACGTAAACGTCCGGCAGACCGATGCGCAGGAATTTCTTTGGCATTGCGCCTTCGTCGCAGAGCACTTCGGCCACGGCGCTGCCCAGGCCGCCCTGCAACTGATGTTCTTCGACGGTGACAATCGCGCCGGTCTCGCGGGCCGCTTTCACGATGGCTTTGCGGTCAATCGGTTTGACCGTGTGCAGGCTGACGACGCGGCAACGGATGCCGCGTTTCTCCAGAGCGTCGGCGGCGGGCAACACCTGGTTGCCGATGGTGCCGGTGAAAAAGATCGTCGCATCGGCGCCGTCGCGGACCTGAATGGCTTTGCCGAGTTGGAACGCGATTTTGCCCTTGTGGACCGGCGGCTCCTTCTTGTAGCCGCAACGGTAGTAGAACGGCCCGTTGTGCGCGATCATGGCGTGGACACCCGCTTCCGCCTCCGCGAAATCGCACGGGCAGTACACCACCATGTTCGGCAACGCCCGCATGATGGCGATGTCCTCGGTGGCTTGATGACTGACGCCGAGCGGCCCGTAGGCCAGTCCGCCGCCGATGATGACGATCTTGACGTTGGCGTTGTGGTAACAGACATCGTTGCGGATTTGTTCCAAGCAGCGCAGCGTCGGGAAATTGGCGATGCTGTAGGTGATGGCGATGTTGCCTTCCATCGCCACGCCGCAGGCCACGCCGGTCATGTTCTGCTCGGCGACGCCGCAGTTGAACCATCGGTCGGGAAACGCGTCGCGGAACGGCTCGATCTCGCCGTAGCCGATGTCGGCGAGAATCATCCAGATGCGTTGGTCCTTCTTCGCGATGTCCACGAGCACTTTGTTGAAGAGAGTTCTCATCGCCTCACCCCCAATTCGCGCAGTGCTCGCGCCAACTCTTCGTCGCCGACCGAGCCGTAGTGGCAACTCACGGTGTTCTCCATCCAACTGACGCCCTTGCCTTTGACGGTGTGACAGATCAGCCACGACGGTTTGCCCCGCTCAAACGGCAGCGTTTGCAACGCCGCGTCCAACGCCACGACATCGTGTCCGTCCACTTCCTTCACCGCTCAGTGACAGTCCTCCAGCTTCCGGGCAAACGGCTCCAGATCGAGCACGTCTTTGGAAAAACCCAACGCCTGGACTTTGTTGTAGTCAACGATCACCGTGAGATTGTCGAGCTTGTGCTGCGCGGCGAACAGGATCGCCTCCCAGGTGCTTCCCTCGTCGCAATCACCGTCGCTCATCAGACAGACGATCCGGTGCGTCTTGCCCGCGTGACGCGCCGCCAACGCCATGCCCACCGCCACGGGCAGGCCGTGTCCCAGCGAGCCGGTGGAGAACTCGACGCCGGGCACGTGATGACTGATGTGGCCCATCAGTTTGCCGTTGTCGCGGTAGTATCCGTGAAACCAGCTCTTCGGGAAAAATCCCAACTCGCCCAGCACCGCGTACACCGCGCACCCGCCATGACCTTTGCTCAACACAAACCGGTCCCGGCCATCCCGGTTCGGGCGTTTCGGATCCACTCGCAGAATGCGTGTGTAGAGCACCGACAAAATCTCCGCCATGGACAACATGCTGCCCACGTGACCGCTCTTGCCGCGGTGCGTCATCTGCAGGCAATGCGCGCGCACCGTTCGCGCGAGCCGATTGCAGTCTTCAATCCAGTTTGCTGGCGACAATGTTTCTGTCGCAGTTTTCATGGTTGGCAGATTAGGCAAGCGGCAGGTTTTCCAAAAGCCTGCAGTGTTGCGATAATCCGCAAATCAGTTGCGGTTATCGGCAGGGGAATTAAGCGACAGATTGATCAACACTTTGAGGAGGGCGCAACGACACTGCCACACTGTAGCCGCGAGCCTGCTCGCGGCGGGAATCGGGATCGCCGTCTCACAAAAGCCGCGAGCAGGCTCGCGGCTACAGTGCTCGCGGCTACAGGTCTAGTTGGTGAACTTCACCGGCATACGGCCATTGATCGGCATTCGGGACCAGACGTTGGCGGACCGGGTTTTGACGCACGTATTCCCACTTGCTGTCGTAACTTTCATCCGACCGAAGCAGGTGGTCAAAGAACTCCCGTTGCCACAACGGATACGGATAACCATGTGGCCGGAGTTGTTTCGTCACAAAGGAGCGAAACGCTTGAACGTACCGGGACAAATCACTCTCCCGTTCCAAGGGTGACACGAAGAAATGAACGTGGTCAGGCATCACCACATAGCGTCCGACCCGCCACGAGGGAAGACGCTGCCATGCAGAACGAATCGCCTCATGAGCTGTTGGGTTTGCCAGCAACTTCTGCCGTGACGCTGTGCAACAAGTCACGAAGTAGATCACCCCGCGATCCAACGGCAACAACACCGGAATCCTCTTCAAGTGTCCGTGCACGCGCGCATTCTAACCGCGATCTTCTCTGCCGCAAGTCTGCTCTGTAGTCGCGAGCCTGCTCGTGATGGGCTGCTATCTGCCGCGAGCAGGCTCGCGGCTACAGTCCGGCTCGCGGGGACAGTCCGGCTCGCGGGGACAGTCCGACTCGCGGCTACAGTCCGACTCGCGGCGACAATGCTGTCACGAGTCCGGGGAATGTCGGCGCTGGGGCCGCGTCCTGACTTGCCCCGCCGCATACGTGATTGCGTCCGGCTAAAAAACAGGTGGTTGCTATTGCAACCACTCTGGTTGAGATATCAACCACCCGCGACTTGGTGGATCGTTGGGGTGGCTGTCAGGACGGATGCAGTTTCTCAAGCCATTCGGCGCACGGCATTCACGATATCGTTCACCTGCGGCAAACAGGCGTCTTCCAGCACGGGACTGAACGGCAACGGCACGTTCGCGCCGCCCAGAACTCGCGGCTCGGCGTCGAGATAGTCGAAATACTCAGCCACCACGCGCCGCACAATCTCGGCGCCCGCCCCGCAACGCACCGGCGCTTCGTGCACCACCAGCAGCCGGCCCGTCTTCATCACGCTGGCGCCGATGGTGTCCATGTCGAGCGGCTGCAAACTTCGAGCATCAATCACCTCGACGTCCACCGCGCCTTCCAACTGTTTTGCCGCCGCCAGCGCTTTGCGACGCGGGAAACCGAGCGTGACGACCGTGATGTCCTTCCCCGCGCGCGCCACATCGGCTTGTCCGAGCGGCACGATCCATTCGCCTTCGGGCACGTCCTCGGCTTCGTAGTACAGGTTGCGATCCTCGATGAACAGGACCGGCGAATCGTCGCGGATGGCGGCTTTGAGCAAACCTTTCGCGTCATAGACCGTGGCGGGCATGACGACCTTGAATCCGGGAATGTGCAGGAAGATGGCTTCCTGACTTTGCGAGTGTTGCGCGGCTTCGCGGGTGCCGGCGCCGGCTTGAGCGCGGATGGTGATCGGCAATTTGATCTGGCCGCCCGACATCGCCGGCAGCTTCGCCATCTGACTCAGGAACTGATCCATTCCCACATAACAAAACGGCATGTACATGATTTCCAGAATCGGACGCAGCCCCGTCATAGCCGATCCCGTGGCGATGCCCGTAAACGCCGCTTCGGAAATCGGCGTGCCGCGGACTCGTTTGGCGCCGAATCGCTCCAGCAATCCGACGGTTTCCTTCCAGACGCCGCCGTGGATGTCCACGTCCTCGCCGATGACATACACCGATTCGTCCCGCGCCATCTCCTCGCTCATGGCTTCGACGATGGCCTCCATGTAGGTCAACTTGCGCATCCGACCGTTTGTCCCCGAAAAAATGCGCCGACCTCCGGCAACGGACTCCGCCGCGCAAACTCGACCGCCTCGTCCAGTTCGCGTTCGATCTCCGCGCGGAGCCGGGCCATCTCGCGCTGAGTCACTTTCAATCGCCGGCGCAACCGTTCGATCGGGTCGTTCTCGAGCCGGGTCCATTCATCGCGTTCGTCTTGTGGTCGGTTGTCGGGAATGATGCCGCAGTGCGGCTCGATCCGGTAGGTCTCGCAAACCAGCAGCGTCGCGCCCTGACCGGCTCGCGCCCGAGCCACGGCTTGTTGCGCCGCTTTGTAAACGGCCAGACAATCGTTGCCATCCACGCGCACACCGGGCAGACCGTGCGGTGCGGCATAGGCGGAGAAATCCCAATTGGCCGCCGCCTTCGCCACCGGCGTCGTGGCGGCGTAACGGTTGTTCTCGCAAACGCCGATGAACGGCAGTTTCCATTTGGCGGCGAGATTGAGCGATTCGTGCAACACGCCCTGATACATCGCGCCATCGCCGAAATAGGCCACGGCGACCGAATCGGTGCCGCGATACTGCGCAGAGAACGCCGCGCCCAACGCCAACGGAATGCCGCCGCCGACGATTCCGTTCCCGCCCATGAAACCGATGCACGGCTCGAACATGTGCATCGAGCCGCCGCAACCGCGCGAACAACCGGTCGCCTTGCCCATGAGTTCGGCCATCATCCGTTTCAGATCGCCGCCCTTGGCGATCAGATGGCCGTGGGCGCGATGCGTGCTGAATACGTAGTCATCGCGCCGCAACGCTTCGCTGACGCCGGTGGCGATGGCTTCCTGGCCGATGTAGAGATGAATGGCGCCGACGATTTCACCGGCGCGATAGAGTTGTTTGACCCGTTGCTCGAACAGACGAATCGTGAGCATCGTCCGCAACATCCGCGCGTGTTGTTGGTCCGTGGCCACGCGGGCAGACTAGGCAATCGGCGCTCTTTACAGAAGCCTGCCCGGTTGCGATAATCCGCAAATCAGTTGCGGTTCTTCACACCATGTATCGCGCCGAAGAATTTCACAAGGCCGGCATCGGCGTCTTCCCGATGAGCGCCGGCACGCACATCGGCAAAGGCGACTGGGTCGCCCAACGCCTCATCCACAACGGCATGGGCGTCAGCTTCGACATTGACGGAACCGATTACGAGCGGTTGGAGCACGGCGAGTTCTTCGTGCATCCCGGCGAAATCATCGTTCACTGGCCGCTCACCTGGCACGAAGTCACCGAGTATCAGGGCACGCCGCTGCAAACGATCTGGTGCGAACTCGGCGGCCCGTCGGTGCCGCAGATTGCGAGCCTGTTCGGCGTCAGCCGTCCATCGCCCGTGGTGCGTCCTGCCAATCCCGACGAGGTGTATGCGCTGTTCAAAGAGATCGTGGCGGGATTCCATTCCCCGGAGCCGCTGCATCCCGGTCATTTCCTGCAACGGCTGTTTCGCGTGGCGGAACTCTGTCGGCAGGGCGGCGGCCGAAACCCCGTGGCGCGTCGCAGCCCCGAAACGCTTGTCCAACGCGCCATTCGCGTGTGCGAGGCGGGGATGTTGACCTTTCCGACCGTGGCGGAGTTGGCCAAGCGGCTCAGTGTCAGCCAGAGCACGTTGTTGAACGCCTGCCGCAAAGAACTGGGGATCAGCGCCGTGGAACTCATCGTTCGCATCAAACTGCAAAAAGCCAAACAACTGCTGCGCACCACCGACCACAAACTGCTGCACATAGCCGAGGCGTGTGGTTTCCACAGCCTCAGTCATTTTATTCACAGCTTCCGGCAAACCGAACACCAAACCCCCGGCGAATGGCGCCAACGCCAGAAGCTGATGCCGCCGAAACGGCGGAGGCGGCGATGAAGGCGGCGGTCAAAACCGTTCTTATCGTGGGTGAGGTTTTGCCAATGAGCCGTGCCGCGCAAGCGTAGTATAGGGGGAACTACCAGACCAACATCATCAGCGGTGTCGTCAGCAACTGGCCCGGCAACTACGTCGTTGGCAGCAACACCTTTGCGGATGTTTTGATGGTTTGCAGCAACGTCATTGTCGGGGGGGGAGTCGGCGAGGTGAGTGTGCCAGCGATCTGGCCCGGTTTGGGTTGGCAGGTGCAGTATAACGTCAACCCCGGTTGCGTGACGCTCACAGTGACCGTGCGGGTGAGGTTGGCCAGCTACGATCTTTTGGCTGAGTACTACGGTGTGGATGTTGGCAGCGAGTTGGAGGATGCGAATCGCAACGGGATAGCGAACCTGCTGGAGGGTTGGCTGGGCAACGATCCGACCACTGCGGTTTATCGGGCCGCCACGACGCACGGCGGGAGCAACGGATGGTTTCCGATCCGGTTTACGCGGAACACGGATGCGGTGGATTTGAGTTATTTTGTGGAGGCGGAGAATGTTCTGACGGGCGGTGGGGACTGGTCTTGTATTCTTTCCAACGTACAAGCGGCGGGTTGGTTGGGTCCTGCCCGTTTCACGGAAACGGCATTGAGCAACGGCGTGGTGGAGGTGGTCGTCACCGACATTGCGCCTGCGGCGACGAATCGTTTCCTGCGTGTGCGTGTGGCGCGGCCATAGGCGCCGGATTGCGAGGCGTGCGGTCTCCACAGTCTCGGCCCCTGCGTTGGCAGCTTGCGCTGTGGCGAGTTCGGGCTTGACTTCGACTGGCTGGTGTGAGCGCAATGAGCGTTGAAGCGATTTCGCTGCAAACCGTCTGTGAAGAAAGAATGATCAGCATGAAAAAACTCACACGGCTCACTCTCATCGGCTTGCTGCTGGCCTCGTCAACCACGGCAGACAAACCCAACATTCTGTGGCTGACCAGCGAGGATCATGGCCCAGAGATGGGTTGCTACGGCGACAAGCTGGCGCGCACACCCAACGTGGATGCGCTGGCGGCGAAAGGAATGATTTTCAAGCGGGTTTGGTCGGTCGCCCCGGTCTGCGCTCCGGCGCGCACGGCCATCATCAGCGGCGTGTATCCGTCGAGCAGCGGCGGGCTGCACATGCGTTCGATGGTGCCGTGGCCGCGCCCGATGAAGTTGTATCCGGAGTTTCTGCGTGAGGCCGGTTACTACTGCACCAACAACAGCAAGGAAGATTACAACCTCACCAAACCACCGGTTCTTTGGGACGAGTCCTCACCGAAGGCTCACTGGCGGAACCGCGCGGCGGGTCAACCGTTCTTCGCCATCTTCAACTCGACCAAGAGCCACGAAAGCCAAATCCGCACCCGACCGCACAAGGCCATCACCGATCCGTCCCGTGTCCGCGTGCCGGCGTATCACCCCGACACGCCGGAAGTGCGGCAGGACTGGGCGCAATACTACGACAAGGTCAGCGAGGCCGATGCGGACGCCGGGCGTCGGCTCAAGGAATTGGAGGAGGCCGGTTTGGCGGAGGACACCATTGTTTTTTACTACGGCGATCACGGCAGCGGGATGCCGCGTTCGAAACGATGGCCCTCCAACTCCGGCTTGCACGTGCCGCTGGTGGTGTATTTCCCGAAGAAATGGCAACATCTCGCCCCGAAGGAATACCAGCCCGGCGGGGTGTCTGACCGGCTGGCGAGTTTTGTGGACCTTGCGCCGACGTTGCTGAGCTTGGCAGGCATTCGTCCGCCCGCGTGGATGCAAGGTCACGCCTTTGCGGGACCGTATCAAACCGAGCCGCCGCAATACCTCTTTGGCGAGCGCGGCCGGATGGACGAACGCGCCGACATGGTGCGGAGCATCACCGATGGTCGCTACGTTTATCTGCGGAATTTCTTCCCGCACGTTTCCCAGGGTCAACACGTCGCCTATCAGTTCCAGACGCCCACCACGCGCATCTGGCGCGAGTGGTTTGATCAGGGCAAAACCACGGAGGCGCAATCGCTTTTCTGGCGCGTGCCGAAAGCGCCGGAAGAACTTTACGATCTGCAGACCGACCCCGATGAGGTTCGCAACCTCGCCGGCTCCGCCGAGCATCGCGCCATCCGGCAGCGGCTGAGCCAAGCGCTCCGCGATCACATGCTGGCCGTCCGCGATGTTTGTCTGGTGCCGGAAGGCGAACTGCACAGTCGCGCGCCGGGCCACGCACCGTACGAGTGGGCGCGCGATGAGGCGGTGTATCCGCTCGAACGCATTTTGGAAACGGCCGAACTGGCTTCGTCGCTCGATGCGAAAGCCGTGCCGACACTGCTGAAACACCTTGCCGACAAGGACAGCGCGGTGCGTTACTGGGCCGTGCTCGGTTTTCTGATGCGCGGTGAGCAAACAGTTACCGCCCACGAAACCGCGTTGCGCAAGGCGCTCGACGACACTTCGCCGTTTGTCCGGATTGCCGCTGCGGAAGCGTTGGGACGTTACGGCAACAAAGAGTCGCTCGCTGCGGCGCTGGCCGCGCTGAAGGAATTGGCGTCGGCGGAAAACAACGGCGTGCTCGTGGCGATTCCTGCGTTGGCTGCGATTGAGGCGCTGGGCAAACGGGCGGAGCCGATTCTCGCAGAGGTGCGCCAACTCAACCCCAACGGCCCATCGCCGGACGGTCGCTACAACAGTTATGTGCCGCGCCTGCTCGAAACTCTCGGTGCGAAATCCGCCGGACCAAAGCCGAAAAGAAAAAACCGGGCAACGGCGTCTGAGTAATGGTTTTACGAAACAATCTCTTGTTCTCCTGCTGGTCACGGTCGTCGCCCACGCGGCAGACGACGGGTTTGTCTCGCTATTCAACGGCAAAGACCTCACCCACTGGATTGCGCCCGAAGGCAACAACGGTCACTGGAAGAAGGTGGTTGGCGTGATTGATGACAACGCTGAGTGCTTGGTTGAGGTTTGAGAGTTAGGCGGAAAGAGGTGGAAATAGGCGGAAGTAGGTGGAAATGCGGGGGTTGTGAAGAAAAAGGGGTGAAAAGGGGAGGTTTGAGAGTTTTCGTCAACCAGACCTCAATTTGCAAGGACTTACGGAGGGGCGAGGTTGACGATCGTCAACCAAGATAGCGGGCCAGGATGCGCGAAATCTCAGTTTGGGCGGGCGGAGTAAGTTGGCCATTGAGTATGGGGAAGTATGGCCGAGCGGGAAAGCCGCCGCCCTTTTTCTGGCCGCGCCGCCAGGGGAAGGGTTTGCCGAGTTGGTGGATGGCGGCGTATGGGCGGTCGGAGCCGATGGTGACGCCAAGAGAATCGAAAGTGATGACGCGCGGGGATCGCCAGAGGATGCCATGTTTTCTGAGAGTGGCAACAGAGCCGTCTTTTTTGGGGGGCCAGATGGCGGGGCGAAGGTTTGGCTCGTCGAAGGCGCGTTGAGTGAGGCCGACGATGGCCAGGCCGATGGATCGGTTCAACGGGCTGAGGTCGGTGAGTTTGGCGCGGATCCGTTGGATGGCTGGGGAGGCGGTGTCTTTGACGCTGATGGTAAGCTTGAGGCTCATAGGTGGAACAGGTCACCACTCCCAACTGATCGGGCCGAAGCGGGCTTCTATTTCGGCTCTTGTGAGCGGCTTACCTCGTTTGATTGCTTCCTCTATGAGCGCGACCAGGCCTTCCTCTTCCAATAACTGCGGATGATCAAGAGGGTAATCATCAGCATCCATTTGCTCTGGAAAACGCTGCTCGTAGGCCAAAATGGCTGCTAAATTTTTTTTCCAATCAGTCATAATCTCAACTCCTTCTTTATATAGTTTACCACATTGGGGAACATATCAGCGAAAATAGCGTCGTTGAGAACGATCGCCGTATACGCGTCGGCAAACACTTCCTGCGCCCCGTTGTAAAAATGCGCATATATCTCGCCGAATGTCCGCAGCCGAGGGACCCCTTGGAAGCGCCGCGATGGCATCGGCCAAGCGGGTTATCGTCGTCCGATCCTGCCAGAGGGGGCCGTATATGTTTTCAATGGTGGCAATCACTTGGTTCCGTTTCAATCCGGGGATTAGAGGGTCAACTCCATACTCTTAACTGTCAGCAAAAAAACATTTACAGAGTCTATCGTTGTCTAAACCTCGATTCTCTATTGGTTTTGTTGGCGTGTCAACTGTATAGAGTTGACCCCTCTCTCCCGGATGATTGCGGAGGTGGTACGTGCAGTTGATGCAGGCGGAGGCGGCGTTTCGGGTGGACAAGAGCGATTTGGGGTTGCGGCCGGTGCACCACCAGAAGACGGCACGGGTGCAGGCGCACATTCTGGTGTGTTTCCTGGCGCTGGCGTTGTGGCGGACGCTGGAACAATGGATGGCGAGCAAGGGGTTGGGCACGTGTGCGCGACAGTTGTTGAAGGAACTGGAGGAACTGCACTCAATGGATGTGGTGTTGCCGACGGACACCGGGGTGGAATTGCGGTTGCGGGTGGTGGCGCAACCCGAAAAAGAGCTGGCGCAACTGCTGGCGCACT
>Ga0272448_1000168_pt1 | contig 98585 bp, 63 predicted proteins | sample YNPCB0191_FD_202220 | JGI IMG/M metagenome (GOLD analysis project Ga0272448, IMG submission 202220) | Hot spring sediment microbial communities from Yellowstone National Park, WY, United States - YNP-CB-019-1 | ecosystem: Environmental > Aquatic > Thermal springs > Hot (42-90C) > Sediment... | reverse complement strand
GCGGCAGAAGCTTTCATCTCGGCACGAAATCGTCTGCGTATGGTTCCCATAATCTCTCCCATTGTACTGGATTACCAGATGGGAAACCACCTTAGCGCGCTGTCCAGTTTCTGGGGTACATTATAGGGTATTGATAGGATCGCGGAAGAGGACGGACTGGCGTTCAAGTGTCACCCAATCGGAGGCAAAGGCATTCTTCGACATACAAAGCACCAGTGTTCGTGACTCCTGGATCCCTTGTTCTATCTTTACCGGGATGCTATCGCCAGGTCTGATTTCCCATTCATCAAACCAGACATGCACGCCATCGTCCCGCAAACGTTCGGCTAATTCTCGCACGACCGATTTATCTTTTGACGAATGACTGAGAAAGACATCATAGGTAAAGTCTTGCGTCATGAGACCGCCTTTGATTTGATGAGATCAACCGGTTTCTGCCTGATGAGCGAATGATATATATTCCGAGATCATAAACGTTCAACATACTATCACTTTCCGCCATTACTGCCAACCGCTCGGTCGTATTGCATCTTACGGTCGGTCAGCAGGAATTTACGGTAGCGAGGAAAGATTTTGTGATTGCGTTCTTCATCGAAATGGCGGATGCATCTTTGCAATACCGCGCGAATGCCGAAGACGATGAATAACGGGTAGATGAGTCCGCAAAAGCCGGAGATGACACATAAGCCGAAGAAATACCCGTATGCCAGGGGAATCGCATGGGCGGTCCGGGAAGAATGGCAGGAAGCGAGCAATCCCAGCGAGGCAATGGAGGCACCGATCACAAAGCTCAGCAGATATCCGAGAAGAAACCACCAGAACGGGACACCGCCAAGTACGGCCACGATGGCCAGCACCGGCATACCGCCTAACAACATAAAACCGAGCGTTATCACACCCCCCAGGAATTTGCCATAGATCAGTTCGCGATTGGTGAGCGGGGTGAGCCAGAGCATATCGAGTGAGCCCTGCTCGCGTTCACTGCTGATGGCTTGAGCACATAAGCTCGGGCTGAGCGCGATAACCAACAGGTATTGGCACCCCATGGTGTAGAAAAAGGTGCGTTCCCCCCACATCGACCAGGCATGGACGTCGTTGCTCGCAGGCAGATCGGCAGCGAAAATCGCCAGCACCGCCAGCAATACCAGCACTTCGACCACGAACAGCACATATACCCGCCCACCGCGCAACAGGCGGCGTATCTCATTCCAGAGCAACGGATTGCCATCGGGCAGGTACCAGCGCATAGAAGGGTAAATTCGTGCGAAGGGTGGGGGATTCCTGCAGAAGACAGACCTGCCACCAAGGAAGGTTGAAGCTTTGTTTGTCTATCAAAGTGATTGGGTGTAAAATGTGGAATATATATTCTCACAATACAACGCTGTGCTTATGTAATAGAGGTGAAATACATGCGAAATGCGACGCTGCTCGTGCTGATTCTTCCCTGTCTCCTCGCAATTGCCTTCAGTGTGCAAGCGCAAACGGTCCCCACCGCGGGGCTGCTGCTGTGGCTGAAGGCTGATGCGCTGGTTAGTAAGGCCGGTGAGCCGGTTACCGTGTGGACGGATGCCAGTGGGAATGGCCGCCAGGCCGTCTTCACCCCGATCAATGGGAAAGGCGTCGCCCCCATCTTTGCCGTGAATGCGATTAACGGCAAACCGGCCGTACGTTTTGCCGGCAACAGCCTGCTGCGCGTGGAAGCGCTGCCGCTGGGCGCGTACACCATCGTCGCGGTCTTCAAGACGACCGCCGGCAGCGAGATGCTCTATGAGCATAGCGACGGGATACACTCCTATGCGGTGTGCAAAGATGGCTGTAGCCTGACCACCGGCATCGACAGCACCATCTCGGTGAAGCGCGGGCGGGTGCGCACGGACAAGGACGCGACCGGCGCTGCCGCCGCCACCTGGGCTGCCGGCGCTCCGTCCATCACCGTTACCACCTTCGACGGCACGGATAACGGCCTCTGCCTTTACCTCAACGGGACACCGCAGACGCTGAATCCGACGACGGAGGGCAATTTGAACAGCCGGAATGTGGTCACCGCGCATTTCGACCTCGGCGCACGCGCCTATTACGGTGATATGGGCTTTCACGGCGATCTGGCGGAAGTCATTGTCTACGACCATGCGCTCTCCGCGCCGGAACTCACCCAACTCCAGACCACATTACAGAAGAAATACGGCGCCGCCCCGCCACCCCCTGCGGCGATCACCGTGACCGACTATAACTGGCTCCAGTTGCCCGCCGAGAACCTGACGGCATCGGTCGGCAATGCGCGCGGAACCGCGAGCAACGGGTATGGCGTGCCGGAGGACTTTCTGTGGGGCAATTACGTCTGGATTCCTGACGGCGCATTGACGGCCAACGGCACCGGCGACTACTGGGCATGCGTGCAGTTCGACCAACCGCGCAATGTAACCCGCGTGCGGGTGCAATGGTGGTATCAGGAGGGGACGGGTATTCGCAAATATACCATACAGGGGTCGGCGGATGGCCGCACCTGGACGGACATTGGCGTTTACGACCATAAAACCATGCTCACCGGCGGATCACGGGAGTATCATGACGTGCCGGTGACCAGCGGCCATTATCTCGCCATCCGCGTATATGTCAAAGCCGGCGATTATCAGTACGGAAAAGATGACCGCGGCGGACCCGGCCTACTGGCTATTGAGCCGATTGGCAGCGGGACGGTGGTGCCAGGCAAGGTGAACTGGGCAAACGGCCCGACTTTCCACACGGTCATCACCAATAACAACTGCAAATTCGACGGCTTGCGTTACAATGACGGCTACCTCTTCGATGACGAGCAGGAGCGCACTGGAAGCGAGGGTACCTGGCCGCCCGGCAGTTATGCGCAGCTTGATCTGGGCACGGCGCGCACCCTCAATAAGATGGTCGTGGCCTGGGACAGCGGTTGGGCAGGGAACACCTTCAATATTGCCTATTCCGCCGATGGCGTCACCTTCACGCCGGTCAGCGGCAAGTCAGCGCCGTTGAATTATAACCATTGGTCTGCCACCGGTTTCACCTTCACCCCGGCCACCGCCCGCTTCTGGCGCATCACCGACGCCGGCGGAGCGCAGTATAATCTGCTGAATCAGGTGATGGTGTACGGACCATAGTGCTTGCCAGTGTATTAATGTCAGAATTCCATGCGCAGACTCAAAGCCGTAGTTCAAACCATTCCTGAGTATGCGCATGAATTACCGATAGCCAGGGGGCTCTCCCGTCGGGAGAGCCCCCTGGCAGCATGTGACCGATTCGTTACGATGCCACAGGCTAAAAGCCATACTTGGCCGTATTGTTGACGCGCACTGGGGGCGGGATGCTGGATCCGCATGGCTGGTGGTATGAGAGGCGGGGCCGGAAACGACCCCGCCTCTCATACATTCCCTGTGGCCGTTACGGCTGGGTGATGCTCACATTGTCGAAGGTAACCGTTTTGGCGGCGCTGGTAGAGCCGCTGGTCACCGCCAGGCCGACGTAAATCGGGTCGGTCATGGTGACGGTCGTGCCTGAACCGACAGCGGTCCAACTGCTGCCGTTGGCGGACAGGTAGGCGCTCAGCGTGTTGCTGTTGCGCACCAACTTCACCCAATACGGTGCGGCGGCGCCAGTGCCGGTAGACGATGAGGTGCTGCCACCCGCCGAGGTGCGGCGCTGGAAGTAGACGGTGTAGGTGGAGGTCGGCGTATGCAGCGTGGACGCCTCAATGCTGTTGGCGTTGAGGTTCTGCCGCATCATGACGCCGGCCCGTTCCGTCGAGGTGCCGCTGGCTTCCGTGGCGACACGGGCGATGATGGTGGTGTTGCCGCTGAACTGGCGATAGACGTAGCGGAAAGCATCCGCGGTGCTGGTGATGCCCGCGCCCGCGCCGCTCACCGTGAAGGTCGAGCCGCTGTAGCTGGACGAGCCGGCTACGCCCACGGTGCCGATATCGCTGGTGCCCCAGACGATGATGTTCACCGCGCTGGAGGTGGTGGCGACGTTGTTATTGTCATATGCTTTCGCGGTCAGGCTGTAGTTGCCCATAGCCACACTGGCCCAGGTGTAGGCATACGGGCTGGTACTGTCGGTGCCGAGTAGCGTGCTCCCCTGGTAGAACTCCACCTTACTGATCGTCCCATCGCTGTCGCTGGCATTGGCAGTGAGGGCCACACTGGCCGGGGCGATGTAGTTGGTGTTATTTGCCGGCGCAGTGAGGCTCACCGTCGGTAGAGCATCGGACACCACATTCACCGCTGTGGAGGTGGTGGTGGCATTGGTATTGTCATAGGCTTTCGCCGTCAGGGTATAGCTGCCGGCGGCCACATTGGTCCAGGTGTAGGCATACGGGCTGGTGGTCGCCATGCCGAGGAGCGTGGTGCCTTGGTAGAACTCCACCTTGCTGATGCTGCCGCCGTTATTGGCACTGGCGGTGGCGGTCAGCGAGATCGTCGCCGGCGCGGTGAAGACCGCGTTATTCGCCGGGGCGGTGAGAGTGGCTGACGGCGGGGGACTGGCGATGAAGCGGAGTTCCGCCATGCCCACGTAGGTATTGTCCCCCCAGGTGGTGTAATTGCGGAAGCGGATGCGCTGGGTCGTCTGCGCCGCGGAGAACGTGTACGTTTGTCCGGGATCGTTCGCCCCGCTCGATTGCGCAATTTGCGCCGGTGTGAAGGTCACGGCGGTCCACGTACCGCCGAGATCCGCTTCCACCGTCATAGTCTGGATGCCGCGCGCGAGGCTTTCCGCCTGGTTCCAGAGATGGAAGCCGGAGATGGTATACGCGCTGCCCAGGTTGAAGATGATCCATTCATTCGCCGGTGGCCCGCCCGCGGTGAGATACATGTTGGTGAAATTCCCGTCGTGGGTCGGCCAGGTGGTGGGTACGACATCCCCGGTATTGAGCGCCGTGCTCAATCCGGAGCCGTCGACACACTTCACCGCTTCCCGCCCGGGAAACTCGGAGGATTTCGACTCGACGGTCGGCTTCACAATGATCGGCGTGCAGTTGACCGTGATGTTGTTGCCGCTGGAGGTGGTGGCGGCATTGGTATTGTCATAGGCCTTCGCCGTCAGGGTATAGCTGCCGGCAGCCACATTGGTCCAGGTGTAGGCATACGGGCTGGTGGTCGCCGTGCCGAGGAGCGTGGTGCCCTGGTAGAACTCCACCTTGCTGATACTGCCGCCATTGTTGGCACTGGCGGTGGCGGTCAGCGAAATGGTTGCCGGTGCAGTGAAGACCGCGTTATTCGCCGGGGCGGTGAGAGTGACCGACGGCGGGGAACTGGCGATGAAGCGGAGTTCCGCCATCCCCACGTAGGTATTGTCCCCCCAGGTGGTGTAGTTGCGGAAGCGAATGCGCTGCGTCGTCTGGGGCACGGTAATGGTATACGTTTGTCCCGGATCGTTGGCCCCGGAGGACTGAGCAACCGGCGTCGGCGTGAAGGCGACGGCGGTCCAGGTGCCGTTGAGATCCGCTTCCACCGTCATAGTCTGGATGCCGCGCGCGAGGCTTTCGGCCTGGTTCCAGAGATGGAAGCCGGAGATGGTACACGCGTTGCCCAGGTTGAAGATGATCCATTCATTCGCCGGTGGCCCGCCCGCGGTGAGATACATGTTGGTGAAGTTCCCGTCGTGGGTCGGCCAGGTGGTGGGCACAGCGTCCCCGGTATTGAGCGGGGCGCTTAACCCGGAGCCATCGACGCACTTGACCGCTTCTCGGCCGGGATACTCGGAGGATTTCGACTCGACGGTCGGTTTCACGATGATCGGCGCACCGCTGCCCGGCGTGAAGGTCGTCGTCTTCCCGAGACTGTCATAGGCCTTCACCAGCGTGACGGTGTGGGTGGCGCCGTCGCTCATCCACAGCGCGCCGACGCTGCCATCAGACGGCAGGCCATTGGTGTAGGCCACCGCAGCCGGGAGACTGGTATTGCCGTCGAAATAGAACTCGATCTTGCGGAAAATGTCATAGCTGTCGAAATTATCCGTATGCGCCACCGTCGCCGACAGCAGAATGGAGCAGCCTTGCGTGCCACTGCCGCCGATCGTCGTGCCGGCGGTGTACAGGCTGCCATCCACCTTCAGCGCGGACACGCTGAAGGAAGCGGATGCGCAGAGCGCGCCGGTCCCCGCGGACCAGGTGCTGGCGCTCCCCGTGCCGGAGCCTGTGCAGTCGAACCACGGCTTCGTCGTCGGGTTTTCCACATTCCACCGCACCGCGTCTTGCCACCAGGACCGCGTATCGCCACCGCCCGGCGGCGGGGCCGCGGTGTCCCAGTAACTGGTGACGAGGTTCATCAGGTTCATCGGTTTCGTGGCGCAGGTCGGTTGATCGATCTGCTGCCAGTTCGCGTGGTCATCGCACGGGATGATGCTCGTGTAATACGCGCACTGGTAGTAATGCCCGTCGGTGTACTTGACGATCATGCCTTGCTCATAGGGTGAGCGGATATAGGTGCTGCCGTCCCATAAGTTCGTGATATTCCCGCGCCAATCGGGGGCATAGTAATCCAATTGCTCCGTGTACGGGCCGACTTTCACCGCTTCCATGGTGGTGTACCAGATGTCGCGTCCGGTATCGCGAATGACTGCGCCGGGGCCGTTGGTCGTTGAGGTGCCGCCGGCCACCGAGACGCTCTCCAGCGCGAAATCGCACCGGGACATCCCCTGATCCCAGGCGCAGCCCGTTTGCGCCGTATCGTAATTGCCGCAGAGCTCCGCCAGCGCGGTGGTCTGCTGGGCGCCGGTGAAGTCCCGCACATTCGACCAGGGTAAGTTGGTCCAGCCGAAGTTGAGATCGTGGAAATAGAGGTGGAGCCAGGGATCGATGGAACAGGACTGGGCATCCACCCGGATCAAGGACTTAAAGCGCGTCCAGGACGAGGCGCCGGCATCGGCCGTTGAGATATAGCTCCCGATAAAGATCCCGCCGCCGTTGTGATTGATATCGTCGATGCGGATGACGTTCTCCATATACGGCTTCGGCGCCCGGATGGTGATATGATCGGCGCCCCCTTCCACCGCGTGCAGATACAGGCCGAACCGTCCCGGGGTGATGGTACAATTGGTGGTGTTCGTATAGGCGCAATAGGCGTTGATCGCCGCATCGGTGCCATCCAGCGTACAGTTGGCGATCGTTAGCGGGTACAAGTTTTCGCTTTTGACGACGACTCCGATGCCCCAGTAGCCGCCGGTGGCGGTGACGTTGCGGATCTGGTGGTTGTAATCGCCGGCGCCAAAGAGCACGCCGGCCCCCCAGCCCTTGTTGCACTGGAGGACGAGGTCGACCAGGTGGTCCCCTTCCGATTGCACGCTGATCTGATTGCCAATCCCGGGGCGCATAAAGCCGTAGCTATAGACGCCGGTGGCGCTGCGCGCGGGGTCGGCGGCTTTGCCGTGCAGCACTTTCACCAGCGTGGATGTCGTGTCATTGTTGAACACGTTATTGACCGGCGCACCCAACTCCAGGCAGGCGATCATATTGTCCAGCTCTGTCCCGCTGCCGCCGTTGAAGAATTGCCGGTTATCCGTGCCGGCCACCAGCGCGCTATCCTGGGCATAGGTCTGGGACGTGTCACCCTGCTGGCCATAGCTGCCGTCCACGCGATAGCGCAGGCCGTTGGACACGCGCAAGCCGCAGAGCACGAAGTCATAGCCGCCCGTGTCATTGGCATAGCCGATGTCATAGGAGCCGGTATTGTCGGCGTTCACCATCAACGACCCAAAACACATTGGCCGCAGCGGAATCGCGGGATTCCCCGCGCCGCATGCCCCGCCATTGACCGAGCGCAACCGCAGCACCCCGCGCAACACCGGAGGAGCCCCGTCTACGCCCACCCAACCGTACATATACCCGGTGGTGAAATCCGCCTGGACCGAAATACGATAGGTTTTTCCGGACTGCAGCGCCGGGCCCAGATCGAGCCCACGCGTGGTGTTGCAGTAATTATGTTCGAGACCATCAGCCGTGAAGAATTCGAACCAGAGATGGCGGTCACTGCCGCCGGTGCCGGTTTGATCGCCGTAATCATGGATGCGCCAGACATTATAGGCGCGCCCGCCGACCGCATACTCGGCATCATTGATGCCTTCGGCGCAGATGACGCCCTCACTACTGGTGGCACTGTTTTTATGCACCATCACGTCAATGGTGAACTGATCCATGTTATCGTTGTTCGTGGATGTCCCCACGCGTTCCCAGAAGCTTGGCCGGCCGGCGACATGCACGTTGCCGTTGTCGGTGGTGTACATCGGCCCTGCGCTGAGCGGCGACGCCGGGAAACAAACCGTCGCGCGATTCTTCGGTGAGGCCGGATCCGGCACCAGGCCGTATTTCGTATCGGAGACCGAACTGTCCAGCCAGCCGGCGCCGCCCGTGCCGTTGAGCTGCTTGCGGTTCTCGTTGATCAACGGCAGGAACTTGCAGTGCATGTTCCAGCCGATCAACGCGCCGGCGTAATTGGATGAGGCTTTCAACACCGAGGTTGGTGCCCCATTCGCATCCACCTGCCCGCCAATCTGGCAGTAGCACTGGTTGAAAAAGATGGGGCGATTGATGTAGTAGGTCCCCTGCGGGATAAAGAGCTTCGCGTGGGTGTCGGTCCCGTTGATGTCCGATGCCCGGTAGCTCAACAACTGATTTTGAATGGTGTCCGCATTCGTGCTGGCCGTACTCTCGCTGTCTACGTTCGACAGGTTGAGGGTCGTGTCGGTTGCCGTGGCCGCGGCCCGCGTCAGCGCCAGCGCCATCCCGCACAGCAGCAGCGCGATGCGCATGACGGTGTGCATCGTTCGCAGGAACATTGGTTTGGTTTGCATGTTCGCTTCCTCCTTTGCGCGCTCTGCGCTAATTCACCGCCGTGAAGACCGGCGGCGTGCTGCTGCCAATAATCCCGCTCTGGGTGCAGCGGTATTGGCGGGCGCCGCCCCCCGGATGGGGGATGGTGATGAGATGGCAGTTCTTCTCCCAGTAGGTGCCATCCCAGCGATTGCTGGTATCCAGCGGGCTGCTCTGCGGGATCTGGTCGAAATCCGGGTGCTCGAAGAGAATCTTGCACTGCCCGGCGGGCCCATCGTACTCCAGCCATTTGTGCGTCGGCACCAGCGTCCACTTCGCGGGCGTACTCTCAGGGTTCTCGTTCGCGTTGGCCGTGGTGTTCGCCAGGCACTTGAAGGTCACCGGATACGCATCGGTGCTGCGCTTGTACCGCACCATCTGGTCAGTATAGTAGACCACCGTATTATTCCAATAGCACGGTTTGGAGACATTCTCCATCGCGAAGCGCACCAGCCCGGTCCAGCTTGTGCTCGACGTTTTCACGATCCAGTTCACCGAGTGATCGAAATTCACCGGCACCCGGTCGGACAGCGATTTGGTCATATAGGTGCTGGCGTCGCCGCCGGCGTAGTACAGCGCCGCCGGCGCCGTGCCGGCCAATTCGAACAACCCCATGCCATGCGCCATGCCAAGGTACAGGTCGCGCACGGTGACGATGTTGCCGCCCACCGCGCGGGGGCTGGATTCCAGGTAGAACATGGCGCGCGGGTGGAAGGACGGATTGCCCTCGTTATCAATAACGCAATCCTCCAGGGTCAGCGGTCCGCCGCTTTGCCCGGCGTAGGACGCCACGCAGGCATAATAGGAGCCGGCGATCGAGGCGCCGCCCAGCGAGCGGATGCGCCCGCTGCAGCCGACCAGTTCCACATGCGTATCCGCACAGCCACCGCCGGCGCGCTCCCCATTAAAATTCAAGCGTTGCGCGCTGCCGCGCCATTGCCCCGGTGTGCAGGCGCGTAGATTTGTGGCGATCACTTCGCACATGTATCCTTTGGTATAGGCTTCCTGGTCGCGCGCATTGCCGCCGGCCGAACCGCAGTAGCCCATCCCCAGCGTGGTGAACGGATAATCGACCCCACAGGCGACGGCCACCGCGTCGATGATCACTCGTTTCGCGTCGCCATCGGCGATGACCACGGTGCTGCCGGCCTCACCGGAACTCACCGGCGATCCCACCGTGAGATTCTTCAGGGTGATCACGCCGCCATCGGCTGCCGCGTTCCCGCTGCTGTCCATCACCGTCGCAATGCGCGCGCCCGCCGCGCGCTTCGGCAACCAGAGTCCACCATAGTTGGGGAGTGCCAAATTCCCGCCGTGGCACTCCACCGCCTTGATGAGCGGACGGTCATAGAGGCTGTTATTGGGATTGTAGGTGAAGTCCACATAGGCGAACGGGAAAATGCCCGCGTTATTCGCCGGGTCGGCATTCGTGCTGATGATGTACATGAAGCGCTGCCGATCGCTCAGGGGGCTGCCGGCTTCCCAGCCGTTTTTCGTCTGGGTATTTTGTGTGAAATCGTAGCGGAGCCCTTGTGCCATCTCCACCCCGGCATAGGCCCAGTTCCCCACGTTGCCCGCGTCGTAGACGGAATCCGTCACGTCACCCAGCCGGAACATCCCGTAGGATTTGTGCCAGAAGGCTTGCTGCGCGGCGGTGGGCGTCCAGGTAAGGTCGGCGGCGACGCACTTGGTGACGTTGGTGGGGTCGTTGTCATTGGACATCCAGGCGGATGCCTGGCCGTTAATCAGGTCCACCTGCACCGCGATGCGGTAGAGCTGATTGGCGATATTGAGTTTCCGATTGAATGGCAGTTGTTTCACCGTCCCATCCTTGAGTTTGAAGTAGAAGCTCGGGGTGCCGCTGCCATCTGTTTTCAACACCCAGACCGTCGAGGGGCTGTTGGCGATGTCGCTGGAGGCGCCGATGCCGCACAATGTGCCGGTCAATGGCGCGCTGCCGAAATTCTGGACGGCCAGGTCCAACGTGAATTTGCCGATGTTCCAGCGGGACATCCACATCGGACCGCCCTGCCCATCAACGAAGGGCCCGTCCGTGATGTATCCGCCGGGGAAACAGCCGGAGGCGTAAGTCGTCCCGTCGTAGGTCTTCAACCCATATGCGGTGTAGGTGCCGCTGCTGTCATCAACCATGGTGAGCGCCGCACGATGGCCGGTGGTGATCTCCGGGGGGGGGCGCAGGCCCAGGTAGAAGGTGGGCGTGGAGTAGGTGGTGCCCGCCGGCGCGATTACCGACCCCTCGCCGTCGCCGCAGATCGTCACATTCGTGTAGCTGACAAACACCGGCTTGTCGATGCGCCATACGCCCGAATCGGCGGGGATGCGCACGGTGCCGCCGCCGGCCAACCCGACCTCGTTGACGGCCGCTTGCAATTGCTCGCGGACATCCGTGAAGGTATTCAACGGACTTGCCTGCGCACCGGCTAATGGATAATTGGGATACCCATTATATCCCTGATACCCGCGCAGGTAGATGGAGTTCTGGTACGCCAGGGCCGGCAGCACCAGGACGAAGGCAATTACCGCGAGCGGCAGCAGGAGTAATTGCCTGGGAGAGGGTAGGGTACAGGAAGTCATCGGACTCCTCCTTTTAATTGATGTGTGGCCGCGCCACACGCCACGCACATGACATTGGTCAATCGCCAATGCCATCAATGACAAGAGCAGTCGGGGGCATCGACTTCTTCGGGAAGCCGGTATCCTCGCTCCCATGTGAACAATACCGGCCCTGCCGGCGATAAGTGAAGAAACGGATAGGGAACCTATACCGCCGCTGTTCCGTCCGGACGGAATTGCGGCAATGCCATCCAGCGCATGGGACGTTATGCACTCGGACATCTCGCGATCGCACGATAACGCGCCTGACTGACACGTGTCAGCGCGGAGAAAGCTGCATCCCCTGCAGAGGACCATCATTGGCGGTACGAGTGAAATATTACGGATGATTATCGAAAAGAGCGTTGCACTGACACGTGTCAGTAGGTTATAATGCCATTATAGGCCATAGAAACCGCCTGTCAATAGAACATGTTTTCGTGATGATATATTTCTTTGGTTCATTGTTGTGGCAATGCATCGACAGGGCAGGGCGGGAGCAGGAAGGCGAGTGGTGACCAGGGAGAGAACCCCTGGATTGTCCATTTGGAATGCTCGACGATTCGCGGAGGAGCCGTATGAACGATGCGCAGCAGAATAGCCCGGTGCCTGCCAGGCTGAAATCGGTGACGCAGGAAGACGTGGCCCGGCGGTGCGGCGTGCGGCGCAGCACAGTCTCGATGGCGTTCAGCGGCGATCCGTCTATCCCGGCGGACACCGTGGCGCGGATTCGCGCCGCCGCTGCGGAACTGGGGTACGACCCGTCGCAGAATGCTGCTGCCCGCCGCTTGATCGGGCGAAAGTACGGACGGCGGGAGATCAATCATCTCATTGCACTTGGCTTTCCCCGCGGCTTCCATCGTTATGCCTATTGGGTGCAACTCTTCCACGGCATTCTGGATACACTGACTGATGACGGCTTCGGCGTGGTGATGGCGCAGCTTCCCTCACATCTTCAGCTCGCGCCGGCGGCGGTGCTGCCGGTCCTTAAACGCGGAGAAGTGGATGGGTTGATTACCTCAGCCGCCACCATCCCCTTTTTCCTGGAGAGCGGCGCCACCCCGGCGATGCCGCTGGTCTCGCTGCTGCATCCGGCCGACGTCCCGGTCCCCGTCCCGTGCGTGATGATCAACGAATTCACCGGCGCCTACCTGGCAATGCAGCACCTGCTCGCCCTCGGGCATCACACGGTGCTGCACTTCTCGCTCACTCCCGAACCCGATGGCACCCTATGGCCGAAATATCGCCTGGCAGGCGCACGCCAGGCGCTCCTCGACCAGGGGCTGCCGCCCGAGGAGCACCTCTTCACGCTCGATAATCCCTGGGCATGGTCAGCGCCATTAACCCCCGCAGCCACGGGTATTATCTCCAGCGAGGAAGCGGAGGCACAGCGGGTGCTGGCGGAGTTCCTCGCCGCTCACCCGCAGATCACCGCTATGATGACGATCAACGATGCGCATGCCATCCGGCTGTTTTATCACCTCAAGGCGTTGGGGCTGCGCGTACCGGAGGATATCAGCATTGTCGGCTGCGACGATGTCGACCCGCTGCTCGATGAGGATCGCTACAACATCCTCACCTCTATCTACATGCCACTGCGCGAGACCGGCCAGGAAGCTGCCCGCCTGATGCTGCGCCTGGTGCATGGTGAAGCCGCCCCGGATGAACGCGTGATGCTGGAGCCCGCCCTCTCCGTGCGCAAAACCACCGGTCCTGCTCGCAATTCGTGACGATTGCCCGCATAACCGAAGCCGCAGAAACCGCAATAAATGTTAACTCAATGCAATTCTAGTCCATTGGCGGCATAGCAAGATACGTGTAAGCTTTTACTGTTTGATGCAATACATGATAAGCGGAAAGGCATACCAAATGCCTGTGGACAGCGGGAATGCCGGCGCAACATTCCGCATTCCGCAGTCCGCAATCCGCAGTAAAAGGAGCGAGTAATGGGCGAACAACTGGCATTATGCGGTGGGGCGAAAGCGGTGACCTATCCCTGGCCGCCTTACCCGGTGATTGATCACGAGGAAGTCAACGCGGCCGTACGTGTGGTGATGGCGCGCTTCCTTTCCGACTGCGGGCGCGGGCAATTCATCGCGGAGATGGAGGACGCCTACGCAGCCTATTTCGGCACGAATTATGCGCTGGGCCTGGTCTCCGGCACGGCGGCAATCCACAGCGCGCTCTTCGCCGTGGGCGTGTGCCCGGGCAGCGAGGTGCTCATCGCCAACCATAACTGGATCTCCCCGATCATGGCCGTCTTCCATGCCGGCGCGGTGCCCGTCCTCTGCGACGTGGCGCCGGGCACCTGTGCCATCGACCCGGAGGAGATTCGTCGCAAGGTGACCCCGCACACGAAAGCGATTGTCGCCACCCATCTGTGGGGCGTGCCGGCGAACATGGACGGCATCATGGTCGTCGCCCGCGAGCTGAACCTGCCGGTCATCGAGGATGTCTCTCACGCGCACGGCGGCAAGTACAAGGGGCGCTACCTCGGCACCATCGGCGACATCGGCTGCTTCAGCCTGCAGGGCAGCAAGGCCATCATCGCCGGCGAAGGCGGGTTCATGCTGACGAACAGCGAGCACTACTACCAGCGCGCCATGATCCCCGGCCTGCATCCCAACCGCCTGGGCAATGATGTGATGCTGGAGGACGTGAAGCCGTTCTCCAATGCGGGCGGCATGTTCATGTATCGCATGCCCACCGTCTCCGCGGCCATCGCCGTGGCGCAGTTGAAGAAACTGCCCGCGCTGAACGCCGCGCGCCAGGCAAACTTCGACCGCCTCTACGCGCAGATCGGCCACCTGCCGTTCATCACCTGGCCGGTGCTGGATGAAGGCTCCGAGCGCGGCTGGTACGGCACCCCGGCGCTGTATGACGAGACGAAAGCCAACGGCGTCTCGCGCGACAAGTTCGTGCAGGCATGCCTGGCGGAAGGCTGCGAGGTGTGGGGCGAAGGCTACTGTGACTACAGCCAACTGCCCACCCTGCAGGACATGCACCTGCTCGGGCAAATGTTCAGCTACCAGTATCCCAACGGCGTGGCGTTCAAACCGATCACCCAGGGCGAGCTGCCGAACAACGACGCCCTGCGGAGCATGCAGATCCGCTTCACCATCCCGGCCCTCGAATCCCCGCTGCTCATCGACCAGATCGCCGCCGGCATCCTGAAAGTCGCCGACAACCTGGACGCGGTGGCCGCGTACGAGCCGGAACCCGCGATAGCGTAAACCACGGGAGGGCGACGGTCCCCCGGAGCCAGATTATGCAACCGGTGCTCTCATCTGGCTCCGCAGGAGCGTCGCCCTCCCGAACATATCGTGTTTACGGTTGATAAGAGAGACAGGTGACGGCACCATATTCAGCAAAGCCAAGGCGGCGATATACGGGGACGCCTGGTGCCGTCGCTTGGAGAATCGCCCAGTGATATCCCCTCTGTTTTGCCTGTTGCAGCGCATGCCAGGTCATCGCCATCCCGATCCCCTGCCGGCGCATCGCGGGGATGGTGCCGATCCAATACACACCGGCGACGCCCTTTGCACAATGCAACAGGCTTGATGCCACCGGTTCTCCATGCAGGTAAGCGGTATAATACGACCAGGGGAGACCGTCGCCAACTCCCAGCCCGCGATACACGGAATAGTACTCGTCAAATAATTGCGGTGACGCCTGCGAAAAGAAACCGGTCATCCAGGCACGCAAGGCCTCATCGTCAGCCACTTGTGTGATCGTCAAACCTTCCGGCACTGGAATAGCATCGGCCAACTGTGACAGTGCGAGCGCCATCCCCGGCCAGGTTACGTATGGTGCACCTTCACTCTGTGGGCTCTTCCACCCATGCTGTTCGAGAATCGCGATGAGGTTTTGGGGGGTGCTTCCCGGATCAATGAGCCAGGTGACCCGACAGCCCCAGGATGCCACCAACTCGGTTATTGTTGCAACGCGCTGAACCGCGTCTTCTGCGGTAAAACGCGCACCGAAAATTCGATTGAATAACAGCGGTTTTTCGACATGCACCCATTTCACTTCAGGAGTATCGCACGATGTGCTGCCGGGTACATTGCCGAATGCCAGGTAATGGTCGAACATATTCGTCCAGATGGCGTCTTCGACCATCTGTGAATCGGCGGCAGCGGGTAACGGGTTGTCTTTTTCACATAGCGTCATAATTCCGCCACTCCTTGGTTCATGTAGCTACTTTCCATATGCTTCGGCAAAGTATGCAAGCATCCTGTCGGATGAGCGGGAAAGGCCAAGGTCTGATGCCGCACAATCGAGCACAACACATCCTTCGCTATTCATTGACGTCGTGTGGGTGAAAACTCTACAATTCAGCTAGATCAGCATACGCTCACTACGCCGATATATGCCAGGCCTGGTGATACCAGCGAAAGTCGGCAGCGTAAACGACTGACCGCATCAGCAGGAAGGAATGCAGGATGACGATTCACGATGCGCTTGCGACACTTCAGCACCGCTATTGCACCCTCCAACAGACAGCGCCTCTTGACGATGACTTTGCGCAGTTACTGGCCACCCAGTGTGCGGATGGGACTTGGCCGGACATCGACTATGCCGGCTCCGGTCCCCGCGACTGGTTGCGCTCAATCCATGCCGGGCGCCTGGCGCGATTAGCGCGGGTCTATACGCGGAAGGGGCATCGGTTGGCCGGTGATCCGGCAGTGCTGGAGGCAATTTGTCGCGGAGTTGACCACTGGCTATTGCATCGATATCAGTTTGAAAACTGGTGGTATAACAGCATTGGCATCCCTCGTGACATGGCCGTCGTTGCCATGTTGATGGATACACACCTCGGCAGCGAACGCCGGGAGGGTGTGCTCTCAATTCTCGATCAGTCCGGCGTGCCGACAAGAACCGCGGAAGGCATCTGCTTCTGGCCGGGATACGTCAAGATGGCGGCGAATCTGGTCTGGACAGCGTGGAATGTCCTGTATCGTGCGTGCCTGCGTAAAGATGCTATGCTGCTGGGGGAGTGCGTTTCCATTATTTGGGATGAGATCGCCGTGGGGAACTCCGAAGGCATACAGCCCGATGGCACCTTCTACCAGCATGATGCGCGCGTGCAGAATTTCCATTACGGCCTGCAATATTTTCGGAATGTTTGCGAGCTGGCCTGGATAGTACGTGACACGCCGTGGGCGCTGCCGGAAGCAACACGGAAGACCGTCTCCCTCTACCTGCTGGAGTGCACGCGCTGGATGTGCCGGGGCGACATGACCGTACCCGGTTCGATGGACCGGGCGGTGAGCAACCCGGACTATTTACGCGTGCCCGATCTGTTTTATCGCCAACTCACGCTCTGGCGAGAGATTGCGCCGGAAGATACTGAGCAAGTGGACGACTTGATCGCCTGCCGTACTGATGGTCGTGCCGTCGTGCAGGGGTTCCTGCATTTTCCCTGGGGTGACTTTACGGCGTATCATCGCCCCCATTTCAGCCTTTTCCTGAAGACCGTATCAACGCGGACGGAACTCAGCGAGAGCCTGCTCAGTGAGAATCTGCGTGGCGTGCCATACCTGAACTGTGGCGATCATTATCTTCTGCAGCACGGCGATGAATACTTTAATATGCCTCCGGTCTGGGAGTGGTCGCAGTTGCCGGGATTGACCATGTCGCCACACGCGAGCCAGCCTGTGCGGATGCCATTCGTGGGTGGCGTCGGCAATGAGCAAAGCGGCTGTGCGGTGATGCAGTACGCCCGGCAACAGACCGCCCCCGTCCTCGATTGGGCATTGCGTAAATTCTGGGCATTCCACGGCGAGTTGATGGTGTGCCTGCAAGGAGGGTGGCAGGTACCGCCAGGCATGGACGAACTCACCACCAGCCTGGAGCAATCTCGCCGGCGCGGCCCGGTGCAGGTGGGCATGGGGGATGGCGTGCAGACATTACCGGATGGCGAGCACCGGTTGGCTGGAGCGCGCTGGGTGCTGCACCGGCAAGTCGGATACCTGCCGATCGCACCGGCAACACTACAGCTTCAATTGTCCGAAGTCACCGGGACATGGGAAACCATTAACGCCGAATACGCGCAGGAACCACCGGTCAGCGAGCCGCGCTTTCTCCTCCAATTGTGCCACTCCCAGCCTCTCGCTGGAAGCGGTTTTGTGCTGATCGGAGATGCGGATGCTGCACAGCTCGATGCCATGCTTAGCAATCCCCCGTGGACGATACTAGCCAACGATGACACACAGCAGAGTCTGTGCTTCACCGATGGCACCACCATGGCGGCCTGCTACGCAGCGGGTGTGGTCAGGGAGGGGAATGAGGAATTATTACGCGTCGATCGCCCCTGCCTGGCAATATGGACCGATAGTCATCTCTGGGTATCCGATCCCACATGGAACGGTGGGCAGTTGCAGGTGACCTGGTGTGGCGACGATATTACGCTTGATCTCCCCGGTGAAGGGCAAACGGTCTGCCTCTGTAAGTGGTAAGATAGCCTGGACGTAATCAGAGAAACGGGAGGGCGACGCTCCTGCGGAGCTAGATGAGAGCACCGGTAAGCCCCGAATGGGGCGTTATTCGATAGCCCAGGGTGAAGCGCAGCGGAACCCTGGGTTGGGATGGGTAAAATAGATTCGCCAGCCCTGAAAGGGCGGCATTCCCACAGGTGTTTCGCAAAAGGAATGCCGCCCATTCAGGGCTGGTTGATCTACAATATGACACGCCTTCCCAGGGTTTCACTGCGTTCCACCCTGGGCTATCGAATGTCAGCCTTTCAGGCTTTACCGGTTGCATAATCCGGCTCCGCAGGAGCGTCGCCCTCCCGAAGACCGGTCTCGAATATCGGCATAATTACATCAGCCGCCAGTATGTTTGGAACTCGGGCGGCATACAATGTGTGCGGTGTGCCCACGAGCCGGGAACGGGGGGCTCTTTGTCGTAGGTCCATTCGGTCAGACGTAGTAAGAGAAAGCCTTCATCAACCAGCGTGTTTAACACGGTGGACAGGGTATGGCGAAATACATGCGGAAACGGAACGGGAATGAAGCTGCCATCCGACTGCTCAACCTCCCAGGTGGGAGAGTAGTAGTGGGTGACATCCTCACCATCGGTATACAGACCGCGCAGTGGGTAGGCGCTTCCATTCCAGTCGCCGAGTGCGGGTTCACAGGGATTGGCAAACGCCAGATGATAGATCCCGCCGGGTCGCAGCACACGCGCCACTTCACGGATCACCGGCCTGGCTTCCGGGCAGTAATTAATGGAGTACGCCTGCCAAACCATATCGAAAGAGTCATTGGTGAACATTGAGAGATCGCGCATGTCACCCTGGATCGTCTCGACCTGAAACCCATGGTGTGCAGCCGCCTCGCGGTCACGCTCAAGCTGTGTATCGGAAAGGTCAAGTACGGAGACTTGCGCCCCCAGCAGCCCGAATGCGGCCGAGTCCTGCCCGCCGCCGCTGGCGAGGCAGAGTACTCGTGAGCCTGACACGTCAGGAATGAAGGGAAAACGGTAGATATGCTGCGCCGCATCCTCGCGTGTAAAGGTGAGGAACGGTACGGTATGGCTCACTCCTGCCTCGGCAAGGGCATTCCAACGGTCACGATTTTCGGTGAGAATCGGGTCCATTTCGTTACCTCTCCATTTCGCAACCACCGGTGATTGCTGGGTAGTGAAGCATCATCCGGCTCGGGAGGGCGAGGCTCCCGCCGAGCCAGATGAGAGAACCGGTTGCATCCTCCGGCTCCGCAGGAGCGTCGCCCTCCCGAATACCGGAATTTTTCCCTTTTGCCTTTTTACTTTTGACTTCCAACAGCGACCAGTTCCTCGACCTCCTCCGGCGTCAAATCACGATGTTCCATCGGGACGCGCTCGGGGTGGGGGATGTCTTGCGGGCGGGTGCCCCAGCGTTGGAGTTGCCAGAACCAGTCCTGCGGGCGGCGGCGGACTTCCGCTTCGATGGCGCGCTGGCAGCGGATGGTGGTGATGAGCAGGTCGCGCTGCTTGTCGCCGGTGTGGGCCAGCGGGATGGGCGGGCCGATGACCACGCGGTGGGTGTGGTCCGGCAGGCGCTCGTCGAACATCGGCAGGATAAGTGCGCCGGTGGCGTGGGCGAAGAAGGCCGTGCCGGTATAGGTGGCAGCGGGGCGGCCCAGGAACTGCACAAAAGCGCCGGGGTTGCGGGAATTGAGGTCGCTGAGCACGCCCAGGCATTCATTGCGCTTGAGTACGCGCAGGCACTCGCGGACTTCGTGCATGGTGACCACCCGCAGCCCGTGCGTGCTGCGGATGCGCGTCAGCAGCGAAGTCAGCGCCGTATCATCCTGCTCGTTGGCGATGGCCGTGGTCGGGTAGCGGCTGATGCCCATCACCGTGCCGCACACCTCCCAGTTCCCCAGGTGTCCGGTGAGCAGGATGACGCCCTTCCCGAGCGCCAGCGCGGCATCCAGATGTTCGGTGCCTTCCAGCGGCGCCCAGCGTTGAATCTCCTCGCGGGACATGTGCGGCAGCCGGAAGAACTCGATCATGCTCTCGCCCTGGTGATAAAAGATCTGCTGCAACAGCCGATCGATCTCCTCCGGCGAGCGCTCATCGCCGAACGCCTGCGTGACCTCTTCCTTCACATTGTTGTACAGCCGCGTCGCCAACCGCGGCAGCAGCCACCCGATGCCGCGACTAAGCGCCAGCGCACGCTTCGGCGAGAGCCGATGCGCATGGCGGGCGAGGAAAAAGACGCATTGGGTGCCGAGCCGCGATTCAAAGCGACGGCGAAATGTTGAAATGTTACTGAACATTGTCTATTCATACCGCAGCCAATGGGCGGGCGGTGCTGCAAGTATAACCGGTATTGGGAAATCCGGCGAGTGTGCTGGTGTAACAATCGCGTTTGCCGCAAATGACCATACGTTGTCCGCATAATTCATTGGGGCGTCGTACATCGGATCAAGTACTTGTTAAATGCCTGAACAACCGCTGTCATTTTCGTTACATTGTTGTATCTATACAACATCACCCCCTACGAGAGAACGGCAGCAAGATGGTATCGTTAGATAACGTTTGCGTGGCAGGCGCCCGCTCCCCCCTCTTCCGAGCTTCATGCGATGTGAGGATATGGGGAAGCGCAGGCGCGCCGCTGCTCTCCCGATGTTACCTTGCCTGCGATATGGAGTGAATCATGAGTAAAGAGCATTATAACCTGCTTACGCTGAAGAACGGCGAACTCACAGGCCCGCTCGCCAGCGTGGTGAAAGCCGAAGATTACCCGCGCGATTTTCAGACAATCACCCTGTTTGCGCTCTCGCGCTTCCATCCGCGTGGAATCAACCTGCTGGGGATTGATGTCGGGCTGGACGAAAACGGACAATTTCTCGCCGAGCCTACCGGCCTGCTCGCCAAGGGGATGGGACAGAAGATGGCGGACAACATCACCACCTCCATCCGCAAGAAAGGTGAACCGCTGCTCAGGCGCGACGCGCAACTCATCTACACGCTCTTCCAACCGCCGATTCCTTCGGAGCCGATGACGAAAGTGCTGGCCAGCCGTCTGCAGACGGAACGCACGGGCCGCCCCTTCCCGGCGACGCACACCATGCAGATTACCACCGCCTGCCAGTGCGATTGCGTGCACTGCTCAGCCGTGCGCTTCCGCAATCCCGAGAACAAGCAACTCACCACCGACGAGGCGAAATCGTTCATCCGCCAGTCGCTGGAACTCGGGGTGGTGAATATGATCTTCACCGGCGGCGAGCCCTTGCTCCGCAGCGACCTCTTTGAATTGATCAGCGCGGTGGACAAGAAAGAAGCCATCGCCATGATCTTCACCAACGGCCTGCTGCTGACGAAGGAAAATGTCCAGAAGCTCGTCGATGCCGGCCTCTTCTCGCTGATGGTCTCGCTGGATAGCCCGGAACCGCAGGAGCATAACACCATGCGCTGCACGGAGAAGTGCTGGGAGAAAGCGGTGGAAGGCATTCGGCGCTGCCTGGACGCCGGCTTGCTCTGCGGCATCTCCACCTACGCCACGCCGGAACGCGTGCGCAACGGCAAGGTGGTGGAGATGATCGAATTGGGCCGCCGTCTCGGTGTGCACGAGATCACCATCTTCGACGTGGTGCCCACCGGTCGCCTGCTGCGCCACGAGGAGGGCGAACTGCTCACCGATGCCGATAAGCAGGAGATCTGCCGGATGGAAGACGATTATAACGCGCGAAAAGGCTATCCGCACATCGTCACCCAGGCGCACGTGAATGGCCCCTCCGGCGGCGGTTGCTATGCCGCCTGGTTCCAGTTGTATTCCACCGCCTACGGCGACATCACGCCGTGCGACTTCACCCCGCTCACCTTCGGCAATATCCGCAATGAACCGTTGAAGGCGATCTGGGAGCGCATGACCAGCCACCCCTCCTATTGCACGCGCCTTGACCATTGCCGCATGCAGGACCATGCGTTCCGCAAACGCTGGATTGACGATATCCCGACCAAAGGCCCCTTCCCCTTCCCGATTGAGCGCTTCGACGCTGCGGACTTCGTCCGCGAAGTGGAAGAAGAGGTGGAGCAGCGGACATCGATCGGGTTGCGAGCCTAGGCGAGTTTGCGTTCTCCCTCACCCCCAACCCCCTCTCCCAGGGGTAGAGGGGGCATAAAGGGAGGCGTGAATCGATACCGCCTCGATGATAGCACTTCTCCCCCTCTCCCGCTGGGAGAGGGGGTTGGGGGTGAGGGAGAACGCAAACCATGCGCGCCATGATCCTTGATGCACCGAAACGGCCGTTGCGCCTGGCGGAGGTGCCGGACCCGGTGCCGGGGCCGGGGCAGGTGTTGCTGCGCGTGCATGCGTGCGGGGTGTGCCGCACCGATCTGCACATCGTCGATGGCGAGTTGCCCGCGCCCAAGCTGCCGTTGATTCCCGGGCACCAGATCGTGGCGACGGTGGTCGGGCGCGGGGAGAACGCATGGAAGTTTGAACTCGGCCAGCGTGTCGGAGTGCCGTGGCTGGGGTGGACGTGCGGGCAGTGCCGCTATTGCCGCTCCGGGCGGGAGAACCTGTGCGACTTCGCCCGCTACACCGGGTATCAGATCGACGGGGGCTATGCCGAACAGTGTGTGGCGGATGAGCGGTTCACCTTCCCCATTCCCCCCGAGTATCCCGACCTGCAGGCCGCCCCGCTGCTCTGCGCCGGGCTGATCGGCTATCGCGCCTACCGCATGGCCGGCGACGGGAAACGGCTGGGCATCTACGGCTTCGGGGCAGCCGGCCACCTCATCATTCAAGTGGCGGTGCACCAGGGGCGCGAGGTGTATGCCTTCACCAGTCCAGGCGATGTCAAGCGGCAGGTCTATGCACGGGAACTCGGCGCCGTCTGGGCCGGGCCATCGGATGGCCCCTCGCCGGAGCCGCTGGATGCCGCCATTATCTTTGCGCCGGTGGGGGCGTTGATCCCTGCCGCCCTGCGCGCGGTGGCGAAAGGCGGCGTGGTGATCGCCGCGGGCATCCACATGAGCGATATTCCCTCCTTCCCCTATGACATTCTCTGGGGAGAGCGCGAAGTGCGCTCCGTGGCAAACCTCACGCGCCGCGACGCCGAAGAGTTCCTCGCCCTCGCCCCGCAAGTGCCGGTCCACAGCGATGTCACGCCGTACCCCCTGGAACAGGCCAATCAGGCGCTGGATGACCTGCGTGCCGGGCGCTTTGAAGGGGCGGCGGTGATTGTGGTACGGTGAGTTGGGCTGCACAAGTCCGGTGGCTGCCTTCGCGGCAGAGCCCGTCTGAAAGTAAGTAGTACAGGTAGCGATGGGCGTGCCGGTATGTGTGAGAGCGCAAGGTCAAGGCTGCCACCGCGTATATGCAAACTGGTCAGCATAACGCGGAGGCAGCCTTGACCGCGCACTCTTGTATATACCGGGTTGCAGAGTGCGGACTGTTCTTCTCGATCTCAGACGGGCTCTGCCGCGAAGGCAGCCGCCGATACCCTTCGATTTTCGGAAGAGGAGTAAGATTAAGAGAAAGACTTGTCCGCTCAATTGTCCGCGAGCCATCCCGTAGATATGGCATCATTAGCCCATGGAGATGGCACAGGTACGGCGAGTGGAGTGGCAGGCGTACTGGCGGGAGGCAGTACGATTCCTTCATGAGGCTTGGAACGCCTACCAGCGCGACCGGGCGCCGCTGGCTGCGGCAGGGGCCGCCTATTACCTGCAGCTCTCGACCATTCCGCTCTTCCTGCTGCTGGTTTCGGTGGCGACTTTTATTATTACGCCGGAACAGGTTAAGGCGATGCTCACCGGGCTTACCGGCGTGCTGGGGCCGGGGGTCGGCCGGGCGTTGCGTTTCGAGATTTCCTCTGTCTTCGCGCATCGCGGCCTCATTACCACCATCTCGTTTTTCTTCGGTTTATGGACCGGTGCGCAGGTGTTCGTCATTCTCGAACTGGCGCTGAATCAGATCTGGCATGTCCGCGAAGAGCGCTCCTTCTGGGTGCGCAGCGGGCGTGCGGTGCTGATGGTGCTGCTCACCGGCGTGGTCGCGATGTTGACTATCATCCTGGGCACGGTGCTGCGCGCGATAGAACAGTTACACATCCTTATGATCAATGGCGAGGCGATGGCGCTGCCCTGGCCGGTCATCACCATCATCGATTACCTGCTGCCGCTGGCGCTCATCACCGCGTTCTTCGCCATCGCTTATCGCTATCTGCCTGCGTGCATCATCCCCTGGACACTGGTGATGCCCGGCGCGGTGATCGGCGGCGTCCTGTGGGTCATCGCCCTGCATTTCTTCAGTTGGTACACCGCCACCTTTGTCAACTACTCCATCATCTACGGCTCCCTCGGCGGGCTGATCCTGCTCATGCTCTGGTTCAACTACAGCGCACAGATCATGCTCTTCGGGGCCGAAGTCTCCGCATTGCTCCATAAGCGGCATGTAGAAGCTGGGATTGCGGAGCAGTGGAATGATGAAAAAGCGGAGTAAATCTAGTCACTGTTTGGAACAGGGCGAGAGCCCGGCAAATACAGCCTGCCAATGCTGGCCGGGCTCCCGCCCTGTTTCATACAGTGACTATATCCGTCCGCCATGCCGGCGCAACAACCGTGCGATGGCGGCATGACTGGCCCGATTTCGAATAAGCCCGAGTGGCGTGCGCCCCTCTGTTGTGCGGGCGTTGATGCGGGCGCCGTGGGCGAGGAGGTAAGAGATGACGGGGAGGGCGGCGGTGGGGTTCTCTCCCAGCACGGCATGATGCAGCGGCGTCATACCCTCCGTATCGGCGATATTCACCCGGGCGCCGGCGCGCACCAGCAGGCGCACCATATCGAGCTTGCCATCCAATGCGGCTTCATGCAGGGGAGCCCTGCCATACTCCTTATCCTGCAGATTCACATCAATACCATGGGCCAGCAGGAAGTTGACCATACGCTGTGAGCCTTTGCGCACGGCGAAGAGCAGCACCGGGAAGTCCGGATCGTTGAGCTTAGCGCCATGGGCCAGCAGCTCCTGCGCGGCGGCGAGATGGTCATTGGTGACAGCGCAGAACAGCGGCGTTTCCCCCTCCTGGCCCCCTGCCATCGGGTTGGCGCCATGCGCGAGCAGGAAGCGCACCATGGCCACATCCCCACGCTCGGCGGCATAGTGCAGCGGCGTCATGCCCCAGTTCTCCTCGCCTTTGTTGATCTGCGCACCGTGCGCCAGCAACACGGCGGCGATCCGCGTATTGCCGCTGATCGCGGCCAGGTGCAGCGGGCGCAGATAGGTGCGATGGTCGTCAGTGGCGTTCACATTGGCGCCCGCCGCCAGCAGGCGTTCCACCGCGGCCACATCCCCCTGTTGCACGGCCCAGTGCAATGGGGCACGCACGCCGGTATAGTGGAGGGCGGCAGACCCACCCTGCGCGCGAAGTACAGCCGCCGTCTCTGCAAAATGTCCCTTCTCAGCCAGGTACAACGGCGTTTGGCCATCGAAGTCCACGGCGTTCACATTGGCCTTATGCGCCAGCAGCGCCGCGGCCACTGCCGTGTGCCTGTTCATGGCAGCCAGGTGCAGGGGGGTGTCACCATTGTCGGTGGTGGCAATATTGGGATCAGCATGGTGAGCCAGCAAGTGCTCGGTGACCATCGACAGGGGCAGGCGTGCCGCATGGTGCAACGGTGTTCTACCATCATGATCAATGGCGTTTACCACCGCACCGTGGGCCAGCAGCAAGTCGACCAGTTCCACCGAACCATTGCCCGCGGCGAGATGCAAGAGCGTGGTCTGTCTGGGATTGGCTTGCATCGCTTGCGCGCCATGGTCGAGGAGGAGTTGCCCCAGCGCCTGGTTGCTATTCTCGACAGCGATGCGCAGTGGGGTGCCGCCACCGGCAGTCATGGCATCGACCGCCGCACCATGTTCCAGCAGCCAGGCCGCCATGCGCCTCTGCCCGGCTTGCACCGCCCGATGCAGCGGCGTCTCACCGGAGCGCGTCACAGCATTCACCTCTGCGCCGGCCGCCAGCAAGCGCGTGGCAACATCGACATGGTCCTGTGCAGCGGCCTCATGCAGCGGCGTCTCCGCTTCCCCGCCGGTGCTGTGCGCGTTGGGATTGGCGCCAAGGGCCAGCAGGTGATTGATCAGCTCAAGCTGCCTGTTTTCCGCCGCGATATGCAGCGCGGTATGACCGGCCTTGCCGACGGCGTTCACGTCAGCGCCGCTGGCCAGCAGCAGGTCGCAGAGCACCAGATGCTTCAGCAACGCCGCGGTGATGAGCGGCGGCTCCCCGGGCGGATTCACGCTCGCTCCCGCCTGCAACAGGCGCTTTGTCAGCGCAACGTCCCCTTGCTGCACGGCCAGTTGCAGCGGGGTGGTGTCATGCAGATCGTGCGCATCTACAGCAGCGCCGGCGCGCAACAGCGTGTTGGCGCTCTCTGGTTGGCTGCACATCGCCGCCAGGTGCAGCGGTGACCTCCCGCGGGCATCCTGCACAGTGAGCAGGGTGGGGTCGGCATGCAGTTTGGCAACGATGCCGTTGACCTCCCCACGTTCCACTGCAGTGAAGAAGGCCGCAACCTGCCTGGCTCGCCCGTCCAGGTAGAGCACAAAGCGCCTCCCCTCGGGAGTGGTCACCACCGCCTGCCGGGCGTCGCTGCGCACCGTGGCCCCCAGTGCCTCGGCGACGAAGCGCAACGGCACAAAGGTGACATTCCCTCCGCGAAACGGCGCCACTGCCAGCGATACAACGCGCCCTTCCACCCGCGCAGTCTGCGTACGGCCATCAAGCAACAGATGCCGCTTGCCGACCACCCAGCGGATCTCTCCGCACGAGATGTCATTCCCCGGCGGCGAGTGCAGCCACTCCGCCAGGTCGATATACGCGCAACACAGCGTCCCGCGCACCACCCGGGTCTGCGGCAATTCCACCGCACGGAGAGAGGCAGCGAGCCAGAACACGCACAGGCAGCATGCAACACGGCGCAACATCGGTTGAACGTCCTTTCCGAACGGGAGAATTCGCTGATATATTAGCAGATCCATATGAAAACGTGATGAATGGAGGATTGCACCGGGATGAAAGCCCGGACGAATGTTACCAGCATAGTCACGGTGTAAAAATACTGTCACTCTGTGAGACAGTGCGATGGCCATGTCAGCCAGGATGCCATTTACTAAATCCAGTAGATTGTAGCTCAAAGTCGACTACAGCCCATTCCTCCGCAACAGCCTGATCGAAGCCTTCGGCGCCCTCCGCGACCCGCGCACTTTGCCGGCGCTGCAGGAGTTGGCCAACGATGAGCATCCGGGTGTGCGGAAGGATGTGGAAAAGGCGATAGCCAGGATCACTGGGAAATGAATGAGAAGGATTCGGTATTGAGCGCGACAATGATTGCCGCCCTCCTTACATTTTGTTATACTCACCGTAACTACGGATTGGAAAGGGGAACGGTTATGCCCACACACGGCCTGATCTCTCGGCGCTTTACGCTCGCGCTGGTGATTGCCGGCGCGGTTGGACTGTTCCTGCTGCTTGGCTTCACCTTGCGGCTGCCCACTTGTCAGGCAGCTCCCGCCAAGAACACACCTGAAGAGCTGGCCTATTGCCAATATATGCTCAGCTACATCCCGCATGACATCACAAGCGCCCACTGGAAGGAACTCCGCACTGCCCACCCGCTACTAAAGGACAAAGATATTCGCGGCACCTCCAGATACCACTACGAGGGCTGGTTTAAAGGGCCGGACCACTTCCGCCACGACTACCCGAGCAATTGGGGCGTGCTGAACGGCACGGAAAGCTGGTGGTACACCCGAGGTGATCGATCAGTCCGGAAATCGACGGACTCGGCGCAGAACCGGCTGGCGACTTTCTTCCGCCCTGATGCCGTCGGCTGCGGTGAGTTCTATACGGCGAAGGATCTCCTCGCGGTCAAAGAAACCGCCGGGGAATATTCCGGTGTGGCAAACGTGAAATATAAAGGTCCATGCACGGTGATCCATCTCGACTTTAAACCGCGCATCGTGGATGGCCCCTGCCCCTCCGCTACCGGCCCCTGCCATGTGCAGGTGTATGCCGACACGAAGACCCGCAGGGTTCTCGTGTGGGAACGAGAGATTCGAGATATCGAAGACAAAGAAGTGGTCGAGAGCCAGGTGCGCGTGTTCGCGTACGATGTGCCGCTGAAAGATGACCTGTTCACCTTTATACCGCCGGCTGATTCCCATATGGTTCCCGTACCGTAGTCCAGCAGGAGTGGTGAGCTGATGCAACGATATGACATACAATACACAGGGAGGAGCGGGGGTCGTGGAACGGGGCTCGCACTGTTTCTCCTCCTTGCCCTCCTGGGTTCCTCCCTCCGGCTCGCGGCACAAGCGGCCACGCGGCACCTCACCTTCACCTTGAAATACACGCTCACCTGCACAGAGCCGCTGGACTGGGAGGAATTCACCGTGCTGCTGCCGCAAGGTTGGGCAGGGCGACAGCAGGTGGTAGCCCAGGCATACGACCCGAAGGCCGCCGTGAAGTTCTTCAAGCAGGACGACCGATGGTACGCTATTTTTCATCTCAACAATCCTCGCGAAACCGAGACGATCACCATTACCACCGAAGCGAATCTGTTGCGCTGTGATTTCGCCACCCTCATGCAGCATCCGCCGAAAGTCACAAAACTCGATGCGGCGGCGCTTGCACCCTACTTAAAACGGGAGAAGCTGATCGAGGTTGATGCCAAGCGTATGGAGGAGGCCGCGAAAACGATTCCCGGCACCACCGATGTCGAGCTCGTACAGGGGATCATGAATTATGTCACTGCCCATCTCAACTATTCCGGCTTCCGGAAGGTGGATACCGGCGCGTTATGGGCTCTGGTCACCGGCGAGGGGGATTGTTCGGAATTCAGCGCACTCTTCGTTGCCCTCTGCCGGGCTAAAGGCATCCCGGCCCGTCGCATCACCGGCTTTTGCACCGCCCGCCCCAATGCGGTGATCAAGGAATTTCATAACTGGGCGGAGGCGTATCTTCCCGCTTACGGCTGGGTGCCGTTCGACCCCTGGCTGATGAAGGTCCAACCCGCCGCCTGGAACACGCTGCCGAATACCTATGTCTACCTCGCACAATCGGAGACCGACCCGGCGCTGCACGATCAGAGGGACTTTTATTGCACATCAAAGCGGAAAGCCGAGGCCGGCAGCGGTGCGGTGAAAGTTGAAGAAGAAGCGATGTGCCTGAATTGAAGAGAACCTCCAGTTTGCTCCTTACTCCATATACTGCTCTTCCGGCTCATTGATGGCCGCGGCGAGGATGCGGTCGGCGACGTGTTCCGCCGTATCGGTGGGGACGTTGGGATTGGCGTGCTGGCGCTGGTGGTGTGCGCGGTCTCCGAGCGAATGTTTCGAGAACTCGGTGGTGGTCATGCGCGGGTAGACGGTGATGACGCGGATGTTGTCGGCGGCCAGTTCGCCGCGCGCGGTGGCAGAGAGCATATTCAGCGCGGCTTTCGTCGCGGCATATGCCCCCAGGCTGGGGATGCGCATCTTCGAGACCATGGAGCTGACATTGATGATCAGCCCACCGCCATGTTCCCGCATCACCGGAATGGCCGCCTGCATGGCGAGGACGGGCGCGTAGACGTTCAGGTCGACGATCTGGCGGAAATCCTCCAGGTTGAGGTCGGCGACGGTGCCGACGGCTGCCTGCCCGGCGTTGTTGATGAGGATGTCGAGACGGCCGTACTGCCGCACCGTCTCGGTGACGGCGTGCGCGACCTGCGCCGGATCACGGAGATCCGCCGGGACAACGAGCACCTCGGCCCCTTGCGCGCGCAACTCGTCAGCCAGGCGCGCCAGCAGGTGTTCCGTGCGCGCCACCAGCGCCAAGCGGGCGCCTTCCTGCGCAAACCGCCGCGCGGTGGCCAGCCCAATGCCCGCCGATGCGCCGGTAATGAGGACGACTTTTCCGGAAATGTCCATGATGGCCTCCCTGGGTAATACCGGCCTATTATAGCAGGACTTCCCCTGCTCGGGATTACAAATTTCCAATTCGCGAAGAATGATATTTTCCTGCGGCAGCGAATATAACGTTGGCATAACAAACGTTGATGTGTCAACGACACCGATCTCCAGGAGGGCGCGATGAAGAACGATCGCAAAGTGATCATCATTGTGTTGATGGTATGTGTGCTGGGCCTGGCACTGGTGGCCGCGCCCATCATCCTGCTCATCCGCATGGCTTCCACCGGAACCCTGTTCTCTCGACACGCCTTCGCCGGACAGGTGACGATCCCCAGCGGGCCAGGGGCGTATTCCGAGCTGAATATGCGGCAGGATCGGGAGAAGTATTTCCGCCGCACCATGGTCGAGGCGTATCGCCAGGTGGGGAAGCGGAATGCGAAGTGGGATGCCGCCGCGGAAAAGTTTCTGGAGCATTGTGCGCATTACTCCGCCCTGCAGCAGCGCGATGATATCATCGAGACGGCGCTGATTCGCGAGGGTGCACTGCTGGTGCGGACCGGCTGCACGGACCCCATGGTGCTCTACAACTACGGGCTCACCCTCTTCAAACAGCGCAAGGTCAAAGCGGCGATCCCATACCTGGAGCGCGCCGTCGCGGGACTCAAAGCGTGCCACTATCCGCGCGGGCGGGCATGGTTTGCCGCCAAACGCCTGGCGGAAGCCTACAACGACGATACCGGCACGACGATCATGCAGTTGCACCAGCCCGACTCCGCCGGCACGCAGGCCGAACGGCTGCGTATCCGCGATGCCGGCCGGAAGAAGACGGACGCCAGTACCGCGCTCGCCAAGCAGTGGCTGCTGGCGTCGCTGCGTGACGGGAGCTATACCAGTGCGGATCGGCAGGTGTTTTTCGAACAGATTGATGGAACCATCGGCGAGCTGTTAACCCTCAAGGATGTGCTGAATGCGTTGAAACAACAGCCAAACGCCGACCCCTATCTGGTCGCTGTCTACGAAGCGCGCGATGAGATTGCCCAGGCGTGGAAATCCCGCGGGGATGGCTTTGCCAATACGGTGACCACGGAAGGATGGAAAGGGTTTGCCAAGCATCTGGACAAGGCGCATAAACTCCTGACCGATGCCTGGACGCAGCACCCGGAACTGCCGCAAGCACCGACGGAGATGATCACCGTGGCCATGGCCGGGCATGCCGCGCCCGGGGAGACGGTCTACACCTGGTTCAATCGTGCCATGACCGCGCAGATGGACTATACGCAAGCGTATGGCGCGCTGCTGCCCGCCCTACGCCCACGCTGGAACGGCAGCTATGAGGAGATTTACGCGGTGGGTGTGGCCAGTCTGGACACCAAACGTTTCGATACGGAAACGCCCCGCCAGTTTCTCCTGGCCCTGCGGATCATCACCGACGATCAGCAGGGAAACCTGCAGTGCTGGCAGAAAGCAGAAACCTATCCGCGCCTCAAGACGCTCTTCGAGGGCTACTTGCATGCCGTGCCGTACAGTGAGCGGGATCAGGTGAAATCCGAATATGCCGCCTGTGCCTGGATGTGCGGGCAATACGATGACGCAGAGCGACTGCTCAACGAGCTCGGGCCGCGGGTGAGCGACCGAAGCTTTGCGGCATATACGAATGCCTACCCCTCCATGGCTCGGAAGCAAATCCGCAACCATCAGCCGCCGGTGTTGCCGGCGCCGGATATGAACCAACGATGACGGGTGGGAGCACAATAATGAACGGGCGATGGGAGAATCGCTTAAAAGATGACGCGCTGATGCGCATCGCCACCGAACTCGGCGAGGTGCAGATGCGCCATGCCGGGGCGGCGGATTTCGAGGCCGTCTACCAGGTCTCGCTGGACGCGCAGCAATGGCTGCAGTCGCGCGGCATCTACCAGTGGACGGTGCTGATGAACTCCAAAGAAGGGCAGCGCCAGTTGCTCGACCGCATCCTGCATGCGGAGGTATATCTCGCCTTGCTGGACGGCGACCCGGTTGGCACCTTGAGCCTGCAGTGGGAAGACCCGTTCTTCTGGGATGAACGTGGCGAGGATGGGCTGGCCGGCTATGTGCATGCGCTGGCCATCCGGCGCAAAGTCGGCGGCCATGGCGTAGGCCGTGCGCTTATCCACTGGGCCATGCGCCTCATCGCCGGCCATGGCCGCCCGCTCATCCGCCTGGACTGCATGGCCGACAACCCCGCCCTCTGCGCCTACTACGCACGCCTCGGCTTCATCGACCAAGGGGTACGCGAATGGCCCAACTGGCGGGCGCGGTTGTATGAGCGTGGGGTGGGGGAGTAACCTGTTCTCGGGCGGGGCTGCCGCCTGCCTTCCACACAGGAATCTTCCTTGGTCACGAAATCCAGATTCGGATGGGTAAAGACTCTTGTGTGGAAGGATGGCGGCAGCCCCGCCTGAAGGCTATTGACATGCCACCAGAGCAGCGATATTCTTGATTTTCCACACCATTGTCCGGGTAGGATAGCGATTATGAATGCGTTGACGAAAGAGATACTGCGCGAAGCCCTCCTCCTCAATCCTGTTGAGAAGGCTGAACTCATCGAGCAGCTTTACCAGAGTTTCGAGACATCGCTGGATGACGAAGTCGCTACGCTTCAGCATGAATTCGAGCACACGTTCGCAGAACTCACCGATACCTGGCGTAAAGAAACGGCGATCTTCTCTTCCGCCACCACGATCGCCATGCATCCTGCCTATCAGCGCATTATCGGTATGGGAGAGAAGGTTATTCCGCTGATTTTACGTGAACTGCAGAAGGAACCCGACCATTGGTTCTGGGCATTAAGCGCCATCACCGGCGACAACCCCATTCAGCCGGAAGACGCGGGCGATATCGAAAAAATGCGCAACGCCTGGTTGGAGTATGGGAAGGAGCACGGATACCTGGCATGAGCAGCGCTGATCTAGAAGCCGCCTTCCCGAATCTGAAAAGCTGTGGCTACCGCATCACCAGCCCCGAGAACTCGCGATATAATTGTATCGCCTGGGCAGCCGGAAGAGATGATCGCTGGTGGTGGCCGGATCCCTCGCCGTTTTCGTATTGGCCGGAAGAGAAAAGAGAGTTATCGCTTGCCGCGTTCATCCGTGTGTTCAGTTCTTTCGGCTACGAGGTGTGCGAAACCCCGCAGCATGAAGAAGGATTCGAGGAAGTTGCAATTTTTGCCGAAAACGCCCTTCCGACCCATATGGCGCGTCAACTGGCATCCGGCGAATGGACAAGTAAGTGCGGTCGATTGGAGGATATGTGCCACACGCTCGATGGATTTGCACAATCGGATTATGGTGAAGTCGCGCTCATTATGAAACGCAGAATAGGTGAATGCTCTTCCGGATGATTGGTCATTGAACATGGCTACCGATGATGGAAATTTCATCCCCCTGTAACACCCCGTTCACCATCTCTTCTCCAGCACCTTTCCCTCCGCTCTTGCCGCCAGCGCAGTGGATTCCTATACTGAAGACCGAGGATGGTTGGAGGCCATGATGAAGCGCGCGGTATGCATATCCCTGGCAGTAATGTTGCTCATGGTGATCGCTGTTGTGTGGCGCACCGTGGAGGGCAGTGCCCAGGACACACCGGCACGCCTGGCCGATCCTCTGCTGCCGGTCTACTACGACGACGCCTTCAGTGCCGACAACTATTTCACCTCGCCCGCCCCGCAGATCAGCGCGGATGGGAAGCACGTGCTCTTCCTTCCTGGCGCGGGGTGGCGGCTGCCACCGCTGGCGACACCTACGGAGAAGGTGCTGGTGTATTCCCGCGAGACCGGGGCGATCACGCCGACCGGCGTCTATGGCCTGCGGCTGACCTATCCAAGTGCGGTGTGGATGCCGTTCGATTATCCCGCGCAGTTTGATGGGGGCATCCGGCAGGCGGTGTATCCTGCGCAGAGCAATCCACCGAGCCAGCTCTACCTGCGAGACATCCAACGCGGAACGGAAGTGCTGTTGAAGCCCGAGTCGCCGCTTCCCGAGGGGACGCGCGCGTTCGCGCCAGTGCTCAGCGCAGATGGGCGAGTCGTCGCCTTCGCCTCCCAGGCGGAGCATATCCGGACGAACCTGGAAGAGGCGCTCCGCCCGCGAATCAACTTCATGACACTGGCCGGCGGGCAGAACGAGAGCGTTGCCGTGCCCGGTGCCGGCGCCGATGACCGCCTCGCCATCCACCTCAAGCAGTATGAAGACCCGTATGTGGCCGTCTTCAGCGACCTGCACCTCAACCGGGATGGCCATGTGCTGGCCTTCAATGCGCTGCTGGGGAAGGACCTGCCGCCAGATAGCCCGCGGACGTTGCTGCTCTACAATCGCACGACAAAATCTTTCGCTCCCGTGACGATCACGCCGCAGGGGAAGGCGGTGGCCGCGAATGCCGTGCACCCGCGCATCAGCGCCGACGACAGCGCGGTGGCATTCGCGTCCACTTCTCCGGCGCTGGCCCGCGGCGATACCAACGCAGTCAGCGATGTCTTCGTCTACGATGTGAAGGCTCGAAGGTTGAATCGAGTCAGCGTCTCGTCAAGGGGCGCGCAGGCGAACAAGCCTGCTTCGCACCCGGCCATCAGCGGGGATGGGCGGCTGGTGGTCTTCGAGAGTGCGGCGACCAACCTGGCGCCGGTGGCGACACGCCGAGGGAGCGATACTGCGGCCAGCGAGATCTTCCTGCACGACCGCCGGACCGGTCAGACCACCTGCGTGAGCGAAGGCAGCGCGCGCATCCAGCGCAAGCTCGGCCTGCCGTATCACACCAACACCGAACCGAGCATCAGTGCGGATGGCCGCTATATCTGCTATCTGACGCGCCTGAGCGATGTGCCGCCCCATGGCAACGAGAAGGCTACAGGGCACGATCGCTGCGTGACGCTGGCGCAAGCCGTGCAAATCTACGACTGCATGACGAAACAGACGGACACCGTGCTGCTGGCGTCGAACCTCCCGCTCACGGCACAAGCGGCGGCTGTGCCCGGTCCGGACGCCACCCCGGCAGGCGTGTCGACGATCTATTGTCTCAACGGACGCCGATTGCTCTTCAAACCATCGGATTTCAGCTTTGGCATCAACGTCACGGATCTGCATACCGGCAACAAGGTGGGGAGCTTCGGCCTCAGTGACATCCTGCAATCAACCGGCGGCTTTGCCATCGCTGGGCCGATGGTGGTCGCCATTAATCACAGTTCCAACACGGTGGCGGGGTTCCCCCTGGCCGAGGTAGTTTCCGCCAAAGACATGCTCAACACCTCGAAATGGCAACGCATGCTGGGCAATATTACCTACACCATCGCCCCATTGCCGGGCGGGCGGCAGGTATTGGTGGCGGAAGCGGCCGGCTGGCCGCAAGCATACCCGATGGGGGAGACGAAACCGAGCAGCAGCCTGGTGGACATTGATGCCCAGACTGGCGACATCCGCTGGGAGCAGACACTGGTGCCCGGCGACCGCACCGGGAAATACCTGGTGTTGCAAGGCTTGCTCGCCGCGCACGGCACCATCTACGCCGCCTCGCAACTCACGCTCAACCAGGATATCGAGCAACCCACGCGCGACTGGCGCTATTTCTTCTTTGCACTGGACGCCGAGACGGGCCACATCAAGTGGCAATATCCCACCGATGGCCGCCTGCGCGTCGCCGGCGTCGCCGGGGACACCGTGCTGCTGGAAAGCGACCCGCGCCTGCACGAGGACGGCACCCCGCTGCAACTCATCGCCCTCGACGCCGCCACCGGCCACCCGCGCTGGCAACACCCCGCCCGCCTGCTGCTGCTGACGCGGGCATGGACACGGATTTATGACCCGGTGACGGGGAGGAAGGAGTTGGTGGACACCAATACAGGAGTTGCCGGCGAGGCGAAGTAATTGGGAGGGCGACGCTCCCGCGGAGCCTGATAATGCACCCGGCGCTCTCATCTGGCTCCGCAGGAGCGTCGCCCTCCCGACTTTCTGTTCATCCGAGGAATGTAATCCGCTCGCTCTGCGGCTCCAAATACCGTCCATCCACTGCCAGCCCGCCGGTGATCCGGTCCGCCGCATCATACGCGAGGTGCAGCAGCGACGCGTCCGTCTCCAGCCCGTCGACATTGCCGATGGGGAATAAGAGGGTATACCCCGCGTGCAGCACGTCGCGGGTGTCGTCGGGGCGGCGGATCATCGGACAAGCCGGCCTCCCGGCGGAAGGCGGCGTGCCGGGCGAGCACCGCCGGCAACTGGGACGGCACGACCTTCGCGATTGGCGTGTGGGTATCGTGCAGTGCGGTGAAGATCCCATCAGGCCGCATTGTCGCCAGCGTGTAGTCATTCAAGCGGGCGATGGCCTTCGTCGGCAGGACCAACCCCACTTCCGGCCGGTTGCGGGCGAGGCGCCAGTAGCGCGTGAAGACATCCATCATCCAGACATGGTAATCCGGGGTGCACTCATGGTGCACGCCATCCGGCAGGAACTGTCGCGCGAAAGCGTCGTTGAGCATGCGTACCGCCGCTTGCCGCCAGGTCGCGCTCTCCGGCAGGTGGTCGAGGAGGATACCGCTGAGCAGCAGCGCATCCGCCTCCGCGTAGCGCTCCTCGCCGCTCTCGCGATACGCCAGCGCCTATTGATGGGAGTTGGAAGAAGCGGTACAACTATGCCGGCCATTCCTGATGCCGGTGATGCGCCCCCGACCAGTCGATCTCGCGCCGCCCGACCGGGATGTAACGCACGCCATGGTGCTCGAAAGCGACCTCCCCCGCCACTGCCCGCTCGGCCGTCTCGCGTTCAACCGGGATCAGCGATAGCTCTACATCGCCCAGATCGGCCATCAGCCGCGCATATCGCTCACGGATCGCCATACGTAACTGCTGCATCTTCACTCTCCGAGCTATTCATACTCATGCCCTGCGATTGAGATTTTCGCCGTCTAGCCCGCCTTTTCCTTTTCTGCTATACTGCCGCCAGAGGAGCGCTCACTATGTTGAATCTTATGCGGAAAGCCATCGACCTCGACCGGTCGCCCCTGCTCTGGCAGGCGACGTTCACCCCGGAGTTGCTGGAGAAAGAGTGGCAGATCCGCAGTGGGATCTGGCGGGTGGAGGACGGTTGGCTGACCGGGAAGAATCCGTTGAACGAACCGGGGATGATCATCGCGCGCGACGATTTTCCCGGCAATGTGCTGCTGGACTTCGAGGCGCGCACCGTGCTGCCCAGCACGCACGACATCGATGTCATGTGGAACGGCAGTTGGGACGAGCTCATCGACCAGCGCGGCACCGCCTATGTCGCCGGCATCGAAGGCTGGTGGGAAGGCAAGGTTGGCATCGAGAAATCGCCCGACTACACCCTCACCGCCGCCACGCCGCTCTTCGACTTTACCCCCGGTGCCACTTATCACGTCCAATGCGGCAGCATCGATGGCCACTGCTTCATCTTCGTCGACGGGAAATTGCTACTGGAACTCACCGATCCCCATCCCATCGATGCCCAGCGCCACGCCAAAATTGGCTTTGAGGCCTACTGCAGCTTCATCCAGATCCGCAACCTGCAGGTGCGGCAGATTGTCTGGGAAGCGCGGGAGATGGGGTATATGGCAGAGTTCGCAGAGTAGTGGTTCCTCACACCCTCGTGAGTTCCGCAAGGCTGCCGTTCAATACCCTGCGGAACTCACCGGATGCGCGTGCTATTTCGCCTTTCCCACCGCATAACACACCACCGCCGTCTCCCCGCGTACGTACAACCGCCCGTTGGCGAGGGTGGGTTGCTGGCTGGTGATATTATAGGGGAGGGGGAAGCGGGCGAGCTCTTGGTAGCCGCGCTTGCCGGCCTCGGCGAGGATGAGGTTTTTCTTGCTCTGCAGGAAGAGCAGGCCATCGGCGACGATGCACTGGGCGTCGGTGGCCCAGCCGTTGCTGTTGCGCCAGATGGGCTCACCGGTGCCGGCGTTGTCGCACTCCAGGCCATGGCTGCCGAAGCCGAAGACCAGGCCGTTCCATACGGCGAGCGTATGCGCGTAGTTCGCCTGCGCGTCTGTGCGGATGAAGGCCGGGAAAGCGCGGATGACGCCGTCCTGCACCGCCATCTGCAGCGCGGTGAAGCACTCGCGGCCCGCGTCGCCGGCGGAGAAGAGCACGCGCGAGCCGTCGACCACCGGGGAGGCGCAGAGGCCGTTATCACTGCGGATGGGATATTTCCAGAAGACGGCGCCATCCTTCGCGCTGATGCCCCACAGCTCACCGGCGGCGCCGTTGCCGACGGCCAGGATGATCTGCGCGATGCCGTCCACCACCATCAGCGCGGGCGAGGCGGGGCTGACCGCCGGGCCTTTCACTCGCCAACGCTCCTGCCCGGTGCGCTTGTCCACCGCCACCAGCGTACTGCCGGGCACAAAAAGCAGATCGCCGGTGATCAGCGGGCTGGAGAACTCGGCGCCACCGTAAGCCTTCGTCTCTTTCCAGACGACCGAACCGTCCGTCGTCTTTAGACAGGCCACTGCGCTGGGGAGCGTAAAGTAGACGTGGTCGGGGCCGTCCACCAGCGGAGAGGCGGCACCGTAGCCGGGCTTCGTCTCGGAGAGCAGTTGCTTCCAGACCAGCTTGCCGGTGGCGGCGTCGAAGCAGAAGGCATAGGCTTTGCCGTCCTGGCTGCCCATGGCGAAGGTGTGCCCAGCCGCTTCAGTCACCGCGGCCAGGCCACTGCCGATCTCCGCGCGCCACAGTTCCTTCGGCCCGCTGGGCGGCCACGCGCGCAGCAGGCCGGCGCCGTTATAGACGGTGTTGTTATCGATGGCGAAAACGCGCGCCAGGTCGGTGTTTTTCGCCTCCAGCGTGCGCTGCAGGGTGGCCTTCGGCGCGGGCGGGGGCGTCAGGCGGAGAGTCATGCCATCCAGCGCCGGCTGCAGGTAGGCGCGCGCAGCGCCGGCGGTCGACTTGCGTGTCGGGTCCTTGTCGATGGTGGCCAGCACCTCGGCGCAGGTCTTCCGGAACGCCGCCAGGTCATCTTTGTTGCCGGTGGCGCGCAGCGCATCGGCGGCGGTGATGGCGACGGTGAGGTCCTTGTGCGAGATCTGGTAGAGCAGGTCGGGGCCATGGCCCTTGCCCAGCGCTTTGTGCAGCAGGTTGGCGCAGGTGAGTTCCAACGGCGAAGCGGTGGCAAGGTGCCGGTAGGCCAGCTCCGCTGCCGCCTTGCGAGCCGCCTTGTCCTGTGCCGGGTCGAGCATGAGCTGCAGGCAGACTTCGCGCATGCGCGGCGTGTCGGAATTCATCAGTTGGCGCACCAGCGGCGCATCGATCACCTGCCCCTGGAAGGCGGTCCAGTAGAGCAACTCGGCGATCTCCTCTCCGCCCTTCTTCGCCTTCAGCGCCGTGCGCAGGGTGTCCAGGGTGGGGGAGTCGCCGTAGAGCGCGCTCAGCGTCTGCGCCGGCAGCGCATCTCCCTCCGGCTCGCGCGACGCGGTGGAAACCCCGCCGTAGACCGAGGGGTTGAAGGCATCCATCCAGTTGCCGAACAGGCGCAGATAGCCGTGGTGATTCGCCCAGCCGGCGCCATCGAGGACCACCGGATAATCGATCCCGCGGATGAGGAGTTCCAGGCCGATTTGCGCCGGCAGTTCCTTCAGCTTGAGGTCGGCGAGCACGCTGGCGCCGTCGATGCGCACTTCATAGACGAAGCCGCCGCGCACCGGCACGCTGGCGTAGTCGAGCTGCCAATGACGCGCGTTTGGCCCACGGAAGACCTTGCCCGGGTCAGCGGGCGTCTGTGGCAGGAAGCCGAACTGGCTCATCTCCGGCGCGTTGTTCCATTTATTGGTATCCTTCCACCACTCCGCATTGGCCGCTGCCCGCGCGCCGCGTCCGAAATCGAGGTAGAGTTCCAGGCAATCGCCGAAGGCCCACCCGGCGCTCTCCGTGCCCATCACGCAGCGGTCTTTCACCAGCACCAGCACGAAGAGGTCAGGACTGTTGTGCTTCCGCCCCAGGTAGACGCTGGGGGCGAAGTCCGCAGTCGGCGTCAGTGGGGTGTCGGACTCGCCCAGCTTGAACTGCTCGGGTTGGATCACCGCCGGAATCCCTTTCCACTTCGCCAGATTCCCATCCGCTTTCGCATCGGCAGGCAGCCAGTAGGTGGGCAGCACGGTCGTGTGCGGGTCCAGTGGCGCAGTCATGGCGAAGAGGGCGCAAGACAGGGTGACCAGTGCAAGGCAGACAAATCGGGTAAACATCGGCATACTCCTCAGCGATTGAGCATGACATGCTACTTCAACACCAGGGGGGCGTTGCCTGCTAAGGCACCTCGCTTAGCCGGGACAAAAAAGCATAAAAAAGATTGCCGGATGATCGTCCACACCAGGAACAATAACTTGACAAAGCCACCCGGCATGTTATAATCGCTGATAAGCAGACTAACCAGCCGCCCACAGAGGGAAGCGTTTTCCAATTTGAAAGGAGGCATTCACATGATACGTACATCACAACGCGGCTTCACCCTCACCCTCATCGTTCTCACGCTCTGTTCCCTGTTTGCGGCCATTCCGGCCCTGGCCGATGGCACGCCGACTACCCTGGTTCCGCCGTATAAGCAGATCCTGGCCGACATGTCCACTGTCACGACCGCTTCCGACGCCAACGCCGCCATGACCAGTGTTGGCACCGGCCAGTGGCCCTGGGTCCCCCCGTCCGGCAGTTACAACGCCACCAATAAAACCTGGGATTTCCCCTCCAGTGGGTATTTCCAGACGAAACAAGTGCGCAGTACCGCGGGATTAGCGCTCTCCTTTGAGTGTAAAGTCTCTGGGCCGGGCATGTTCGGGATCAATTGTGGTGAAGGGAACAGCAACACGCTGTGTGTGCACACTGATACTGGCGCGGTAGACTTCGGCGAAGTGAATCCCGTCAATCCGACGATGGCGCCGCAGTATCGCGGGGAGACAAAGACCGGCCTGGCGCCCGGCGGCACCGCCTTCCGCGTCACCATGAAGATGGGGTACACACCGGCAAATCGCATTTCGAGCCCGGACGCCAATCTGAGCAATCCCCTGTATGTCCATAACACCGATGGCTCCCTGTACTATTTCATTTCCACTGATCCCGGAACGTCGTTGGTGTCGATCCCGTTTGAGGCGACCGTAGAAGAACTACAGCCAACGTATAGTCGCGTGAGCTATAAAGGCATCACCACGTCCTGGATCTTCAACACCGATGGCGCATTATTACTCACCTCCACCGTGCCGACGCTGTCGTTTACGAAGATCTTTACCAGCCGCTAACCTACGCTACGAAGGGGATAGCCTGCGGTAAACCAGACTATCCCCCAGACCGCTCCCCTGCCGCCCTCCGGGTTTCCTTCTCCGATTGAATCGCGTATAATGCGAGCGACATGCAATGAGAGGAGAAGCATATGCTGTCACGCGAGCGCGTTATCCGCACCATTCGTCGCCAACCGGTCGACCGGATGCCGGTGTACGGCTGGCTGTTTGGCAACTTGACCGAGCAGTTGACCGCGGCTTTTGGGTCCGTGGAAGCCTTCGAGGACCGGTACGAATTCGATTACGCCCACCTTTTCGGCGGCCCCTCGCCGCTTCCCTGGGAGAAGCTCACCCCCGAGATGGAGCCCGGCGACTTCCTGGCGCTCCCCCTGGACGATCCCAATGACAGCGCGGCGTACGATGGGATTCGCGCAGGCATCCGGAAGTACCAGGAGGAGAAGGGGCGCTTTGTCTACGTACAGACCCCCGGCATCTTCGAGCCGATGAACGGCGTCTTCGGCATCGAAAACCACCTGGCCTACCTGTTGCTCTATGAGGAAGAACTGCGTGAGGTGTACGAGCGGCATGTGCAGTGGACGCTGGCCTTCATCAATAACTGTCTCGACCTGGGGGTAGACATGATCCATATTTCGGATGACTGGGGCGGTCAACACGGACTGCTCTTCAGCCCCGAGGTTTGGTGGCGGTTGATCTTTCCCTATCAACAGCGGCTGTGTGAGGCCGTGAAGCAACGTGGTGCATTCGTCAGCCTGCACAGCGACGGCAATGTGGCCACTGTGCTCGATGGCATTGTACGCTTGGGGTTCGATGTGGTGCATCCGTATCAGGAATCGGCCGGTATGGATCTGGCCGTCTACAAGCGGGAGTATCGACAACATTTCACCGTGATGGGCGGCCTCGATGTGCAAACCACCCTGGGCTTCGGTCAGTTGGACCGACTGCGCGACGAAATTATCCACGTCATCGACATGTTTGCCGATGGCGGCTTGCTCTTCTGCACCACGCATTTTGTCCAGGATCACTGCACCATCGAGGAATTGACCTTCGCCTATGACCTGGTGTACGAGCAGGTGCGAAAAGGGCAAAAGGTGGGGTAACAGTCACTCCGCTGGCCATGACATGGGGACAGGAGCGCGGATAGGCCGATTACTCCCCCTGCTTCTGTTCCCCCCTGTCTCATTCCCCCTTGACCGCTACGCCGCATACCGCCCGCATGGCTTTACGCATCAAGAGCTACCCTTCGGCACAGCCATTTATGCAAGGCTAGATTTCCCTTCCCCATTGGCAATTGCACTCTCATCCTGCGTCTACTGCGCAACTGCCGGCTGGAAGTACGCGACACCGGGGAGTCAATACAATACGATGAATTATTTCCAGACTAAACAATGCATTGGTTGTATTTAGAGACATCTGAACAATATTGTATGTAATCGAATACGCTGAATGAATACTGAATGATCTAATATTATCTGGATAGCGTGTATGAAATTAGCGCCGAATATGGATTAAAATTGTTGTGTTATATCGCTGTTATATTTCTACCGATCCCATGAAAATTATCATCGATCCCACGGAGTATGATGAAAAATTACCACATGCTATTGCTCAAATTATATGCGCTAGAGTGGAAATTACTACTCGGAAGCGGAGGTGATGCATGCCGAGTATGGCACTGGATGTCTACCGAGAGGGTATTGAATTAGTCGCACGCGGAGAGTTAATTGTTTCACAATTTTATACGCTATTTGCCGAGCAATTTCCCGAGTATGCACCGTTTTGGTCCACACTGACCACCGACGAACAAAAGCATGCGCGCTGGTTTCAGGAATTCCTGCAGTTCCGCATCGACCGCAAGCATGATCTTCCCGAATATCTGCCCGTGCTCCTGCGCGCCACCGTAGACGCCCTGGAAGACAGCGTGCTGGAAGCCGCCGTGATGGCCCTCACATTGCGCCAGGGGTTGGAGATCGCCTTGCGCGCCGAACTGATCTTTTGCGCCCATCTCCCGAGTGAACTGCTGCGGGCGGCCCCCGTAGAAGCGCAGCCGACCTTAAAAATCATCGGCGAGGAAGAACAACGCCATCGCCAGCGGTTGCAGGCACTGCTGGCGCTTCAGTGACCATCAGCCTGCCATGCACCTGTTCACGCTCTGTGCACGCTGCCGGGGAGGAGCACTGACTCGCCGAGAGGATAACCGCTCCCTGGACAATAAAATTATCGGGTGGTAAAATAAATGTCGTTCATGTCTACAGTAGAGACCAGTCGTTATCGCGAAGGCATCCGACTCCTCGCACAAGGCGAGGTCCTCATCGCACAACTGTACAACCTCTACTCAGAGCTCTTTCCGGAAACCTGGAAAATCTGGGCACAGTTTGCCGAGGAAGAACGGCAACACGCGCGTATCTTCCGGCAGATCGTCCCGTTGATCGAAGACGGGCTGGTCGCGCCAGGGCGCAGCAACTTCCACGCGGCCAATGTCCGCTCGACCATCGATTTCGTGCAGTCGCTCGTTTTCGATATGGCCATGACTGAAATCACCGTGCTGCATGCGCTGGAGATGGCCATCAGTATTGAAAATACGCTTACCGAACAGTTCTCCTCCGAGATCCTCACCGCCGCCTCCGTCGAAGCGCAGCGCCTGATCAAAAATATCAACCAGGACGAATGGCGCCACCGCCAGCAACTGCAGGATATGCTGCGCCAGGAAGAGCGGAAGCTGTAACCGGCGGGCAAAGTGCGTACTGGTTGGCTGGAGCTGCACCGGTTTTGGGGACTGACATCGAAACTCCGGTTTCTAGGGGTGCTTTCGGTTTTCAAGTCTGCATTATGGCTTACCCTGCGGGAGTTTCGGTGGCTGTCCCCAAAACCCTATCATAATTTCGGTTGCATAAACGACCGTTGTTCGGAACGGAAGCTCATATAGGGTTTCGGGGACTGACATCGAAACTCCCTACGTCATGCAAGCTCTTGATATGATCCGAAACCGTTCGCAGTCTCGTCACTGGAGTTTCGATGTCAGTCCCCGAAACCGGTGCAGCTCTCACTAACCGGGTGGAAGGGGCGTTTCGCCGTGGTATTTTGTGCTCTTTTGCGGCTATTTTCCCAATTATACCGACCCCACTGGCCGTTGCAGGTTACAACCGGTGGAAATCCTCGGGATAGCCGCAGCGGGACAGCGCCATCTCCTGGGTGATCCGGCCGGATTTCACCAGTTCCTTCAGCGCTTTATCCATGGTCTGCATACCGTACTTAGCCCCGGTCTGGATGAGGCTGCTGATCTGCGTGGTTTGCTGTTCGCGGATGAGGTTGCGGACGGCAGTGGTGTTGATGAGCACCTCGGTCGCCAGCACACGTCCATTGCCGGCTGCCAGCGGGAGGAGTTGTTGCGCGATGATGCCGCGCAGGGAATTGGCCAGTTGCAAGCTGATCTGCTCCTGCTGGTGCGCGGGGAAGGCATCGATGATGCGCTCGATGGTCTGCGGGGCATCCGGGGTATGCAGCGTGGCCAGCACCAGATGGCCCGTCTCCGCGGCGGTGAGTGTGATGGCGATGGTTTCCAGGTCGCGCATCTCTCCCACCACGATGACGTCCGGGTCCTGCCGCAAGGCATGTTTCAGCGCCATGGCGAAGGAGGGGGTATCTACGCCGACTTCGCGCTGGCGGATGAGGCTGTTGCGATTCACATGCAGGAACTCGATGGGATTTTCTATGGAGATGATCATGCAGTTGCGTTCGTGGTTGATCACATTGACCAGTGCCGCCAGGGTGGTGCTCTTCCCCATGCTGGCCGCCCCGGTCACCAATACCAGACCGTTGGGCCGGCGTGCCAGGTCGATGGCCGCCTCGCTTAAGCCAAGCTCCGTCACGCTGGGGACGACCAGCGGCAACCGGCGAAACGCCGCCCCGATCATCCCGCGCTCCCGGTGGATGTTCACGCGAAACCGACAGATCTCTGGAAGCGTCACCGCAAAGTCCACATCATGGTACTTCGCAAACCGTTCCCGCAATTGCTCCGTGAACGTCTCGGACAGCATCGCCTCTAACTCGTCGCTCTGCAGCGCGGGCAGCGGCAGGCGGCGCAATACGCCGTGCACGCGCACGGCCGGCGGCTCCCCGCTGAGGAGATGCAGGTCCGAGGCCTGCATCGCATGGCATGCTTGGAACAACCCCTGCAATCCTTGTGACTGGTCCCAGCGATCAATTGAGGAAGCGATATGCGGTTTTGATATTTGATATGCCATCATCCGTGTACAGCAGATCGAGACATCCCTGTACCTGTACAATAGCGAATAAACGGGCAGACGGATGTTCAGATGGCAGACAATCTCTCCGCTTTTAACCTTTTTACTTTTTCCCTCCACAGGTTACAACCGGTGGAAATCCTCGGGGTAGCGGCAGCGGGACAGGGCTATCTCCTGGGTGATCTTGCCGGATTTCACCAGTTCCTTCAGCGCTTTATCCATGGTCTGCATGCCGTATTTAGCCCCGGTCTGGATGAGGCTGTTGATCTGCACGGTTTGCTGCTCACGGATGAGATTGCGGACGGCGCTGGTATTGATGAGCACCTCGGTGGCCAGCACGCGACCTTTGCCCGAAGCCAGCGGCAGCAACTGTTGCGCCACGATCCCCTGCAGGCAGTTCGCCAGTTGCAGACGCACCTGCGCTTGCTGATGCGGGGGGAAGACGTCGATGATGCGCTCGAGGGTTTGCGGGGCGTCCGGGGTGTGTAGCGTGGCCAGCACCAGGTGGCCGGTCTCGGCAGCGGTAAGCGCGATGGCGATGGTTTCCAGGTCGCGCATCTCCCCCACCACGATCACGTCCGGGTCTTGCCGCAGGGCATGCCGCAGCGCCGAGGCAAACGATGGCGTGTCGATCGCCACTTCGCGCTGGCGAATGACGCTCTTGTGATTCCCATGCACGAACTCGATGGGGTCTTCGATGGAGATGATCATGTCGCTGCGCTCGTGATTGATCACATTGACCAGCGCCGCCGTGGTGGTGCTCTTGCCCATGCCAGTGGGGCCGGTGATCAACACCAGCCCGTTGGGGCGCCGGGCCAGGTCGATGATCGTTTCACTGAGGCCGAGGTCTGACGCGCAGGGGATCTCCAGCGGCAGCCAGCGAAACGCCGCCCCGATCATCCCGCGTTCCCGGTGAATGTTCACGCGAAATCGTCCCACCCCCGCGAGCGTCAGCGCAAAATCCACGTCATTGTGCTGGTCAAAGCGTTCCCGCAAGGTGGCGCTCAACACCTCGGAGAGCATCGCTTCCAGGGCATCCGCCTGCAGCACCGGCAGCGGCAGACGCACCAACGCGCCGTGCACCCGCAGGATCGGCGGCTCCCCGCAGACGAGATGCAGATCCGAGGCCTGCCGTTCCTGGCAGAGTTGAAAGAGCTCCTGCAATCCCTGTGGCCGTTCAGCCAGCGCGACTGAAGACGCATGATGTTGTTGTTCAAACAGATAATCCATAATCCCTTCCAATACTCACCGGTATCTCCCTGTAGCTGTACTGTGCCACTGGACGAGGAAGCCGGGGGGTGGATAGATCGGACAATTTGTCCGCATGTCTGAACAGTATTCACGGGAGTTGAGAAGTATTTGCATGTTCGAAGGGATGCAGGATTCAAGGGTTAAGGCCGTGGTCGGTGTATTGACTTTGCGGCTTTGCGCGACACCGCTTCTATCGGGATGGAGTCGCCGGTCTCATGAACGAAAGTAGGCCGCGCCCACCGTGGCGCGCGGGTGGATGTCTGGCATCCGTGGTCGACAACACCGCCTTCGGTTTCGAGCTAGCGACCACGGAGTGGAGGCTTCCACCCGCGCGCCACGGTGGACGCGGCCTACCGCTGTTCACGAGACCGAAGGCCTGAACCCCCGTCATCAACCTGAAAGACCTTCAGATCGACTTCATCTCGAATATGCCAGACTAACCCGGATTATTCATGACCTTCATAATCAAGGTTAGCGACGCATTATTCATTCAATCCTTCATGAATAATGCGGGCTAATTCACCTTCACCGTGCTACCAGCCAATCCAACACCATCCCATCGAGCAATGAGAGCAAGATGTAGCAGGAAACTGCCACATAGAGCGTGGTGCGCCGGGGGTTGCCGGTGAACGTAGGGAAGATGGGGTTCGCTATGGCGTCGCTCTCCAGGGGCACAGACTGCGATTTCACACGGTAATACCAGACCAGCATGGCGCCGTAGAGTACCATGCAGAAGGCGGAGAAGATCAGTTGCAGGATTGGGACAGGGGCGAATATCGACTTTGTGTAAATGCCGCATCCTAACAGGATGATGCTGGTCGCTACGCCGGGGATGAGCGCGTACAGCAGGACCGGCAACGCCTGCGCGCTGAACGGCCCCACGCACCCGCCTTGCCGCCATTTCCCGCGCAAGAAGACGCCGATGGCATAGGCCCAGGCGAGGAGCATGTTGAGCAACGGGATAATGAGCATGCCGTTGCTGTCCGCCATCAGCCACTCGACCGCACGCTGGAGCGAAAATCTTCGCCGTGCGAAGTGCACAGTGATATCTTCGCTGGGGTTGGCCATGACATAGGCGCGATGCCAGGCGCCCGGAGACGGCGGCGGGTCGTCCATCAGGCTGCCGGTCGATAGCTTGGTCGGCTTCTCGGTATCCTGTAATCCCCAGAGCAAATCGGTGTAGGAGGTCTGTTGGCCATAGGTCGGGGCTTTCACATCGACCGACCAGCCCGGCGCACAGGTGATGTAGATATCCGTGAGCTTGATCGGATTCGCCCAGCCGCCGCCGGTGCCCAGCGGGTAGGTATAGGTATACTCCTCCGCGCCGGACATCGGGTGGCGGAAATGGTAATGGACGCCGTCGACCGCGGATGGCTTCTCATCCTGGTCCGCCTGTGGTTCCTTTTTTCCCGTGCCGGTCAGGTGCATCACGGCATAATATTCGGTGTTGTAGCGGCGCAATACCTGCGTATAGCGTGCCGGCAGGCCGGCCTTCTCCACCAGCGCGCGCAGATTCTCCCGCGGCACGTGATAGAGCTCCGCCTTCACGTTGGGGGTGGAATTCACCTGATACGGCGAGAGGCCATGCTTCCCCCCACCCATCACGCGCGGCACGCACAACAACCCGCCGCACAGCGCCAGTACGGAATACGGCCCCGCCCCGCAAACCCCGAGGAGGCTTGCGGAGTATGCGTACCCCGACCAGGCCCGGCCAAGACGCTTATTCTCCTCACTGACCCGTTGTTGTGCCGACTGGGTGTATGCTGAGTAAAACGCCTTCCCATCCATTTGTTCCAACGAAAAACCTTCGGGCCGGTGCCAGAAGGGGAGCACATAGGTGACCGTTTGGTCCGCGGGGATGCCGTCGATGGCGATATACATGTCCAGATTGACGCCGGTGCGGTCCAGCGCGATGACCGCCACCTGATCCGTCTCGGTGATCATCGGCAGCAACTTGCTCAGCGCCATGCCGTCGGCGTGTGCGATGCAGGCGGCAGCGAGGATCAATAGCAAAATGGTCATGGTACGCATGGACGCCTCCTGACGAGTAAGCTTATACGTTCGCAAGTCGCCGGTCTCATGAACGAAGGTAGGCCGCGCCCACCGTGGCGCGCGGGTGGATGTCTGGCATCCGTGGTCGACAACACCGCCTTCGGCTGCGAGCTAGCGACCACGGAGTGGTAGGCCGCGCCCACCGTGGCGCGCGGGTGGATGTCTGGCATCCGTGGTCGACAACACCGCCTCCGGCTGCGAGCTAGCGACCACGGAGTGGAGGCTTCCACCCGCGTGCCACGGTGGGCGCGGCCCACGGCTGTTCACGATTTCCCCAGCAATCCCCGCACCGTCAGCCACCCCGCCAACCGCTCGCCCCACGTGCCGAGGATGGGATCGTCAAGCTTGAGGCCGATACCGTGCGGGCCGTCGGCGTAGATGTGCAGTTCGGAGGGGACGCCGGCGCGGCGCAGGGCGAGGTAATAGAGGGCGCTGTTTTCCGGCGGCACGGCGGTGTCGGTGTCGGTGTGGAAGAGGAAGGTGGGCGGGGTGTCGGGGGTCACCTGCCGCTCGCTGGAGACGCTGGCCACCGTCGCCGGGTCGGCGTCTTCGCCGAGGAGGTTATAGCGCGAGCCCAGGTGGGCGTAGGGCGGGTCCATGCAGATGACCGGGTAGGCGAGGACGGCGAAGTCCGGGCGACAGCCGGCGCGCTGGATGGGATCGGCGTCCTCCGGCTGACCGGCGTCGAAGTGCGTGCAGGCGGTGGAGGCCAGGTGCCCGCCCGCGGAAAAACCCCAGATGCCGATGCGCGCCGGGTTGACCAGCCACTCGCTCGCCCGCGCCCGCACCGTGCGGATGGCACGCTGCGCATCCTGCAGCGGGATGGGATGGCGATGCGGCGCCAGCCGGTAGCGCAACATGAACCCGGCAATGCCCCGCGCATTCAACCACGCGGCAATCTGCACCCCCTCATGGCCCGTCGCCAGCCCGCCATACCCGCCCCCAGGACAGATCACCACCGCCGTGCCATTCGCCGTCTCCGCCGGCGGCAGAAAGACGGTCAGCGTCGGCACCGACACGGAGCCGTCTTCCCACCCGATCCCGTTGAGTTCCGTCGGCATGGGGACATCCGCCCCTGGCGCACCGTCAGGCCAGAGCGGGATGGTGGTTGCGGTGGTTAATGTCATTGAAACGTCCTCCGGAAAGCATATCGTAATACCAGTTCGCGGCAATACGGCGTGATACCTGCTGGAGCGCGAACCTCCTGGTGAGCGGATGATAGTTTCGCTACTGCATCTATAATCTGCTCACCAGGAGGTTCGCGCTCCAGCGGGTAAGTACGGGGTGATAGTGAGCGATGGCATGCAACCGGTCCAATTCACGCGGGGACAGCCCTGACCGAGCATTCTCGCACAAACCGGTGTGCCAATCGCTGCCCGCTTCGCGTATTATCTACCAGTCTCCGCCACGAGGGCAGTCCCCAACCTGCGCCTCCACGGTGAAATAATTCTTCATATTTGGGAAGAATCCGGGAGGAAGCGAGGGATTCGGTGAGAATAATGGGCGAGAGGGCGGAATACGCATGACCACTACGGCATTCAGTTATCGCGAGCGGATCGCGTTGTTAGTCGAGCGCAAGCTGCAGCAGACGCAGGAGAAGTTTGCGCAGAATGGGTATATGAACGCGGATGACCTGGGCAGCATCGCCGCGCCGGCGGACTTCACCTGGCAGCCGGTGTACAATACGCCGGACAATAATTTCTACGGGGCAAAGGCGTGGGGGGAGAATTTTCGCGCGCTGATGGACGCACACCCGCTGTACGTGAATCCCGTAGATGCGCTGGCCGGGCGGTGGATCACCAGCCTCTTCTGGCATCGCCGCCACTGGATGGACCCCCACTTCGATTATTCGGAACTGATGCCGGAGCAGGAGCGGTACGGCATCGTCTCCGGCATCGGTGCGCCACAGCACTTCGCGGGGGATTACCGCATCGGCTTTGAACTGGGGTGGGGCGGGCTGCTGGCGAAGGTGCGCCAGTATCGCGCGCAACACGGCCCGGAGCAGGCGGAGATCTACGACGCCTGGGAGAACATTCTCCTCGGCGTCCAGGGGTGGATTCGCCGCCACGTGGAGGCCATCCGCGCCGCGGAAGCAGCAGAGCCGCGCCCGGAGCTGCGCGAGAACCTGCGCGAGATGGCGGAAGTCAACGCATGGCTGGTGGAGAACCCGCCGCGCACGCTGCGCGAAGCGTGCCAGTGGATGACATGGTTCAACCTGGCCTCGCGCAGCTACAACGGCGACGGCGCCGGCGGGTGGCTCGACCAGCTTCTGCTGCCTTTCTATGAGCGCGATCGCGCTGAGGGTCGCATCGACGACGAAACGGCGATCTTCTATATCGCCTGCCTGTTGCTCAGTGAAACGCAGTACTACCAGCTCGGTGGCCCGCTCCCGGATGGCCGTGACGCCACCAATTCCCTGTCCTATCTCATTCTGGAGGCGGCCCATCGGCTGGGCATCGCCTGCAACCTCACCATCCGCGTGCACGACGGCATGGACGAAACCTTCTTCCGCAAATCCGTGCAGCACCTCTTCGAAGACCGCAAAGGCTGGCCGCGCTACAGCGGCGACAAGGCGCTGACGGACGGATTTGTGAAAAACGGCTTCTCCCCCGAACTCGCCCGCCAGCGCATCGCCGTCGGCTGCCACTGGATGGTCCTCCCGGGCCGCGAATACACCGTCAACGACTGCGTGAAGATCAACGCGGTCAAGGTGTTCGAGGTGGCGTTTTGGGAGATGATGGGGGGTGAGGGGGAGCAGCCTTCCGTATCTGCACTCTGGCGCCGCTTCGAGGACCACATGCGCCGCGCGGTGCTGTGCACGGCGAAAGGGTTGGATTTTCAGCTCACCTATCAGCAGCAGAATGCGCCGGAGCTGATGATCAGCCTGTTGTGTTATGGCCCGGTGGAACAGGGGGTCGATGCCAGCGGGGGGAGCCTGGAATACTACAATCTGTGTGTGGATGGCTCCGGACTGGCGGTAGTGGCCGACTCCTTCGCCGCGCTGGAGCAGCGCATTGAGCGGGAAGGCGTGCTGACGTGGGCGGAAATCGCCGAACACCTGCGCCAGGACTTCGCCGGCGCTGACGGTGAGCGCGTGCGGCTGATGATGCAGCATGCCGAGCGCTACGGCGGCGGCGAGACGCTGGGCGATGACTGGGCGGTGCGTGTTTCGCGGCTGTTCACCGATCTCGTGAAAGCCTCGCCAACCCCCGGTGGCGTCAACATGATCCCCGGCTGGTTCTCCTGGTCGAACACCATCCCCATGGGCCAGGAGGTCGGCGCCACGCCCAATGGCCGCCGCGCCGGCGCACCGATCTCCCACGGCGCGAATCCCAATCCCGGCTTCCGGCGTGACAGTGCCCCCACCGCCATGGCGCGTGCCATCGCCGCCATCCAGCCAGGCTGGGGAAACACCGCCCCGATGCAGCTCGAGCTCGACCCCGGCATCTCCCGCGAGGAAGGGGGCATCGAGAAGATCGCCAGCCTGATCAAAACGCACTTCGACCTGGGGGGCACGCTCTTCAACATCAATGTGCTGGATAAGGAGACCCTGCTCGACGCCCACCGCGACCCGTCGAAATACCCCGACCTGGTCGTTCGTGTCACCGGCTTCACCGCCTACTTCGCCACCCTGTCACCGGAATTCCGCCAACTGGTGGTGGACCGCTTCATCGCGGAGGCGTGATTGGTGTATCCTTTTATTTGTTTCACCACAGAGTCGCCGAGACGCTGAGATTCGCAGAGGGGGTTGGGAGGGGGCGTATTGAGTATCTCGAAATGAATGGCTATGGAGGAGAATGAGATGCTTAATGAAGCCGAAGTATTGAATCCGTTGACAAGGAGGGTGATCAGGGCATGTATTGAGGTACATCGCCATCTTGGTCCCGGGTTGCTGGAATCGGCATACGAAGTGTGTCTCTGCCATGAGTTAACGATTGCCGGTATGGCGTATGAACGGCAAAAACCGTTGCCGGTACGTTACAAGGGGGTCGACCTTGATTGCGACTACCGGCTTGATGTGGTCGTTGAAGGCAAATTGATTGTCGAACTCATAAGTGTCGACGCTTTGCTGCCGGTGCACAGTGCCCAGTTGCTCACATATTTGAAACTCTCCGATACCCGGGTCGGGTTGCTGATCAATTTCAATGTACCAATATTACGCGACGGTATTAAGCGCATAGCCAACAAATTCCCAGATCCTAGTCCAGTGCAACACTACACCAGAGACGACTTCTATCCGAAAACCCGAGGCCGATAAAGATACTTTTCTTCTCCTCAGCGTTCCTCTGCGTCTCTGCGCCTTCGCGGTGAAAAATTTAAAAAAACACTACTTCGGCGCCATGACCAGTGTGCGGGTCCAGGGGGTGCCATAGCAGGTAAATTTGGTGCGGTCGATGGTGGTTTCGCTGACAGCACCGGGGCGGTGGATGATGCGCATCACCGGACCGAGCCATTTGTTGATGTGCGCGGCTTTGAGGTCGTTGCAGACAACGGGCGGAGCATTTTCGAAACAGCGCAGGGTGACATCCTGCAAGGCAGCCTCATCCTGGATGGGGCGCATGGAGGCATCAACCGTCACCTCAATGCCGAACACTTGCTGGCGAATCGCATCCTCGTAAATGTTGCAGATCACGATGTATCCGGATTGCGGGTCGGTCATATCCCCATGCTCAACATACATGGAGAGATCGTTTAAAAGGGCTGGCGCGCGATAATCCACCGGCAGGCTTATCTTGGCCTTCACTGCATCCGGCGTTAACCCCGGCAACACTTTATTGGAGACAATGGGCGTGATCCCGGTCGAGAGCGTGCCGTGGGGGCCGAAGATCTGTGAGAGTGCAATGGTGACCAGCATGCCCAGCATCACCCCACCGATGATCATGGCGATGTGCAGCCAACTGCTGCAGTGCACATACACCACATCATAGGCTTCCTTTGGCTTTTCACCCCTGTTTGCGCTCGGTGTTCGGGCAACGCTCGGTCCGCGTTGCGGCCGCGGTGAAGTGCGTTCCTCCGGATGATCAATATCCCATACCGTGACATCCTCATTCGCGTACTCATCCTCTTCCTTCACGCCAAGCCGATCTCGCAAGTTACCATAATTCATAACTGATATATACCCGGGAAGTCAACGTTCTGATCATATGCGCCAATGCGTCAACTTACTTGTTGTGGCATCACCGTGATTGAGTTGGGGGAAAATGCTCAATAAGGCGTGTGTTGCGTCTATAATACCGGAAGATGCGTATCATTGGAATGATGGCCAACGTATCCTCCTGATTTTTAATCTATATTTAAACAGTCACAACGACTGATAATGCGCATCTTCACCGGTGCTCCCCACAGAGATGGTTGCATGAGCGGTGCCGTTGGCATAGCGCCCGTCTGCGGTGAGAACGATAGAGCTTTACTCGGTTGCGGTGGTCTGTCGACGCACGAAGGCACCCAGAAGCCGAGTACAGAGGCGTACGCTCAGAAAAATGTTCAAATCCAATTGCTGGGTGGAACTGCGGCAGTTGGGTTAGTACACGGGACAAATAATTACAACCCTGCTTTCCCCTCTACGAATCTCCGCGTCTACGCATCTCTGCGGTGAAAAACCAAATTATTTCGGCGTGATGACTAGGGTGCGGGTCCAGGAGGTGCCAGAACAGAAGTATCTGATGTGGCCGAAGGAGGTTTCGCAGACGGCGCCGGCGCGGCGGACGCGGCGGAGGACCGGTTTGAGCCATTTGGCAATATGCGCAACTTCGATATCGTTGCAGACGATCGGGAGTCCTTTTTCGAAAAAGCGCTGGCTGGCGTCCTGGATCTTGTCGTCATCGGGGGTGGGGCGTGCGGACGCATCAACAGTGAGCTCAATGCCATACACCTGCTGTTTTGCAACATCCTCATAGATATTACACAGGAGGATATTTTCCGTTTCGATATCGGTGGCGATGCTATGCTCGCAGTAGAGGGTGATATCGCTCGTCAGCATCGGCTCATGAAACACCATCGATATGCCCAATTTCGATTTCACCTGGTCAGGCGTCAATCCCGGAAGCGATTTTGTGGCGACAATCGGGGAGACGCCAGTGGATAATGTATCCTTGGGGCCGAAGAGATGGAAGGCCCAGACAGTGAGCAGCATGCCAAGTGCGGCGCCGCCGAGGATCATGGCGAAGTGCAGCCGATTGCTGCAGTGCACATATACTACATCATAAGCTTCTTTTGGCCTTCCGGTGCGATCAACAGTGGGCGTGCATCGGACACGCTCGTCACTCGGTGAGTGTTTGCTCCGTGGTGAATCGTATTCCTCCGACTGATCAAGGTCCCACACCGAGGCATCACCCGCTTCATGCGTATCCTCTTCTTTCACGCGAAGCCGTTCTCGCAAGTTGCCGTAATTCATATCTGCCTGCACCCGGTAAGTCAGCATTCTGATCAGGGGCGACTATGTATCCGCCGACACCAACCCCCATTGAGCTGGGGGAAACGCTCAACAAGGCGAATGATTTGATTATAGTACCGGAAGACGCGTATAATTGGAATGATGGCCAACGTATCTTGCTGTTTTTTAATCTTTATTTAATATAATGCATCATCCCTGTTATTCGCCTTTCCCTTTCCCGGGAAGGGAGGATCACAACAAACGTCACAACGACTGCACCTGTGCATTATCGTCGGTATTCGTTGTGCCAGAGCTGACGGCATTGATTATGCCGTTGGCATAGTGCCAATGTGCGGCGAGGTCGGCGGACAGATTTCCGGTTGTCCGGGTCTGACAGTAGGGATTATCCGGGATGCCGCTGTTGTCGATCCCGCCGCGCCGGGTGAGATACGGGCCTTTGTAACTGCCGGTGAGGATGGTGGCCGCATTGCCATTGATATCCACTCCTGCCACGGGGGCGGTTTTCGCAACCAGATCCTCAAGGGTGCGCGGATAAGCGCCGGTATCCATCTGGAAATGTTCCAGCGCCGTCTGGATTGCCTGCAGATTCCCCTGCAGCCTGGCTTCCCGGGCTTTATCGGCGGAAACCTGTGGCTGGGCGTAATAGTCATAGAGAAAGGCGCAGCCGAGGAGTACTTCCATGACCGAGATGATGATGGCGGTGTAGGCCAGCCCGCTCCCTGTCTGCGGGCGCGGACTCTGCTTCATCTGCTTCAGGCTCAGGCCACCCAGCACCAGCGAAATGATCCCGCCGCCCAGCAGGGAAAGCACAAAGGCGATCAACGCGTTCCGATTCAATTCCGGGGGCTCTGCGGCATAGTTAAGGTACTGGTTGGCGCGCTTCTGGGCCTTCCCGGCACAAAAAGCACAACCCGGTGTTTCATTCTCGATCTCGGTACCACATTGCTGGCAGCGCATGAATACGCATCTCCTGACTGGCGGTGGGACAACCAGGTCGCAGGGGATGAGACCCGGATGAATCTGCCCTATTATTCCATATCAGGGGTCTGCTTGCTATACCGCAACACTGGCGGACAGGCGCATCTGTGTCAGGGAGATGACAATAGTGGACGAGTACGCTACAAGAACGTGGCATGGGCTTCCAGCCTATGTGTCGCCTTGGCTTCCAGCCAAGGCGCGTGGAAATCGTCCCGGTAGAATCGGGACGATAACGCCGGGGGCTGGAAGCCCGGACGACATCACGGCAGGATGGCCGTGCCACATGGCTGCTTCATCACTGCCGCAGGGGGATGTAATCGCCGTCACGGTCACGGATGATGTGCGTCATGCGTAAGGCGGCGTTGCGCTCGTTCGCATCTGCGTACGTGGATGCGTGGCGCACCAGGGACGGATGGGGCTGCGAGAGCGCGCGCGTGAAGGCAGAGAGGTCAGGCCGATGGCCTAACGCCCGTTGGGAGACCCAGAGGGGCAAGCTGGGCGGGGCGGGGCTCGGTGATGTCCCATTTTTCTTCTCGCCGGGCGGCTCATTCGGCGGGTCGATTTGGAAGTGGTGCGGGGGCTTCAGCAGTGTGCCGGTCGGTTGAATCTGCATGGGTTGCCCTTCCGCCCAGAATTTCAACGCAGCATTCATTTGAATCATCCCGGTGCCGACGCTCTCTTCCAGCCAGCGCAGCGAGGGGAGCACGATAATCCCGCTGAAGACCTCATGCTGAAAGACGCGCGTCTTCGTCGGGCTGATCGCCTCCAGCCGCAGGGTATAGTCGGCATCGAAGACTCCCGGCAGCACCAGCCGACTCACCCAGTGGATCTCATTCTTTGGCTGCACCCCCAGCACGGTCGGATGTATGACTTCGGGCCGCGTGCCGACCGGTTGAAGGAGGACGGTGAGCTGATCCCCGGGTCTGAGTTGACCGCTGATTTCCCGCATATAGGGATTCCAGCGGGGATAGTCGGGGAAATTGGTGAGAATCTGCCAGACATGGTCCACCGGAGCATTGACGAAGACATCCGCGCGGAGTTCACGGCGGATGAAGGTCAGCCCCCAGATCACCACGATGACGACGACCAGTGCCATTATGGCCAGGATACGTTTATCGTTGTTGCCACTCATGCTTCTCCCATCATGCTGCGATGCTCCGTAGGACTAACGTACCCCGGTTTGCCATCATTCTGTGCGAAGGCATGTGACGCAACGAACACACGGTCTCCTGCATTCCCACGAGCCCTGGGCGAACGGCAAAGGCAGGGAAACCGGTCTGTCGAGTCGAACGAGGCAATAAGTATGTGGGAGTGTGGGCGTATGGGGGGGTGGGAGTATTTGGTCGGCATGAGAAGTGAGGAGTGGCCCGCATTGGTATCAATTTTTCCGAACCCTCGCAATAAGGTAAGCGGACCGCATATTGGCATTCCCACACAGGTGTAATACTCGCAACCGGGAGGCTGACATGAAACAAATTCTCATCGCGTATCACTCGCAGGAGAAAGGCAACACGCGGCGGATGGCGGAATTGGTGGCGGAGGGATGCCGCGAGGTCGCGGGGGTCGAGGTGACGCTGATCAATGTGAACGAGACCCGCGTGGATATGGCGCTGGCCGCCCGCGCCGATGGCTATGCGCTGGGCAGTCCGGACTACTATTCCTACATGGCCGGCGGGCTGAAGCAATTTTTCGATGACCTCTGCCTGGCCTCCTGGGCCGGCCAGCCGGTCACCGGCAAACCATATGTCGCCTTCCTCACCCATGGCGGCGGTGGCAGTGCCATCGCCAGCATCGAATTGCTGGCGAACGCTATGAAACTTATCCCGGCTGCGCCCAGCGTCGTCTGCCAGGGGGCGCCCCAGGGAGAGGCCATCGCGCAAAGCCGCCAACTCGGCAAAGCGCTGGCGGAAGCAGTGCTGCGATAAATCCCCTGGAGCGCGAACCTCCTGGTGAGCCATAGATACAGGCTTGCCTATGGCTCACCAGGAGGTTCGCGCTCCAGAAAACCTTTTCCACACGCCGGTGTCAGAGGGGAAAGACTGGACGCCTACCGGCTGCAACCGTCGGTGGGGTATCCACGGTGGGGTGCGTGATGAAGAATTGGGTGTCTGTGCTGGTAATGTGCCTGGCGATCGGGTGGGGGATGACGGCGCGGGCTATCCCGGCATTGATCAATACGGAAGGCGTGGCTGCCGATCATTTTGACTGGACCTGCACGGTGACCCCCCAAGCGCCGGTGCTCGAAAAAGGCGGCTTGGTACTGATGGTCACCGATACCAAATCGCCGGTAGAGAACTCCTACTCGATCGCCCTGGCAAAAGACGGCCTGACCATCGCACATCAGGCGAACAGAAAGCGCGTGGTTGATGCCACTATCCCCTTCGCGATCCAGCCCGGCGTGCCGTCGACGTTGACCATCCTGCGCCGGGGTGAATGGCTGGGCGTGCTGCACGGCGACACCGAGCTCTATCGCGGTGCCGTGCCGTATCCTGCCGGAAAGCTGGTGGCGGCTATCCAGCTACCTGCGCACTGGACAGTCGAGCATAATCAGCTCATCAGCCGCGAGCCAGTGGCCTTTGCCGATGACTTCATGCGCACCGCCGATGAGCCGGGCCAGTGGAAAATCGTGCGTGGGCAGTGGGCGTTGCAATCCGCCTGGGACAGCGATGCGCGCAACAGCAAGCGCCGCTTCGACCTGGCGCAATTCGCGCAAAATCCCTTCGCCTGGGTGGGGCGGGCTCCCGGGGGATCGGCACTCTGCACGGCGGGACAACCAGCCTGGGATGACTATACCTTCACCGCGGCAGTGCGGCCCACAGCGGATGGCGCAGTGGGCCTCGCATTTAACATGCGCGATCCCGACCACGGCTTCGTGGTCCGCTGGAGCGCTGTCACTGATAACAGCGACGGGGGCAACCATCTTCGGCTGTGCCAGTTGGATGGCAGCCGGTTAGTTGTGCTGGCGGAAGTCCGCGGCGGCTTTCTGCCTGGTCAATGGTACCGGCTGGCGGTGGTCTCCAGCATGAACGGCGTGCGCGTGCTAATTGACGGGCACGAGCGATTGATCTTTGGCAACCTCACCCCCTGGCATGGAGGCGTCGGGCTGTATGCAGAAGGCGACGGCGGCCTGTTCGACGACGTCACCGTCTATGGCCGCGCGCTGAAGACCGATCTCCTCGCCGAGCGCCGGTTGGCGCGTTTCAATGAGCGCTTTAAGGAAGATCACAAGGGGATGGCCGAGTGGTCCACCGTGCAGAGCGACTGGATGCCGTTTCCCGCTGCCCCGAATTTTCAACTCCACCGCCTGCCGTTTTATGGCGACCACTGGCTGACGCTGCCGGTGAAGGTTGACGGGACGCAGGCGGGCACGCTGACGATGATCCTCGATGGCGATGGCGCGACCCCCGAGGCCGGCTATCGCGCAGTGCTGCAGCAGGCGGCCGGCAAAGGCACGCTGACGGCTACCCTCTATCGCGGGGTGCGGGCGCTGGCGACGAAGACGCTGCCGGCGCTGCACGCGGGGGAGGAATATACCGTGCGCTGCCGGCGCGAGGACCGGCGCTTCAGTCTCGACCTTGATGGCGACCTGGTGCTGTCTGCCGAAGACGCCACCCCGCTGCCCGGCCACCAGACCGCGTACGCGGCCACCGGCGCCGTCACCCGCAGCGGCGAGGCGTTGGCGCTGGGGCATCACCTGCTCGACTACTCCTTCGCCGACGCGCCGGTGGACTGGCTGGCGGACGGCACCTGGATGCCCACGAATCGCTGGTCGTGCTCGTCGCAGTGGTCGTTCCTGGGCGGCTGGAGCCCCGGCGATGCCGTGCTCTGGCACAAGGACCGCTTTGCCGGCGACCAGCTCTTCGAGGCGTACGTGGCGGAGAAGATGGAGTATCCGCGCCAACGGCGCACCTACTGGGCCGATGACCGCTTCAGCGACTATGCCCTCACCATCTGCGGCGACGGGCACGACCCGCGCAGCGGCTACGCCGGCATCTTCGCCGCGGCGCGCAGCGTGGATGCGCACGACCGCCGCACGGTGCTGCTGCGCAACGGCGTGGAGGTCGGCTCGGTGCTGATTCCACCGCCGGACTCGGGCCTAGGCCATACCGCCTGGTACCATCTCCAGTTGTTCAAGCACGGCGCCGTGGTCGAGCTGTGGGTGAATGGCGCCCGCGCGGTGACCTTCACCGATCCCGCGCCCATCGACGGGGGTGTGCCGGCGGTGTGGACCACCGACAACGGCATCGCCGTCGCCCGCGCGCGCCTCTGCTACGCCAATCCGCCCGTGGCGCGCGTCGACCCACGGGTGACCATCGACGACCCCGGGTATCCGACGTGGGCGAACGTCGGACAGCCCCTGACGCTGGACTTCCCGCACGCCTGCTCCAGTAGCGGGCAGCCGGTGACGCTGGCGGTCACTGCGCGCCAGGCGCCCGCGGCGGAGCCGGCGCTGCCGGCAGTGAAAGGTACCCGCGTCACCTTCACCCCGCGCGCCCCCGGCACCCACTGGTACCAGATCACCGCCCGCGATGGCGCGGTGTCCTCGCCGGCCTTCCACCTGCTGCTGCCCGCCTTCACCCCGTCGCTCGGGCGCGATGACACGCACGCCGTCGTGCTCTACCGCTTCGACGAAGGTCGCGGCACGGTGGTCAAAGATCACGGCGCCGGCGCGCCGGCCGACCTGGTCATCCCAGCCACTGCCCCGGTGGCCTGGAAGAGCGGACAGGGGTTATGGGTGCATGGCCCGGGGCCCATCCAAACCGCCGGCGGTGTGGCCAAGCTGATGGCGCTGGCCGAGAAGAAGGCGGCGACCATCGAGCTGTGGCTGGATGCGGACACCCTCTACACCCCCACCGACTGGGTGGCCGGCCTGCTGGCGTGGGAGCTGCCGCACGAGCAGCGCAACTTCGCCATCGCGCAGTACAACTTTTACCTGGCGGTGGCCACCCCCGGCGTCACGTTCGAACCGAGCCAGGGGTCCACGTTCACGCACGTGATGCGCACCGGCCTGCTGCACGTGGTGGTCACCTGGGACGGCACGCTCACCCGCTACTACGTCAACGGCGACCTCAAAGGCACAGTGACCCGCGACTGGCAGCCCACGCGCTGGTCCGCCGCCGCCCCGCTCCTCCTTGGCTCCCTGGCCGAGGGCCAGCCGAACTACCACGACAGAATCGCCCGCTTCCTCGGCCCCCGCCCCGACATCCTCGCCAATGCCCGCGAGATGAACCACTGCTACCTCGGCACCTTCTACCTCGCCGCGGTCCACGACAAATGCTTCACCGACGAGGAGGTGAAACGGCACTACCAGGCCGGGCCATCGGCGCGGTGAAGTGTGTGGTATAATACTGGTGCTATGATCCGGCGGGGCTGCCGCCATCCTTCCAAACAAGAATCTTCCTTGGTACCGAAATGCAGATTCGGCTGGGTGGAGACTCTTGTTTGGAAGGAAGGCAGCAGCCCCGCCCGAATATAGGAAGGGTGCAATGAGTCTACACATTTCGATTGATCAAGGAGAAATCGCCGAGTTTTGCCGGCGACACCATATCCGCAGACTCGCATTCTTTGGCTCAGTTTTACGCGACGATTTCCGGCCTGACAGTGATGTCGATGTGCTGGTGGAATTCGAACCGGGATATCGCCTTGGCTTGTTTGAGCTGATACGGATGCAACAGGAATTTTCCGAGATGATTGGCCGGGAAGCGGATTTCCGCACCCCGGAAGACCTGGGCCGCTATCTGCGCGCTCGCGTGATCGCCGAGTCCGAGGTGCAATATGCTGCCTGAGCTGGATAAGGAGCGGATGTTACACATCCGGAATGCCGCACGGAAGATCGCAACATTTATTGCCGGGCTCTAACCTTCACGGAGGACGCTGCAATGGAAATGGTTGTTCCCTGCATACTGCTGGCATATACGCGTACTTCGTATCACCACAATCCTTTCAATACACCAGTAGCAGGATACCTGCATGGTGTATTGCTGCTGGCGCTCATCCTTGCCACCATGGTGATCTGCTGGCGCGTTGGTAAACGGCCTGTCCTTGCGGTGTCCATCGTGCTCGCCTCACTGCTGGTCTGCATCCTTGTGACCAATCTATTGGTCTTTACAAGCCTACAGTTTTTACCCGTCACGCATTCACTTGACTCTGCTTCTATCATCACCTTTATCACCCATCAGGTTATCGTATTATGCGGTTGCATGCTTGCGATTCTCTATGCCGTACCGAAGACACCACGCCATGTTATGCGTGTTTTATTCATCAGTCTCGTGTGCCTTGGCCTCGTAGGCTGGCATTACACTTACCTGTTGCATTCGGATTTTCGGGCACTCGGATTCGAGACCGCCAATGCTGCTCGAGCTCCCTTCACATGCGCACATACCTGGCTGACAGGGCTTGAGTGGTACCCATATCATCAATTAAAACTGATGTATACAAGCCCACAACCGGGTGGTAAATGAATCTGTTCTTCTGGTTTCCAGCCAAAGCTTCCAGACAAGAGTCTCGATTGGTAGCGAAATGCAGATGCGTCCTCGAAGGAGATTCTTGTCTGGAAGGCAAGAGCCCCGCCCGACTTTCGTCCAAGGTGACATTGAAAAACGATCCCCCTGTGATCTTGCTGCGATATTTCTCCGGTACAGTATTCATATCAGCCGGGCAGCGAGGCAGACCCGGCACTATCTCGGAAAGGAGAGACGACCATGAAACTGTGGGGAATTGCAACGGTGGTGGGAGTAGCGCTGCTGGTGCTGGGCATCAGTTACAGCGCGTATTCGCAGCAGGAGATTGGCGGACAGGGGCAGCGCGGAGGCCGGCATGCCATGGGCCAACGGGGCATGGGCGGCGGCGGCCGGGGACCCGGGATGATGGGGCCGGGCATGGGGATGATGTCGCGCATGAAGGTCGGCGCGCAGGGGCTGTTCGTGCTGCAGGGGCCGACGCTGTTGAAGTACGACCCCGCCACGCTGGCGCTGAAGGGTCAACTGGCGCTGGCTGATCCTGCCGCGGAGCAGGCGGCGGCGGGCGATGGCAACGGGCAGCCGATGGGCCATCCCAAGCCGATTGCTTTCCTGCCTGCCGGTGATGATGTGCTGGTGGTCGCCGGCGACACCTTCATCCGCGTGGATGGGAAGACCATGCAGAAAGCCGTGACCGGCACACTGCCGACCGTGACGCTGCCGACGCCGCCGGACAATGCCGGTGACGGCATGGCGCCGCCGCCGCCGAACTTCCCGCCGATGCTGGAACTCAACGGCACCACGCTCTACGTAGAGCGCGGCCCCTCGCTGGTCGCCGTGAACACCGCCGACGGCACCGTGACGGCGAAGGCCACCCTGCCCACGCCGGCAAATATGCCGACACCACCCGCTGAATAATGTGGATTGCGGACTGCGGATTGCGGTATATTTGGCACTAAAATCGTAAACGGGCATTATCTGATTGGGAAGGAACAATGCCTGTGTGGGAAGAAAGTCCAGATTAGTCCGCAATCCGCAGTCTGATTTTTTGAGTGGGAGTGCCTGTGGATGTATACAGTGCCGGTCAATTAATTCCGCAATCTACAATCCGCAATCCGCATTACCAAAGGGGCACCAATGACGCGCATTCTGATCGCCGATGATGATCGTGACCTGGTGGAGGGGTTGCGCTGGTATCTGGAGGATGCCGGGTTTGCCGTGCTGACGGCGGAGAGCGGGACGGCGGCGCTGGAGACCTTTCGGCGCGAGCGGCCCGATATCGTCATCCTGGATATCATGATGCCGGGGATGGACGGCGTGCAGGTGTGTGAGACCATCCGCCGCGAATCCACCGCCTTCATCATGATGCTCTCCGCGCGGGAGGGGGAGATCGACAAGGTGCGCGCGCTGGAGAAGGGCGCCGACGATTACGTCACCAAACCGTTCTACGCCACGGAGTTGGTGGCGCGGCTGAAAGCGCTGTTGCGCCGCACAGGGCATGGGCAGCAGGCCAACCCGAATTTCCGCTGGGAGGCGCTGGAAGTCTTCATCGACGAGCGGAGGGTGACGGTGGGCGCGACGCCGGTGCCGCTCTCCACCATGGAGTTCGACCTGCTGGTAACGCTCATCCGCCGCCCGCGCACCGTCTTTTCGCGCAACCAGTTGGTGGACATCCTCTGGGGCGACAGTTTCTACGGCGAGTTGCGGCTGGTGGACAACCATGTCTACCGCCTGCGGGAAAAGCTGGTGCAGGCGGGGCTGGCCAACTGTCCCATCGTCACCATTCGAGGAGTGGGCTATGCGTTTCGTCCCGAAGGGTAGCGTGCGCGCGCAGCTCACCCTCACCATCCTGCTGGTGATCGCGTTGAGCTGGCTGTTGAGCACGGTGATGGCCAACTACCTGCATCTGCAGGAGTTGCACGCGCTGCGCCAGATGATGCTGGAACACCCGGACCGCTATCCCGAGCCGATCCGTGAGCCGCGTTTCACCCTGCGTGAGTTGGTTTTCGGACCGCCCCCACGCCCGAATGCCCGTCATTTTTTTGACCCGCGCCGTCCTCCCCGCCCGGCGCTGGACGACCCGGGCATGCGCCCGCCCGAGCCCCCACCCACGGATCCCAATCCCTCCGCGCCCCCGCGCTTGCCGTTGCGCATGGAGAACCTGCAGGCGTCGATGATGGTGGCACGCGCGGTTATCGCGTTATGCCTGGCGCTGCTGGCCGGCGCCTGGCTCAGCCGGCGCTTCACGCGCCCGCTGGCCGAGTTAACGCAGGGGGCGCAGGTGCTGCAGTCCGGCAAGCTCGACTATCGCCTGCCGGTGCGCGGCAGGGATGAATTCACCCAGGTGGCCTCGGCGATGAATGGGCTGGCGGAGCGGGTGTCGACACAGATCAGCCACCTGGAGGAGGAGGCGCGGCGGCGGCAGCACTTCCTCGCCGACGTCGCCCACGAGCTGCGCAGCCCGGTGACCACCATGCGCACCATGGCCGGCGCGCTGGAGTCCGGGCTGGCGGACGACCGCGAGCGGCGCGACCGCGCGGTGCAGTCGCTGGTGCGCACCTCTGACCGCCTGCTGCACTTGGTCACCGACCTGCTGGAGCTGGCGCGCCTCGACCTGCACGAGCTGCCGCTGCACTGCCAGCCGGTGGACCTGCGCGAGCTGGCCGGCGCCTGCCTGGAAACGCACGCGGACGCCGCGGCGGCGGCACAGATCACCCTGGAGCCGATGGCCCCCGGCGAGCCGGTGATGATCGACGCGGACCCCGACCGGCTGGCGCAGGTGCTGGACAACCTGTTGGAGAACGCCATCCACTACGCCGGCACCGGCGCGCACGTCCGCATCACCCTCACCCCCGGCACGCCATTGCGCCTCACCGTCGCCGACACGGGCCGCGGCATCCCCGCCCACCACCTGCCCTATCTCTTCGACCCCTTCTACCGCGCCGACGCCGCCCGCACCCCCGGCACCACCCACAGCGGCCTCGGCCTCCGCATCGCCCGCGGCCTCATCGAAGCCCACGGCGGCACGCTGGAGTTGGCGAGCGAAGAGGGGAGGGGGACGCAAGTCGTGATCACCCTGGGGGACTGCCCTCATGGGAGATTATGACGGTGTTGACCTTGCTGACCGCATTGTCAAAGCGGTCAATGGGGTCAGCAAGGTCTGATGCACCACAGGAAAAAGAGGAGTTCAGCCCTATCATGCACATCAACCCACTGCTTATCCCGACAATCCTGCTGGGCCTGCTGGCTTTCTGGGCGGGCTACCGGCTGACCGGGCGTATCAATACGCCGGCGCAACGCGTCATCGCCATCGGCATCGCCGGGGTGCTGGCAATACCGGCGGTCTTGCTGGCGACGTATTATCTGCACTGGCTCGATGCGGCGCCGTGGTTTTATGCCTTCCGCACGTTGCCGTATTCCGAACTCTCGGCGGCGGGGGCCGGGGTGCTGGCCGGGATGCTGCCGGCGCTGCTGGGGCGGTCGCGCGGATTCCTCGCGGTGAGTTGGGTGGGGATGCTGGCGCTGTTGCTGGTGGGGCTGTGTATCCCCTATGCGAAGATGCTGCTGATGCCGCTGCATGCCGGCGAGTTGCGCGAGCAGTGGGAGGACGGCGTGTGCCTGCAGAGCACCGTCTCCACCTGCGGCCCCGCCAGCGCCGCCACGTTGCTGCGCGCACTGGGCTGCCGGATCAGTGAGGCGGAGCTGGCGCACGAGAGCTTTTCCACCGGCACCGGCACGGAGATCTGGTACCTGGCGCGCGCCCTGCAGCGCCATGGCTTCACCGCCCGCTACGTCTTCACCCCTGCCTCGCCCGACCACCTGCCATGCCCCGCCATCGCCGGCACCCGTGTCGGCCAGGGTCCCGGCGCCGGCCACTTCATCGCCCTCCTCGCCGAAACCCCCTCCGGCTACCTCGTCGGCGACCCGCTGTCCGGCAAACGGGAGATCAAAAAGGTAGATTATGCACCGTATCAATTCACGGGGTTTTTCCTGGTGGTGAATCGAAAATAAGCACCCGCCGTAGGTAGTAAGGAACGTAGCGAGAGCGGAGTGCCGTCGTCGATAGATCAACCGACCATTTGATAGACAATACTATCGCCGACGCTACTCCGCTCTGCTGCGTAGCTTACTACGTACGGGTTGGCGCAAATTCGAGGGGCGTTACAGCAACGCCGTGCTGAAGTACCGTTCGGCGCGATCCGGGAGGACGGTGGCGACGTTGCCGACAAGGGTGGGAGCGAGCTGGCGGGCGGCCCAGATGTTGGCGCCGGAGGAGGTGCCGACCAGCAGGCCGTGCTCGCGGCCGAGTTCCCGCGCGGTGTTGATGGCATCATCGTCGCTGACTTCGATCACCTGGTCGATCTGCGCGGTGTCCAGCACCGCGGGGATGAAGCCGTCGCCGATGCCCTGGATCTGATGCAGGCCAGGCTCATGGCCGAGTAGCGCGGAGACATTTTTCGGTTCCACGGCGACAATGCGCACGTTCGGATTGCGCTCCTTGAGGAATTTGCCGATGCCCTGCAGCGTGCCGCCGCTGCCGATGCCGGCCACGAAGCAGTCGATGCGCCCCTCCATCTGCTCCCACAGCTCGACGGCAGTGGTGGTGTAGTGGATGCGCGGATTGTCCGGGTTCTCGAACTGTTGCGGCACGAAGACGCGCGGATCGGCCGCCGCCATTTCGCACACGCGCTTCACCGCGCCGCCGATGCTCTCCGCATCCGGGGTGAGGACTAACTCTGCACCCAGCGCGCAGATGATCTTCTTGCGCTCTTCGCTCATGCTCTCCGGCATCACGATGCAGACGCGATACCCTTTCAGCCGCCCCACCAGCGCCACGCCGATGCCGGTGTTGCCGGAGGTCGGCTCGACGATGATGGAATCCGGCATCAGCCGCCCATCGCGCTCCGCGCCTTCGATCATCGCCAGCGCCACGCGATCCTTGATGCTGCCGCCCGGGTTCAAAAACTCCGCTTTCGCGTACACCCGTTCCCCCTTCAGCCGGACGAGCGGGGTGTTGCCAATGAGATCAAGTATATTATCAGTGACTGTATTCGCAATCATGCATTGATAATACCCTGGTTTCCACAATGTACGCAACAGTTCCCGCCGGAAAGATATCCCCCGAGATAGTACTTTCATTAGTAGGCGGGGCTACCGCCATCCTTCCAAACAGGAATCTTCCTTGGTCACCTCATCCAGATTCGGATGGGTAGAGATTCTTGTCTGGAAGGTCGGCGGCAGCCCCGCCCGAGGTTGGTCACTATCTCATGGATTGGTTACCGTGACTTCATCATACGCAGTGGCACAGGAACCGCCGCAGGCCGGACTGCAGGCGGCCAATGCCGGATACCCGGTGGTGAACCAGTTCCACCCCGTTTGCGAATAAGGCCAGGTAGATGGTTCATTCGTACCGTCTTCCCAGACTTTTCCGTACAGCGTGCCGTCCGTGTCGCGCTTGAGCTTGAACCAGTACCATTTCCCCTGGGTGAAGTTGAAGGTGTAGCTGTTGCCCCAGGTGAGGTAGTCGGCGAGGAATTGGACGGTGTTTAGATTGTTATGGACCAGCAGGCAGTAGCCGCACCCATCACCGGTGCGTGCGCAGAGCGAGACGCCGGCGCGGGCACCATCGCCCGCCGACCAGGAGTCAATGCGCATCTTGGCACAAATCGTGCCGGTGGTCGGCATGGTTCCGGCGTTGCTAAGCAGCAGCTTCACCGGATCATGCGCTGTGGTGGTATCCGTCTGGGTCATCGAGCCGCTGCCGGCTCCCCAGGTGCCATAAATGGTCGTCCAACCGCTGTTCAGGCTGCCGCTATCACAGGCGTCCGCGAAGATGGTCGAGGGTGGGGTGGTCGCACTGGTGCCGGCACTGGCGGTATTCCCATACGCGCTGTCACCACCACCGGTGGTCGCGCGCAGGCGGTAGTAGTAGGTGGTGGAGGCCGACAGACCGGTGTTGTCCAGCGTGGTGGAGGCAGAACCGGTGGTAGCGATCTGCACCCAGTTGCTCGACCCATTCGGGCTGCGCTCGAGCTTGTAGTCGGTGGCGCCGGAGAAAGCATTCCAGACCAGCCGTACCGTGCCGGTCATCCCGGTGGCTGCCGTGATGACCGGTCCGGCAAATACGGTGATGTTCACCGTGCCGGTGGCGCTGCCGCCATGCCCGTCGCTCACCGTGTAGGTGAAGCTGTCCGGCCCATAGTAATTGGTGGTCGGATTATACGTGAACGAGCCGTTGCTGTTCACCGTCACCGTGCCGTGGCTCGGGTCGGTGGCTTTGGCGGCGGTGAGGGTGTCCCCATCATTGTCGATGTCGTTGGCGAGCACGCCGGGTGCCACCGGGCTCAGTGCCGAATTCATGCTCACATTGTAGCTGTCGTTGCTCGGGATCGGGGCATGGTTGAAATTCAGCCCGTATTTCACCGAGAGGCTGTGTTCGGCTTGTTGCTGTTCATTGACGGTCAACGCGCGGTCGTAGAGGAGGATCTCGGCGATATCGCCTTTGAGACAACAGGCGCCGGTATCATCCGCGCCGATGCGCAAGGCGGTCGTCGAGAGTGCTCCGGTGGCCACGGTATTGGTGTAGATCAGGTTCTCGTCGCCAACGGTGGTGATGGTGGAACCGCCGCGGGTGAAGGCGAGCATGTGCGGCACGCCGGCCTGGAAATTCGCGTCAGTCGGCACGTAGGCGTACGACGCTTTCACGCCGCCGCCCCAGCCGTAGTCATCGCCCAGGTAACCACCATAGCGGTCGACCTCAAAGCCGGTGTCCCACTTCTTATCAAGCAGGCGTTCGGCGAATTGCACGGTGCCGTCATCACGATAGACGACAATGGCGGTAAGATCGTTCAGCGCTTCCGTGTAGGACGTCGTCAGGTAATCGTTGACCACCCCATCATAGTAGCCAAAGCGGACGACCGGCTTGCCGTTCAACGAATTGTTGATCACTTCCGGCGTATAGGTGCAGTCGTACATGCTGGCGAGGTAGCCGTTCCCGGAGTTATCCTGCCATTCGGAGACGATGGAGCCGTCCGTCATGTTCAGACTGTCCGCCTTGTACCAGAGTTGCAGGCCGGTACGCGGGATATCGGCGACATCCACATTGACCGTGCCGACCGCCGTCGCCGTACCATCGCTGATAGTGCAGGTGAAGGTGTCGGCTCCGAGATACCCGGTCGTCGGCGTATACGTCACCGTGGTGCTGCCGGCATCGATGGAGATGCTGCCGTGCGTCCCCTGGGTCACGCCGGTGATGGTCAGACTCTGGCCATCCGGATCGTAATCATTGGTCAGCACCGGGATGCCGCTGGTGGCGGTGTTCTTATTCGCGATGGCGGAATAGGTCTTCGCCACTGGCGCATTGTTCGTGGCCGTCACCGACAGGTTGTACTTGCTGCCCAGGTAGGCTTCCACCTGTTGGCGCTCCGCCGGAGTCAGGTTGTGGTCATAGATGATCACTTCATAGGCTCCGCCGGTGAATTTCCCCTCACCCAGGTTAAAGGTACCGAGCTCCGAGTTGGTGCAGTTGATATTGCTGCCGACGCCGTTGGAGATATTCGACGAATCCAGGGCGCCGTTATGATAGGTGGTCACTGCGATATGGCTGACCGGATTCCGCGCGAGCAGGCCGGTGAAGATCGATGCTGGCGTGGTGTAGGTGAACGGCGTCGAAACCCCCTGGCCGTTATAGCCGGTCAATTGCAGGTAGTTGCCGATAGTGCGCAAACAACCATTGTTACAGGGGTAGGTGTCCAATATATTGGCGCAGGATTGATCGGTCACCAGGAAGACGGTGAACGTCGAATGTGAGCCGTTGAAGCTGCTCGGGAAATCGAGCTTCCGGTAATTCGAGCCGCTGTTGTCGAAGTAGACATACGGCTTGCCGTTGACGCCATTGACCTTGTAGACCGGCTGCATGCTGCCGTTGGCCTGGGTGGCCGTGTTCCCGTTCGGGCCGCTGTCCACCCAGGAGGCGACTGCCTGACTGTCGGAGAGCCCGGTGATGGCGTCGGCCTTCAGCCAGACTTTCATCCCGCTGGTGGGGATCGGCGCAAGCACGGTGATATTCGTGGGGCTGGAGACCGTCCAGGCGGCGTGTGTGTCATAGGCTTTGGCGGTGAGGCTGTAGCTGCCCGCCGGCACGTTGCTCCACACAGAGGTGTAGACGCCGTTCATCGGCGTACCGGTCGCCAGTTTGGTGCTGTTGCAGTAGAAGTCCACCTTCGCGACATCGCCGGTGGTGGCACTGGCGGTGGCGGTGAAGGTGAGCGTGCACCCGGACTGATACGTGCCTGCGGATGGCCCGGTGAGCGTCACTGTCGGCGGCGTAGTGGCCACCGGCGCCCAGGACGGGCGCTTATTCACGTCTGCGTCCGCCGCGTCGCCAGAGCGCACGCAGCAGTACTCGGTGGTGCCGTTCGGGTTGGTCGGAATCTGCAGGATGTGGCTGCCCTGCACCCATTTGCCGGTGGTCGGCAGCGCGGTGAAGTCGGGGTGGATGAACTTGATATTGCACCATTCCTGCTCCACCCAGAAGTTCTGCCAGTTGGTGCCCACCGCCGGCTCATGGTTCGCCACCTCGTTCATCCCGTTGGGGTAATCGATGGAGAAGCCATGCGCGTGGATGCAGCGGTAGAGGCGCGTCTTGCCGTCGGGATCGACGTGCGAGACGATGTCGTCGGTCAGGTAGTTGGAATAGGGGTAGAGGGTGGTATTGGAATGCCAGGGGATGACATCCCCGGCATCGATCCACGACGACACGTATTGCGTCAGCGCCGCGGTGGCCCCGTTGATGCGTGCGTACCACTTCGGCGAGAAGGCGCGCACAAAGGCCGCCAGCTTGCCACCGCCATAGACGCTGAAGTTCGGGTTAGTCACCACCAGGTCGCCGGCCGGCACGTGCAGGCTGATGCTGTAGTCCGGCAGCTCGATGAAGACGATATTCGGCGGCAGATTCAGCGCCGTGCAGTTGTCGATGCGCAGAAACTGACCGCCGCTGTGCGCCCATTCCTGGTAGAAGACGCCTTTCGTCGGGTAGGTGTGATTGGGATCGGCCTGAATGGTGATCCCGCTGTAAATCGACCCGAGCCAGTCGCTGTTGAGATTCATCACCAGGTAATCGCTGTAGCTGGACGGACCGATGGTGACGTTGCGGAAGTCGGTGGATGCGCCTAACTGATAGATGGCATGCTTGCCCGGCGAGGGGAAGGTAATGTTGTTGCCCATCGACATGGTCGAGCCGTAGGCGTAATAGCCGGCAAAGGCCGCGTTCAACGAGACGTTGTAGAAGCGGTTGACATACTGGTTGTTCGGATGCGGCATCTCGTTGAAGGCGGTGAAACCGCCGTCCAGCGTGACATTGTTCATCTCGGTGCCGTACGCGTCGTACATGACGACATCCGAGCCATACGCGCTGTTCGGCTTCCGGATGGTCAGGTTGAGGACGTTGGCGCCGAGGCAGTATTGATGCAGCGGCTCGGCATACCACAGGCCATAGCCGATGGACGGGGTCTGCCCGCTCGGGGTGGACGCCTGCCCGGTCTGCGTGCGCATGGCCGTCCACGCCGGGTTATTGTAGTCGGTATCCGCCGGCGGCGCGTCGTCCAGCGCCAGGTAGCCGATGGTGTTGGCGTCCTGGGTGAAGTAGCGGAACGCGTCATTCGGCGTGGTGGTGTCAATCTTCTTCTGTGCCGAGCCCATTGTGCTCACCGCGTAGCGGGTGGTGTTGGACATATTCAGCCCGGAGAAGGTCCAGTCCGCGCTGTAGGCATTGCACCCGTTGTCCGTGCCGTGTCCGACGTAAAAGCCGTTATACACAAACGGCATGAACGTCGCGCCCGCGGTCAGGGCATACTTGTCATTGCCGTTGATGGCCACCTGGTAGCCGTCGATCCACGCGGCGATATACTGCTGCCCGTTGCGGAAGTCGACCTGCACGGTGATGTGATGGGTGCCCGGCCCGAGCGCCCCGCTACCAAGCTGGCAGCTGATGGTGTTCACCGTGTTCATTTCGTGTGCGACGCCGGCCGGTTGCGGCAGGTAGAAATAGACGTTGCTGCCATTGGTGTACAGCGACCAGACACTGTTCAGGTAGGTGCTGGCAACGCTCAGGCCCAGCACGCCACAGATGGTGCCGTTCATGTTCGCCGGAGAGTTGTTCGTCACGCAGAGATCGAGTGTGAACTGGTTGGTGTTCTTCCAGTAAGTCGGCTGCGTATAGTTCGTCGCCGCATCCAGTGGACCCACGGAGAGCGGCGTGTGCTCGAGGAAGCCGTCAGCGTAGACGTTGATCTGCCGCCAGTAGGCACGCCAGTTCACGCCAGTGCCCGGCTTGTTGGCGGCGAAGATGGTCACGTTGCCCGTGCTGGCGGTCGCGGTGGTATCCTGCCCCGCCCAGTTCACGGTCAGCGTGGTGCTGCTCGGTACGCTGGCGATCTGCACGTATTTCCCCTGGGTGTTGAAATCGCTATGCGTCGAGGTGATGTTGTCGAGTCGAATCGCCGCCAGCGCGCCGGCGCTAAGCCCGTGCGCCGCGGTGGTGGTGATGGTCACCGTGTTGCCGCTGCGCGAGGCGCTGGCAATGTTGAAGCCGGCATTGTCTTCCGGCACGGTGGTATGCGCGGTGGTGCAGCGATAGGTGCGTTGCCCGGCGCCGTCGCTGATGGTGACGATATCACCCACCACGTAGCTGGTGCTCAACGCCCACGCGGGCGGATCGGTCCAGTACCCTGCGCCGCCGCCGGTGCCCGGCTGATTGGCCGAGCTGGCGGTGTGGGCGGAGGTGCACAGGTAGGTATGTACGGTGCTGCTCGGACCGGTGTTGAGAATGACCATATCATTGACGGCATACGCCGTGCCGCTCACCCACGGGCCGCGGTCGGTCTTTGCGCCCGCCGGAGGCACGGAGAGCGTGCGGTAGCCGTATTTCGTGCCGGCCACCGTGCCGTCCAGGATGCCCACGCCGGTCACCTGCGGGCGGTGGTAGGCATTGACATCATTCATATTTTGCTGCTGGTACATGCCGATCATCACCGGCGTCATGTTCTCGAAACCGGGGGCCGCCTGCAGGATGGTCGCATTCTGCCCGGCGCCCACCAGGTGGATGTAGTGATCGCACGGATACACCTGTGTCGGCGTGTACTGGGTGAGATAGAGCGTCTGGTTGAGATTCCAGGTGCCGGCGGGTATGGTGATAGTGCCGTTGATGCCCATCTCATTGAAATAGCGGATCACGCCCAGGAATTTCTGCGTGATCTCGGTAGGCGTGTTGCCGGTGGTGATGGCCGGCAGACTCACCTGTTGCCCCTGCGAGTTGGAATAGCTGAAAGTTTGACTGACGTCGACCGTGGTCGGCATGAACGCCTGCGCGCGCGAGAGGGCGAGCCCCAGCAGCGCGACGAGGACGAACAGGACACCGGGACGTTGTGTATGTCTGATCATAGTAGTAACCTCCTTCACGTTACGGGGTGACGAACGTCCCCAGGGTGTCGTCGCTGCGCCAGGTGCCCGGCGAGCCGCCCAGCGGGTTGCGATACTCGGTGGGCGCGTTGACCGTCGCCGGGTTGGGGTTGTAGATCACCAGCTCGTTGGCATTCCAGTGGCCGGCGACCGGCGGGAGCGCGGTCGAATACTCGGAGTGGTAGCTCTTGATATTCGTGTTGCCGGCGCCGGTGTATTGCACGATCTGCCAGGCGTTGGCCGCGATGACGTCCCACGGGCGCGGGCGGGTGGGCTCGCGCGTGAACGCCGCGTAGGCGCCGGAGGTATGGTTCTGGATGCACTGATAGTAGGCGCCGTCGCAGGAGACATAGCTGGTCCCAGCGGTGTAGGCGGTGCCGTACTGCCATTGCAGCGATTTCCAGTAGGTAGTGTCCGTGCCCCAGTTGGCCGGCTCCTGCCCGGTATTCGCCGCCAGGCACTTGTAGAGGCAATACCAGTTGTAGCCGCTGTAATGGCTCACCACGTCGCCGACGTTGTACGCCGTCGATCCCGACCAGGTTGCCGGGGTGGCCAACCGCGTCCAGTAGGCCTTCCACGGTTCGCCGGTCAGCGGGCCGTTGTCTTCGTGGACCGGCATCACATTGCCATACCAGTTCGTGGTGACATATGTGCTGCCGGGGATATGCCAGATAGCCCCACGATAGAGCTTGCCGTCCTGGTCGTTGTAGACGATGCTGCTGGCATTGTAATTGAACCAGCCGCAGAATATCCCGTTGTCATCGGACCAGTGCTGGTAGATCGGGGTGGTGATATTGATGGCCCCGTAGGCGTTCGGGTTATTGGTCGAGACCATCTGTTGCAGGAGATACGGCTCGGTGACCACGCCCCAACTGGTGCGGTCGGCCTGCAGCGTGCCCGGGTTGGTGTTCGGAAGCTGCACAATCGGTGTGGGACCGCAGATGGTGCCGGTATTGATGCCGGCCAGCGTGAAGGTATTGGTCTCGCGGGTCACCCCGTTGACCAGCGGGCTGAATTCATGATAGAAGGCCGCCTTGGTCGGCGACGGCCACCCCTCGTTGTCGAGGCAGAAGTTGTCAAAGGTCAGCGCGCCGCCGCACGGACCGGCATACATTTTGTTGTAATACTCATTGATGCCGCCGGCATTGTAGAAGGTGTAGCGATACGATCCCTGGCAGCCGACCAGCCGGATCGAGCCGGCAGCGGTGGTGATGGGATACATGTAGGTCGAGGTGATATTCTTCGAGGCGAGATACTCGAAGCAATAGACGATGAAGAGCATATTATTGACCACATCGGTATCGGTGAAGGTGGGCAGCACACCGCTGTTGATCACCCCGCAGTTCAGGTCGTCAATGGCATACACCGGGGAAGTCCGATCGAAGAGGACATCGGTCAACGTCGTACTGCGCGCTTCGCCCACCAGCACGGGACCGGTTACCGTGATATGCTGCAGGGTAATATTCTTCACGCCGTAGAGCGTATCGGCGTTCTGGAACGCGCCGCGCTGCGGCAGCCAGAAGCCGAACGCCTGTCCCTGCCAACCACCTTGCAGGATGGAGGCCACCGTGCCGATGCTGTCAGCATCGTTGCCGGTCGGATTATCGTTGAGCTGCAGGTTGGCGATGAAGTTCGGCAGACCGCTCCAGTTGTTGAAATAGCGCCAGCTATCCCAGTCGGTGCGCGGCCAGGATTGCCCATTGTCCGCACGGGTGAGGGTGGTCGCCCAGGTGTAGCGCAGTGCGCTCATGAACTGGATGCCGCAGTAGGTCCAGTCCACCTGCTGCTGTGCGCTGTTCACGCCGGACGAGGTGACATCGCCGAGGGCGCCGCTGTGCAGCGCGCCGAGTTGGAAGGCGCCCTGCTCGTAGCGCCACATTTGCTTGTTCAGGTTCAGCGTGCCATCGCCGTTGAGCACGGAGCCCAGCGCCAGCGTAGCGGTCTGCGTGCCGTCCAGCCAGGCGGCACAGGTGCCGCCACCCATATCCAACTGTACGGTGATGCGATGGACGTTGGTATCGCTGATGGTGCCCAGTGGCAGGCTCTGCACGGTATAGGTGCCGGCGTCCGGATTGCCGGTTTTAAATTTGAACTTCACCGTGTTCGGGTCGGCGTCGCCGGGGAAGGTGCCCAGCATCCAGTAGGTCTGCGGGTTGGTCATGTCGTTGGCCATGCCCGAGCCGCAGATGGTGCCGGTGAGCGTACCGGCGGCGTTGTTCTTGATGGCAATGTCGAAGGTGAACTGATACTGGTTAGCCAACGGGTTGCCGTTGCCGTCCAGCGGGCACAGCCAGCGCTGGGTGGCAAAGCCATTCTGCGTATTCGGCTGCCCGGAGGCGAGCAGCGAGCCGTCGAAATAGCCGTGGGCATAAACATCGGCATTATTCGCCTTGTTGCGCCCTTTCGTCTTCAGCCCGTAGTGGCTGCCGGCGCCGATGGAGCTGTCCAGGATGCCGGCGAGGTCAACACGGTGGCTGGGAGTGATCTCTACCCCGCTCACCTGCCGCGGCGTGCCGAGTACCAGCACCGGCTGCGAGGCATACTGCCCGCTGTACCCGGCCATGGGGGCCAGCGTCGCCGCGTTGGTGCCGTCAATGGTGACGTTGTCGCGGTCGAGGAAAACGGGCTTGCTGATATTCCAGAACAAGAGATCGCCGGGGATGGTGACGGTGCCGCCGCCATCGCTGGCCGCATCATCAATGGCTGCCTGCAACTGCTGGCGGACATCGATGGCGTTGTTATACGGACTCGGCTGCGCCGGGGGGAGCGGATATCCCGGGCAACCGGGGTATCCAGTGTAGTTCAGCAGGTTAATATTCTTCGCCTGTAACCCGAGAACGGACACCACTGTGAGGGCCAGGAAGACGCCAAACCTGCCGAGACCACGAAGGGCTGTGTTACGCATACATGAATCCTCCTTCTCGTGAACCATGGGATAAACACACATACCGAGCACGGATGCGCTCCTGCTGGTGCCCGGTCAGGGAGCCGGGGAACGAATTGCTCCGGAATACACACACCGAGGACTCCACCGCGGTAAGACCGGCGAGCTACCGGTCATTCGGAAACAGCGACGAGTAGTGAGAGAGGTAATAATACGAGCTCATTTCTATTATAGACCTGTTTACTTTTAATGCAAGGGGTTCGTCGCTAAAATTATGGGAACGGTGGAACAAAGACAGGAGGAATTATCCTTATATTCAGACTCTGCGGTCGTCATGCCATGCAAGGCCGGCGCCACTGCAGAATCGAGATCCGAGAGGAAGCGGGGATGAAGCGTGCTTCACCCGGATGACATGAAAATGGAATAAGAGAAAGAATCATCCCATGGACCGCGGCACACGACCCTGGATGGAAATGTCGGTGGAGTGATTTGCCTGCCTATAATCAGCCCTCACCTCCGGCCCCTCTTCCAGCGGAAGAGGGGCCGGGCACTCGAGATGGTAGCTGGTGCGGGTAGAATCACCCCTCTCCCGCTGGGAGAGGGGATTGGGAGTGAGGGATGATTATGGGGGAGCCCGCCGAATCATGCGCTATTTCCAGCGGAATAAGAGATAGAGGTTGCAAGGTGCGAAGTCCTTGGACGTTGAACTTGGATCCTTGGACTATTTTCGGAGGATGGATGGGGAGCACAGGAGGCACTCCCCGTCCGTCTGGTTCACTTACCGAATCACCACCATCCCATTGACGAAACTCACCGGCAACGCCGTCGCTGTGATGCCGGCCAACTCGCGGGTGACAAGCTGGTCAGTGAAGGTCAGTGGTGCGAGGCCGCGGATCAGTGGTTGGAAGGTCAGTTCAATGATCGGCTGTCTTCCTGCCGGGATGGCCTTCGGCAGTGGTAGCAACAATGCGACTCCCACGCTGCCGGACGCTACCTGTCTGGTGTTAAGGTCAAGCATCGCGCTGCTTGTTGCACCTACCAGCTTCGCGCCCATGAACTTCATCTGCCGGGGATTGAAGTTCAGCGTGAAGCCCACCGCGCTTTCGTTCCCCTGGGCATTGAGCACCATCCGCACAGTGCCTGCTTTCCCGCGGGTCAGCGTCGTGGGCGCAAGGCTCATCGTGCGGGGCGTGCGTGCGACGACGCTCGCGCGGTGCCCGGTGGTGATCACCGGTGCTGTCGGGCCACCTGCCGAGGTGAGCGCGTCCAGCCCGACCGCGAAACGGCCCGCCTGCACCCAGTCGGCGATGGACACTTTTCCGTCGCCTTTCGTGCTCAACGGCGCGCAGTCCGCGCGCTGAAAGACATCATTCGGCGGCGTGTCCAACCCGGCGGCAAAGCGGCCGATCTGCACCCAGTCGGCGATGGTGACCTGACCATCACCAGTGCCATTGGGACTGACATCGCCCTCTTTCGCGGTCGGAGTCACGGTCACGATAAAGGTCATATACCAGCCATTCGGCCCGTTGCCGTTATCCTGGATGTGGAGCGAAATGCGCGCTTTGCCGGCATGCCCCGGCGCCGGCTGGAACGTCAGCGTTCCCGTCGTTTGCGGGTTGGTATAGTTGATGGTGGGTGTGGGGATCAGCGCCGGATTATCCGTGATCGCGGTAATCGTGAGCGTCTGCCCGGCATCATCCGCATCGCCGGGCAGAATGCCGGTGAGCGGGAGGGTGATCGGTCCGGCATCTTCCGGCACGGTCTGGTCGGGAAGCTGGTCAATCATGGGGGGATCATTGCCGGGGCCGGTCACCGAGAAACCGGCGGAATTGCTCACATAAAGTGCAGACCGTTCCGTACAAGCAAGGGTTGCTATGTTCTGGACCCTGCTGTGAACATAGGCATTGCTCCCCACGGTAACCTGGAATGACACCTGCCCTGTTGCGCCCGGCGCGATCTCATCGAGCATCCAGGTGAGCGTGTGCGTGCCGGCATCATAGCTGCCGTCGCCGGCGCTGCCCGGAATGTAGTTCAGCCAATCACTCGCCAGTTCATCGGTGAGGATGACATTCGTCAATGGACCGGAACTGGTATTCGTATATTGCAGGGTATAGGTGACCGTGTCGCCAATTGCAGCTTCTTTCGCCGAGGCGGAGTTGGTCAGCGAGAGGGTTTGCGGCGGGGTGTCGGCATAGGCGAGGAGATACCCCTGATATGGTTCGAGATAAATGACGCCATTCGCCCCAAGGGTCACGGGGGAGAACAGGCAGCACGGTGTAGTGATACTCCACTTCAGCGTGCCGTCCGCGTTGATGGCGAGGAGATAATCATCACAGGTTTCGATATAGACCACCCCGTCTCTGTCCACGGTCGGGCTCGCATTCGATGCCACGAACGAAGTATAGGCCCACTTCTGTGAGCCATCCGGGTTGATCGCATACAGACGATTATAGCCGTTTACATAAATGGTGCCGTTGACATCCATTGCCGGACATCGCGTGGTCGAACCGCCGACATTTGCGGTCCACTTGAGCACGCCGTTTGGATTGATGGCGCATAATGTGCCCCACGTTGTGCCTATGTACACGGTGCCATCCGTGCCCACAACCGGCGGCGCGGAACCGCCCCAGTAGGTGCGCAAATCAAAGGTCCATTTCACCGCGCCGGATGCATCGAGTGCGACAAGCGAGTTGTTGCGCTGATCGTTGGTGATTGCCGTCACGTAGATGGTGCCATCCGGACTGATCGCCGGAAGATAGCAATTGACAGCGTATGACCATTTCAACGAACCGTCGGGGTTAATGGCATAGAGCGTCTGAGAGTCATCGACATAGATGGTGCCATCCGCTCCGATCACCGGTGAAGTGTATGCGCCATGCGTGGGGTAGCTCCAGCGAATCTGCCCGGCGGGCGTTACGGCATACAACATATCGCCGCCGATGTAGATCGTGCCGTCGTCCCCGATGGCCGGTGTCGTCAGTTCGCCCATCCCCGGGTTGATCGGACAGTTCCATTTCAACGTGCCATCCGAATTGATGGCGCTCAGCGCATAGGTATCCGAACTTGCGTAATATGAACCGATATAAATCGTGCCATCCGCCGCGATGACGGGACCAGAGGTGCTTACCCCGGTCGCACCGGCTGTGCACGCCCACACCTGATGCGGATTGGCAGGGCCATGAAAGGTACTTTGTCCGGTGTGCCGGGCATCATGATTAGCCATCCACCAATCCCCGCGCGCAGATGCGCCCCAGGAGAGGACGGCACAGCCAAGGAGACAGAGGAAGGCGAACACGGGGGAGAGGAACGCACGACGGGAGACCATGGGACACCTCCAAATGTGAGCGAATGACAGAATCCGTTCTCCGGCTATAGGGTAGTGACCATGCTATAGCGACCGAGCGCAATTCTGGCAGGGCATTGCTGCGTATTATACCGTAAAATCGCCTGGCATGAAACCCGAATAAGAGAGGGATAGCACAGCAGGGGATTAAGTGATGCCGTACCCCTGCTGCGTTCAGTTCATTTATCGAATCACCACTATCCCATTCACAAAACTCACCGGCAACACTGTTGCGCTGACACCGGCGACTTCACGGGTGATAATCTGATCGCTGAAAGTGAGTGGTGCGAGTCCGCGGGTGAGCGGTTGGAACGTGAGTTCGATGATCGGCTGTTTCCCTACCGGAATGGTCTTCGGCAACGGCAACATCAGCGCCACGCCCAGGCAGCCGGCGGCGGCCTGTTTGGTGTTGAGATCGAGCATAGCGCTGCTCGTCGCGCCGACCAGCTTGGCCCCGAGGAACTTCATCTGTTTAGCATTGAAATTCAGCGTGAAGCCCACCGCGCTTTCATTCCCCTGGGCATCGCACACCACCCGCACCGCCCCCGTCTTTCCGCGAGTGAGCGTCGCCGGGGCGAGGCTCACCCTGGAGCGCGAACCTCCTGGTGAGCCAGTGCGCGAACTTCCCTGTGAGCCAGGCGCGGTCGGGCCATCAGCCGGCACGAGCGCATCCAGGCCCATAGCAAAACGGCCCGCCTGAACCCAGTCGATCAGCGTTAACCTGCCGTCCCCATGGCAGAAACAGGGCGCACAGTCGGCGCGCTGGAACTGGCTGCCGGGCATCGCGGTATCCTGGCCTACGACAAAGCGTCCTACTTGCGCCCAGTCGGTCACGGTCACCTGGCCGTCGAAAGTCGGCCAGGGGCTCACGTCGGCCTCATATGCGGGGGTCGGCACGGTGACGGTGAAATTGACCGTCGTCGTATCCACCCCGCCCAGCGCCGTCCCCCCGTTATCCAGCACAGTGACAGTGAGAACCGCCGTGCCGAATTTATTCGCCGCCGGTTGGAAGGTGAGCGTGCCCGTCGCCTGCGGGTTGGTATACTGCACCGCCGGCGCCGGGATGAGCGCGGTGTTATTCGAGCCCGCCGTCACCTGGAGCGTCTGTCCTGTATCCCCCGCGCCCCCGGCACTGATGCCGGTGAGCGAGATAGTCTGCATACCGGCGTTCATCGGTAGGGTTTGGTCGGGGAGGGGATCGATGGTCGGAGCGGAATTCCCTTGAATCGTAATGGTTACGGGATCGCTCACTACCGGCGTGGTCACTTCGCTGCAGGAAATACTCGCTATGTCAGTGATGTTGCTGCCCACCGCCGCATCAGCCGCCATGGTCGCCTGGAAGGTGACGCTCCCCGCACCCCCGGCGGCCAGTGTGCCGAGGGACCAGGACATCGTCCGCGTGGTGCCCGCATAGCTGCCCCCACTTTCGGCACTCCCTTCGAGGTAGTTCAGCGACGCGGGGAGTACTTCGTTGAGCAGCACATTCGAAGCTGCAACAGGACCGGAGTTGCTATAGTTGAGTGTACAGGTAAGCGTGGCACCGGGCGCTACACTGGCCGGTGCCGCTATTTGTGTGAGCGTAAGAACAGGCTTTGGGTCTGTTATTGCATAGAGAAAATGATCGGTCGCGCTCACATAAAGGGTGCCATCCATCCCAATGGACGGATTAAAAAATGGTGAAGATTTTACTGAGCGGAAACTCCACTTTTTCGTGCCGTCGGGATTGATGGCATACAGATTATCATCATCAGATCCAATATAAACGATGCCGTCCGCCCCTAACGCCGGGCAAGTTTCCACGGAGGATCCCGTTAGAAATGCCCACTTTTGCGTGCCATCCGCGTTGAGCGCGTAGACGTGTTTATCTATTGATCCAACGTAAATGGTACCATCCTTGCCAATAGCCGGAGATGCCCAGATAGCACCACCGGTCAAAAACGCCCACTTCTTCGTGCCATCCGGGTTAATAGCATAAAGTTTCTTCTCTGCCGTTGACCCGACGTATATGGTGCCGTCCGTGCCGATCGCCGGGGAGGAATTCAGATAGCCCGTCGTGGCAAAGGACCATTTTTTCGTGCCGTCTGGATTGATGGCATACAGGTTGCCATCTTCCGACCCGACATAGATGGTGCCGTCGGGTCCGATAGCCGCAGATGACCAGATCTGATCACCGGTTGTGAAGACCCAACTCATGCGGCCATTGGGATCGAGCGCATACAGGTTATGATCCTCCGATCCGATGTAGATGGTGCCGTCAATTCCGATGGCCGGAGAGGCATCGATCATTCCATTGGTGGCAAACAGCCATTTTTTGGTGCCATTCGAATTGATGGCATAAAAGTTCATATTTCCTGATCCGACGTAGATCGTGCCGTCTGGTCCGACAGCCGGAGTGCCTGTTACGCCGCCGCCGGTTGTTTCGAACGCCCATTTTGTCGTACCATCCGGGTTAAGCGCGTAGAGATGATCATCGACCGAACCGATATAGATGGTGCCATCGGCAGCGAATGCGGGGTTATACAAACCTAGATTACCTGCCGGAGCAACATTCCACTTTTTCGTTGGGGTGCTCGGACCATTGAACTGACTGCGTCCCGTATGCTGCGCGTCATGAAGGAACATCCACCAGTCGCCTTGTGCTTTGTTGTCGACGACAGTGAGGGGAACGGTGCAGCTTGAGCCTGCGGGGATCTCGCTGCAGGTAATGGCGGCGGTATTGTTGATTGTACTGCCTACTGACGCTACGGCATCCACGGTGACCGAGAACGCGATGCGCGAAGATGCATTATTACTCATACGCCCCAGCGACCAGGTCAGAGTGCGAGAGGCGCTATTATAGTTTCCCCCGGCTGTCGCGCTGCCGGTAAGATATTGGATGCCGAGGGGCAGGGGGTCGGTGATCACGACATTGCTGACCTCGGAATTGTTCGGGTTGCCATATTCCAGCGTATAACGGATGACTGCCCCTGGTGCAGCCGCAGGGGGGTAGACGGTTTGGGATACGGTGAGTGTCGGTGACGACTGACCACTGATGGCATACAGGCTATTGGGATAGTGCGCGGCACCGACATAAAGCGTGCCATCTGCGGCGATTGCCGGGGAAGAGAGCATGTCATTCTTTGTACTGAATTTCCAAGTGATTGTACCGGAGGGATTAATGGCATAGACACCATTGTCACCACCATTAATATAATACACAGCATAGATGGTACCATCAGCACCAACGATTGGCATGGAAAAGATAGCAAGCGAGAGCGATACTTGCCACTTGAGCGTGCCATCCGGAGTAAAAGCCAGGAGATCACCATTCTTTACGAGGTAAATTGTCCCATCCTTGCCAAGAGCCAGATCCTGCCTGCTCGCGCCTCCCCCGGTAGGATAGACCCACTTTTGGATGCCATTTGGACTGTAGGCATAGAGATTGACGCCTCCGGCAATATAGATTGTTCCGTCTTGCCCGATGGCTGGAGTCGTTGATCCGTTTGCGGAAAATGCCCACCATTTTGTGCCATCCGGGTTAATCGCGAAGAAATGTCCATCATCGGCATTGAGATAAATCGTGCCGTCCGCGCCTATCGCCGGAGACGATGTGAGCCGGAGGTTGGTTTTGAAGCCCCATTTTTTCGTGCTATCCGGATTGTAGGCGTAGAGATAGCCGTCATTCGAGCCGAGATAGATGGTGCCGTCAGCGCCGAGGACCGGGGATACTGCAACGGTACATCCTGTCGGGATGACCCATTTTTGTGTTCCATCAGGGTTGATGGCATACAGATTTCCATCAACCGACTCTATATAGATGGTACCATCGGTCCAGACAACCGGGGATGAATCGGTCCATTTTCCAAGAGGAAATGCCCACTTCCTGGAACCATCCGGGTTGATGGCATAGAGATTGCTGTCTTCCGAACCGATATACATCGTCCCATCTGCCGCAAACACCGGCGAACCGCTGATCGATCCATAACTTGCACTTTTCCATTTTAACGTCGGTGTAGCTGGACCGGGGAATGGACTGCGGCTGGTATGCTTCATGTCATGCTGTTCCATCCACCAGTCACCGCGTTTCGATGCGAATACAGAGATGGATACCGTATTGCTCGTTACCGGTGTGGAGATTTCAGTGCTGGAGAGGTTGGCAGTGTTGGAAAGGAGGCTTCCCACGGCCGTATTTGCGTCGAGAATGGCTTGAAAGCTTACCGATCTTCCTGCCACACCAGGAGCTAACGTCCCCAATGCCCATCTCAGCGTTCGAGAGGCGGGATCGTAAAATCCACCGGCACTCATGCTTCCCTGGAAATACGTGACACCGGCAGGTAGCACATCGGTGAGGATGACGTTTGTTGCCGAACTATCGCCGGAATTGCCGTATACCAGGGTATAAGTGACCGCAGTTCCCGGCGCCGCACTGCTGGCTGATGAAGATTGCGACAGGGTGAGAACTTGGGCGGCATAGCTTGCAGTGCCGCATAGGAATGACAGTGCCGACAAGGCGACTAATGGCAGCAGTGCGACCAGCGAGGACAAACGGAATACGCGGGAGAGCATCAGACACCTCCGAATGTGAGCCAGGGATGGAATCTGCGGTGATCCATGGATTTCATAGCTGAGTGGCCAAGCGCCAGCCAGCCAATATGTCACTGTGTATTGTAGCGGAAAGTTGCCGCTTTGAAAACCTATTCCTCCGCCAGCAGCTTCTCCGCCACCTCGATCTCGCGGCGTTGCAGCAGCTTTTCGCCGATGTGCAGGGAGAGGTAGTAGAGGCCGGCGGTGTAAGCCACGGCGAGGGGGAGGGTGAGGGCGAACCAGGGTGGGGGGAGGAGGAAGAGCGGGAGAAGCAGGGCGGCGGCGAGCGGGAGCATGAGCAGGCCGGTGGCCATGGTCAGCACCTGGATGAGGAAGAGATACCCGCAGCCGCGCCCGGCGGATTGCTGCTGCATGCGCCAGCCGCCGGCTACCGCGCGCATGGGGAACCAGATGGAGACGAGGTTGCCGGCGGCGATGGCCACCACGCACCCCAACTCCAGCATGGCAAACAGCAGCAGCACTTGTCCATGCTGGTGGGAGGCCAGGCTGACGACCAGCAGGGCGACCAGATTGAACAGCGAGCGCATGGCGAACACCACCAGGTTCTTGCCGAGGAGGATTTGCCGGCGCGAACCGGGGAAGAGGAAGAGCGTCGCCGCGGCTTTGCCTTCCGTGCCCAGCAAATTGAAGGAGAAGCCGATTTGGGTAAAGAGCAAGAAGGCGACGGCGACCCACAGCATGGCTGACGAAAATTCGGACTCGCGGGCGACGGCAGACCAGGGGCGCATGATCACCACCAGCATCACCAGCATGTAGACCATGGCCGAGAGCTGCGATTTATAGATCGGGTCGCGAAAGAGATATTTCCATTCCTTCTCCACCATCGCCGCGACCACCGGCGGCAGGCGGTCGGACCTGCGGCTTGTCGGGTGGGCGGCGCGCTCGGAGCGTGTCGGCGCCGGCGCGCTGAGCGCATCGCTGAAGCGGATCCATTCGATGAGCCGGCCCGCCCAATACACGGTGGCCACAGCGCAGCCCATCAGCCCACTCAAGCTGAGCAGCGCCGGGAGCACTTCGCCGCGACTGGCCGCCCCCACCGCCCGCGCCGCCAGCCCGGACGGCAGCAGGTTGAGCATATTCCAGACCGGGCCATGCAGAAACGCGGCGAAGTCGAAGCGGAAGGCATAGTGCGGCAGCAGTTGAGAGCACAGATAGACGGCGGCGCCCAGCAACGGCGCCAGCACAATGGTGAGATCGCGGAAGCGCCGGCTGCGGAAAAAGCCCGCACCCAGCAGCAGGAATGCCTGGCAGAGCGAGAGGGTATGCAGGAAAAAGAGGGGAATCGTGAGCAAGGCGACCAGCACAGCAAAAGGGCTGGTGGCAAACCCGAATGGCACCACCAGCAGCGCGGGCAGGAAGAAGAGCACCGGGAAATCGGCCAGCGAGCCGAGGATGACGCCGAGGAAGAGCTGGCGCGAGGTGAGCGGATAGACGAACAGGCGGGTGATGTCGTACGACTCGTTCAGCGCGTAGCCAAGGATGGGGGAGAGCAGCCAACTGGCGTAGACGAACAGCAGCACGGCGCGCAGCAGGTGTTCTTTGTATTCGCCTTCGAACGACAGGTAGCCATACAGGCAGCCGCCGGCGGCGCCTAACGCCATGGGAAAAAAGATCACCAGAGAGATGATAATCCCCACCAGCGCCAGCGTGTTGCGGCGATAGGCACGCCACATCAGCGTCCATTTCAACCAGAACAGCAGGGGTAACGAACGCATAGACATCCTTGTAATGTCATGCCCTTACTCATGCTCAAAAACACTTTTCGTTTGGTGAGTAAGCGCATGAGTATGAATTATGGCAATGGTAACTTGCGCAGCTAGTATTCCACCCCGGAGACACCCTGCCTGCTGCGCGGTTTAGCCGAAGGATGACGACAGCGCGCCATTCGGCATATGCTCCAGCCACATCTTGAATTCGTTGATGAAGCGGGCCGCCTCCGCATCGGCGAACGAGGCGCTCTCCGCGCCATCCAGAAACACGTTCACACTGTAGACCTTGCCGTTTTTATCCAGCGCTTTCGAAACGCGGGCGACTTTGTTGAAAGGGATGATAATACGTTCGGCTTCGAAGTAGTTCCGCACGTGCCGCTCCTTTCGCGCAATCATGAACCCCGCGGGGGGATATGCGTATTATAGCACATCGCAATACGGCATAGCGAAAAAGGAACGGGGATTGGCTCAAGTTCATGTAAAACCTTTTCGCTCTGATCCCACAAGCAGGCGGAAGTGCAACGGTTTTGGGGACTGACATCGAAACTCCGGTGTGTAGGTATGCGGCCCGAATCGGAGTAACATGATCGGTAGAGAGTAAAAGGGAGTTTCGGTGTCTGTCCCCAAAACCCTATTTTCATTTCCGGTTTCAAATACGACCATATTTTGAAACCGGGGGTTCTCATAGGGTATCGGGGACAGAGATGCGCCGATGAAAACCGGCAATGTTTAGCAGGTTGAGCGGAAAATGACCCGTCTGGCGCGATGATCACACCACCCTTGGCCACGGTCTACAATGGCGACTACACGATCATCTGCCAGAAGACGGAAACCGCGAGAGCCCAAGACGGGTGAGTCCTGTACGGCGAAGGCGTAGCGAGCCACGCCGACCCCGACGTGATGGCGTGTCGTCCGCAAGGACGGGGTGCAAGCGTTCACCGGGGGACTGGATAGGCCGAGTATTGAGCCGTGGTATTTCTGGGAGTGCCGACCCTGTTCTGTCGGGGGAAGGCTACATCGTCCTGCCCGCTTTCGCGAGGGCCGGACGGACTCGCCCGCGGTCGAAGACCTCTTGCATGTTTAGAGAAACATGGCACGGGAATCGGGAGATCCCGTGGCTCTCCGGCGTCTGATGGCCGCCGGAGCGCGATGAAATCTTCGCCATCCGAGGAGTACTCATCGATGCACGGTCACGGGAAGTCGGACACCAACATAGTAGCTACGAACCGGGCGAACAAGCCCACGATGGAAACCGCGGGGGCGGAGTCCGGGGAGCGAAGGACGGTGCCCAAGGGAAACACGCGCGAAGAGGCCAGGCTCCGAACTCTGCGTCGGGATCGCCTGATCGACGCGCTGGCGCGTGTCCGGCAGGCGGCTGAATCGGATAAGACGAAACGGTTGAATGCGCTCTGGCATCATGTCTCTGATGTCGATCGTCTACGCGAGGCGTTCTATCAGATGCCTCGTCACAAGGCGACCGGCATCGATCAACAGACCTGGCAGCAGTACGAAGCGCATCTGGAGGAACATCTCCACGATCTCGCGGATCGACTGCAGCGCGGAGCGTATCGTGCGATGCCGGTGCGACGGGTGTATATCCCGAAGCCGGATGGACGGAAGCGCCCACTGGGCATTCCGACCCTGGAGGATAAGCTGGTTCAGCGGGTCACCGCTGAGGTGCTCCAGGCCATCTATGAAGCCGACTTCCACGACTTCTCCTATGGGTTTCGCCCCAAGCGTAGCCCGCATCACGCGCTCGACGCCTTGACGGTCACGCTCGAACAGGAGAAGATCAGCTGGGTGCTCGATGTGGACATTCGTGCGTTCTTCGAGACCATCGACCACGAGGGGCTGATCACGTTTCTCGAGCATCGGATCGCGGACCCTCGTGTCATCCGCCACGTGAACAAGTGGCTGAAAGCTGGGGTATTGGAAGACGGAGTCGTGCAGGATCAAGCGTACGGGACCCCGCAGGGTGGGAGTATCTCCCCCTTGCTGGCGAACGTCTACCTGCACTACGCCTTGGATAACTGGGCGGCGCGCTGGAAGCAGACCCAGGCCCGTGGAGCGATGACGATCATTCGCTTTGCCGATGACCTGGTGGGGTGTTTCCAGTATCAGGACGATGCCGAGCGGTTCCATCAGGAACTGCGCACCCGACTGGCCCGGTTTCACCTGGAACTCCATCCAGACAAGACCCGGCTCGTCGAGTTCGGACGCGTTGCCGCCAGTAACCGCCAACGCCGCGGCGCCGGCAAACCGGAGACGTTCACCTTTCTGGGCTTCACGCATATCTGCAGTCAGACCCAGAAGGGCAACCGGTTTGCGGTGCTGCGGAAAAGCAGCAGCAAGAAAGTGCGCGCCAAACTCAAAGAAATCAAGGCCGAGCTCCGCGCACGTCAGTCGCATGCGATAACCATCACGGGACGGTGGCTCTCCCAGGTACTACGTGGGCACTACCGGTATTACGCCGTGCCCCGCAATCTGCCAGCCCTCTATGCCGTGCGCGATGCGGTCACTTGGGTATGGAAACAGGTGCTCTGTCGTCGCAGTCAACGGGGGCACGTCACCTGGGAACGCATGCACCGCATTGCTCAACGCTGGCTCCCTCGTCCCCGTGTCCTCCATCCGTATCCGAATCAACGCCTGACCGTCACCACCTGAGGGAGGAGCTCGGTGCGGGAAAGCTGCACGCCGGGATCTGTGCGGGGGGCTGGGGGTAACCCCAGTTCCTATCGCGACCACCGAAACTCCTTATGAGAAAGAGGCTTTAGCAGATGCGAGAACGGTATGCTAACACGAGAGCCGGAGTTTCGATGTCAGTCCCCGAAACCGCTGCAGCCCTCGCCAACATCGGCGCGTCTCCGCGTGTTTTGCCTACCCAATCGTCTTCAGGGTGAAATATATCGCGAAAATCATGCAATCCGCAACTTCTCCTATTGAAATTCTAACGCTAAATCGGGCATAATAAGATGAGTCTCTTGTTGCACGGGCAGGATAGCCGCCCAACTACGACGGTCGAGGTTCGTGACATCGTGCGTCTTTCACTTCCAACTGTTATATTGTGCATCGCCGTGCTGGCATGCAGCATGTTGCGCGCTCCGGCACAGAGTGTGCGGTATGTGAAACAACGGGTGAACAATGCCCTGCTGCATCTCGTGTATGTCGACCTGCGCGACCCCAGCGTGCTGGTGACGCCCGGCGTGGCGCAGGAGGTTCCGGGCAAGCGGCTGTCCTTCCCCGAATTCATGGAGGTCAACCAGCCGCTGGCGCAGTGTACCGGCACCTTCTTCGACTTCCGCAGCGGCGAGGCCATCGGCGACCTGGTGGTGCATGGCGAGCTGATCCACTCCAGCACGGGCATGGGCACCGCGTTGGCCATCACCCCGGATAATCGTGCCGTGATGTTCGAGCCGCTCCCCGGCGAGGTGCGCGACTGGAGCCCGTATGAGAGTGTGATGCAGGGCGGCGTCCGCCTCATTCGCCATGGCATGAGCGCTGTCGACCCGGATTCCCAGGGATTCCACGATAAATATATGTGCCGCCGCACGCACCGCATCGCGGTGGGGCTGCTCTCGGAGCAGCGCCTGGTGCTGCTGGGCACCTTCAACGACCTCTTCCTGCCTGAGCTGGCAGACATCATGCTGAAACTGGGCTGTCGCGAGGCCATGGCGCTGGACGGCGGCGGCTCCACCGCCTTCGCCCATCACGACACGCGTGTCTTCACCACCTATCGCAAACTGGCCAACGTGCTGATGGTAGTGCGCCGCCCCTATGACCCGGTGGCCGCGCTGAACGCCTTCATCAACGCGCGCAACCACATCTTCCCCACCAGCAACGAAGAGCTGCTGGAAGTGCCGCTGGTGCCGCTCGCGGACACCGAGGAAGAAGTCGCCGGCAACACTGCCCTCACCAGTTCCTTCTCCGCCCTCCCGTCGCCGCCCAAACCAAACCTCTTCAGCCTGCTCTTCGCCGCCCTCGCCACCCCTCTCGGCCTGGTACGCCCATAAATGTGTATGTGGCACGGGCTTCCAGCCCGTGTGTCGCCCCGACTTCCAGTCGGGGCGCGTGACATAAACAGGAGTTTTTCATGACCTCCCACTCGCGGTTCCTTATCCTCCTCCCCCTGGCGCTGCTGATCGGCGCGCTCTGTCCGGCAGCGGCACAGGAGGCGGATCTGCCCACCCTCCTGCGACAAAGCCATGACGCCGATACCCTGGTGCGCTGGCGCGCGCTGGCGGCGCTGCAATGGACGCACGCGCCGGCGGCGGTAGAGCGCGTGCTGGCGGCACTGCAGGACCCCGATGCCCGGGTGCGAAAAACGGCGGCACGGGCATTGGGCTGGTGGGAGGAGCGTCGAGCGCTGGACCGGCTGATCGCGCTGTTGCATGACCCGGACCAGACCGTCGGCGCCGCCGCCGCGGAAGCACTGGGCTTTCTTCCCGATCCCCACGCCATCGATGCCCTCATCGCGGCGCGCGACCCAGATCACGATGGGCTCTCCGATGCGGTAGACCATGCGTTGGAGAGGCAGGGACCGGCGATTATTGCGCCGTTGGCGAAGCTGTTGCAGGATAAGGACTCACGTCGGCGTCATTGGGCGATCGAGCTGATCGGCATGCAGCGTGATCCCCGCGTGCTGCCGCTGTTGCTCGCAGGAATGCATGACCCCGATAAATTCGTACGCTCTTTTGCCGTAGGTGCGTTATCCAACCAGCATAATAAGCAGGCTGTCAATGCGCTCATTGCGGCGTACCAATCCGAGAAGGCTATCGAGCTACGTTGCGATTGGTTGTGCATTCTGAGCAACCAACTTGATCCACGGGTATTGCCTCTGGTGATTGCTGCCTTGCATGAGAGTGAGATGCGCACGGCAGCTACGCTGATATTGTCGGATTGGGGACCTGATGCCCGCTCGCCCCTCATTGCAGCGCTGCGGGATAAGGATGATGACGTCCGTGACGCAGCCGCACGGGCCCTGTCCTACCTCAAAGATCCGCGCACCATTCCAGCCCTAGCGGCAGCGTTGGACACGCCGGAAGACACCGTCTCCGATACGCTGGTACAATTCGGCCCACGGGTGTGCGATGTCGTCTTCGCGCAGGTGCGCAATCCGAAGAAGCGTTCTGCGGCATTACGGATTTTGGCTAAGTTCCACGACCCCCGCGCCTATGCCGCATTGGTGAACGATCTGCATGCTGAACACGAGGTGGACGAGGCGTGCACCTCACTCGGTCTGCTGGGTGATCCGCGGGCAGTGCCGGTGTTGCTCGACCGCTTGAAAAAGCCCACACCGGAAGGGCGCAAGGAGGAAATATACACACTGGGCGAGTTGCGTGACCCGCGTGCCGTGCCGGCCTTGCTGGCGTTCTGCACTGATGATGCCAGTGAAGAGATCGTGGCCGCCGCCTGTTCAGCGCTGGGGGAGATCGGCGACCCGCGGGCCATCGATCAACTCACGCAATTATTCGGCAGTCCGAATAGCGGCAAACGCCATGCCGCCGCCAGCGCGCTGATGGAGATCAAGGACCCGCGCGTGGTGCCGGTGCTGGCCAGGTTGCTGAAGAATGAAGAGGTTGGTGCGGGAGCGCTGTATGGGTTGCGAAAGAACGGCAGCGAGGCGGCGCGCGATGTGCTGCTCGAGCAGTTGCGCCAGGGAGATGCCAAACGACGTGCAGATGTCGCCTTCTACCTGTGGAGCATGTCGGACCCGCGAGTCATTGAGGCACTGAAGGCAGCGCTGCAGGATCCCGACCAGACGGTGCGCAGGCGCGTGGCCCGGGCGGTGATCCACCTGGCACCGCGCGATGCCGCGCCGCTGGTGCTGCCGGTCATCACGGACATGCTGCACCAGCCGGAGGGATTCGATGCAGACCTGGCTGCAGAATTTGCGCAATTAGCAGACCCCCGCATGACCGAGCCACTATTAGCGCTGTTGAATGGCCAGGACGAACAGGCACAGATCCTGGCTGCCCGGGGGCTGGAGGCGTTGAAGGAGACGCAAGCCGTACCGCACTTGATCAGCCTGTTGGAAACCAGCCCGAGCCAGGACGTACGCTTCCGCGCCACCCGCGCCCTGGGCGCCATCGGCGACCCGCGGGCGGTGCCTCCCCTGCTGGCGAACCTGCGCGCGGATATGCCCAATGGCGACGCCATCCTGCGCGAGTCCGCGGCCGCCGCTCTCGGCAAACTGCGTGATCCCCGCGCGGTTGAACCGCTCATCCTGTGCCTGCGCGACCCATCCACCCGCGATGCCGCCGCCCGGGCATTGGGCAAGCTGCGCGACTCCCGTGCCCGCGCCCCGCTCAGCGCGCTGCTGCATGCCACGAATGCGGTGAACGTCCCCGCCGCCGGGGCATTGCTCGCACTGGGCGACACACAGGCTATCCCCGTGCTGCTCACGGGGCTGAAAGACGCACAGGACTCCGACCGGCGCGTTGAAGCCATCCATGCGCTCTCCCCCCTCCATGACGCCCGCGTCACCTCGGCCCTCCTCGCCGCCCTCCGCGACATCAATCCCGACGTCCGCGCAGAAGCCGCGCATGCCCTGGGCGAGCGCAAAGACCCCGCCACCATCCCGGCCCTCCTCGTCACGTTGTATGATGCCCACCCCGACGTCCGCCACACCGCTGCCGATGCTCTCGCCACCCTCACCAGCCAGCAATTCGGCAATGATGCCGTGAAGTGGCAGGCGTGGTGGAGTGGAAATATTAAGAAGCGAGCAGGGTAAACTGTCTGAACCAGGATGCACTTGATTTGAGGATTGAAGGATCTGTCGGTGAAAATACTTGCCGTTTGGTTGATCACCTTGTCTGTCGCCGAACGCTACTCCGCTCCGCTGCGTAGCTCACTACGAACCTTACGCCTTGAGTATGGACATGGACAATTGCTTTCATGAATCACCAGGTCACCAATCCATAATCAAGCGCCAGGTTTGTAGTCAGGCACGTAGCGGAGCGGAGTGCCGTCGTCGACAGGGAGAGTGATGATTCGAGAAGTCAACCTCTCACCGACGAATCCCTCAATCCTCAAATCAAGTGCATCCTGGTTCAGATATGATTTTGACGCCACGCGCCATTTGCGTTACTCTGTAGCCTCGGAGGCGTGGGCAGAGTTCATGGCATTGTTGTTGAGTTGCGACGGGTTGAGTAAGGCGTATGGCGCGCGGCGGTTGTTTTCCGGCATCTCCCTCGGGGTGTTCGAGGAGGAGAAGGTCGGGTTGATCGGGCCGAATGGGTCGGGGAAATCGACGTTGCTGAAGATTCTGGTGGGCGAGGAGCCCGCGGATGACGGCGAGGTGTCGGTGCGCCGGCAGTTGCGACTCGGCTACATCCCGCAGGAGGATGTCTTTCCCGCGGGCGCCACGGTGGAAGAGGTGCTGCTGGAGGCGGCGCGCACGCTGCCGATGGATGAGCACGAGCGCTATGTGCAGGTGGACATCATGCTCGGGAAGATGGAGTTCGCGCAGCGCGAGCAGGTGGCAAGCACGCTCTCCGGCGGCTGGCGCAAGCGGCTGGCCATCGCCCGCGCGCTGATCCAACAGCCGGAGCTGCTGTTGCTGGACGAGCCGACCAATCACCTGGATATCGAAGGCATCCTCTGGCTGGAGAAGCTGCTGAAGAGCGCCCCATTTGGCTTCGTGCTGGTCAGCCACGACCGCTATCTGCTGGAGAACGTCACCACGCGGGTGGTCGAGCTGAGTCGCACCTACCCTGACGGCTATTTCAGCATCACCGGCAGCTACAGCGACTTTCTCGCCAAACGCGAGGAGTTCCTGAGCGGGCAGGCGGGCATGCAGCAGGCGCTGACCGCGAAGGTGCGGCAGGAAGTCGAGTGGCTGCAGCGTGGCGCCCGCGCGCGTACCACCAAGGCGAAGGGGCGCATCGAGGCGGCGGAGCGGCTGATAGAGGAGCTGGACGAGACGCGTGAGCGCAATGCGCAGACCCGCGCCGCCGTGCAGATTGACTTCACCGGCACCGGGCGGCGCACGAAGAAGCTGATGGCGGTGAAGGGGATGAGCAAGAACCTGGGCGGGCGTCCGCTCTTCCGCGACCTGGACCTGCTGCTCACCTCCGGCATGAAGCTGGGCCTGCTGGGGCCGAACGGCAGCGGCAAAACCACGCTGCTGCGCCTGCTCACCGGCGACCTGCAACCGGACGCAGGGGAGGTGTGGACGGCGGAGGGGCTGCGCGTGGTCTTCTTCGAGCAGACCCGGGCGTCGCTGGACAAATCCGTCACGCTGCGCCGCGCGCTGGCGCCGAACAGCGATACGCTGGACTATCGCGGTCAGCCCATCCACGTGGCCGGCTGGGCGAAAAAATTCCTCTTCGACCCCGACCAGTTGCCGCTGCCGGTCAGCGAGCTCTCCGGCGGCGAGCAGTCGCGCATCCTCATCGCCCGCCTCATGCTGCAGCCGGCGGACGTGCTGATTCTCGACGAGCCGACCAATGACCTGGACATCCCTTCGCTGGAGGTGCTGGAGGAGAGCCTGAGCGACTTCCCCGGCACGCTGATACTGGTGACGCACGACCGCTATCTGCTGGACCGCCTGTGTACCGAGTTGCTGGCACTGGAAGGCGACGGCGTGGTCAACACCTACGCGGAATTCGCCCAGTGGGAGCGCACGCAACAGGCGGAAAAACCCACCCCGCCGCGCTCCGCGCCCGCCCCGAAGCCCGCGCCGGCCAAAGCCCCCGCCCGCGCCAAAGCGCTCACCTGGAAAGAGGAGCGCGAGCTGGAAGGCATGGAGGAATCCATCCTCGCCGCCGAGGAGGCGGTGGCCACGCTGCTGCAACGCATGCAGGACCCAAGCATCGCCACCGACCACCTGCAACTCCACGCCCTCAGCACGGAGCACCACCAGGCCGAAGAACAGGTGCGGCAGTTGTATGCGCGATGGGAGGAGTTGGAGGCGAAGCGGGAGAGCGGAGCGGTGTGACGGGCATACACCCGGTAAAGCCCGAAGGGCTGACATTCGATAGCCCAGGGTGCAGCGAAGCGGAACCCTGGGTGGGGTGAGTCGAATAGGTCTGCCAGCCCTGAAAGGGCGGCATCCTCGTAGGCATTTCGCAACAAGAATGCCGCCCTTTCAGGGCTGGCGGGGTTATAATACGGCACGCCTTCCCAGGGTTTCACTTTGCTGCACCCTGGGCTATCGAATGGTCGCCCCATTCGGGGCTCAACAGGTGCCATTTCGTACCATGGACCCTTCGGGATTGCTGTAAACCGCTCACCGGGGTTTCGATGTCAGTCCCCGAAACCAGATCAAACACGTACCGCGCGGGCACTGCAGAAGGCTGAGGCGGCCAGGGCCTCGGTGCGCGGGGGCGCGGTGGAGCTGCGTACCACCAGCTCGGTGGGCAGCACGATCTCCTCGGGCGTTTTCGACTTGCTGGCCAGGTGGTGGATCATCAGCCGTGCCGCCTCCTGGCCCACCTGCTCCAGCGGCAGGCGGACGGTGGTGAGCAGATTGCGCCCGCACATATCCGGGACGCCGTCGGTATCGTCGAAACCGATGAGGCTGAGATCCTCCGGCACGCGGATACCGTAATACGGCAGTGTATACCAGAGCCGGCGGGCGGTCGGATCATTGGGCGCCAGGATAGCGGTGATTTCCGGGTGTTCGCGCAGCCGGGCGACCAGCAGGTCCAGGCTCTTCCGTATGGCCTTGTCTTCATCGCTATCTGAGGAGAGATCAGGCAGGCGCAGATGCTGCGGCGGTACGAGAAACCCGAAGAAATATTCGTCCGCCATGTGCAGGTAGCGCTCCGGGTCCAGCCCCGCCTCGCGCATCGCCTGGCAGGCCCCTGCCAGGCGCTCGGCCAGCATCGGCGCCCAGGTGGGGAGGTAGTAGTGGAGGATGTGCCGGTGCCCGATTTCCAGGAGATGCCGGGTGGCCAGATAGCCTCCCTGGCGATCGTTGGCAAGAATAACCGAGCATCCCTGAACGCGCATCAACAGCGACACCACCGGGCGGGTGCCGAAGCCCGGATTGCCGCGCAGCAGTTGCATCGCCTGCTCATTAAACAGATATCCCCCGCCGATGGCGCCATCCACTTCACCACGTGAATAGATCGAGGGCATTCGGGGCATGGTCTCGGACTGTTCTATCGGCAGGTAGCTGTTGATCACGCCATAGCCTTCCGAGGCCAGTTGGTCCAGCACGCCCAGCGAGGTATAGGCATAATAGTTGGCGGCCTGGAAGTGCGGCGGCAGCAGCAGGCCGATGACATTATTCGCCACCTCCGTGCCCAAGCGCCGGGAGACCAGCCGCCGGGCGGCCTGGTGCACGGCCGGGTCATACCCCAATTCTGCAGCGGCCGCCAGCACGAGCGCCGTGGTCCGTTCCGCCACGCGCGGGTCATGCCGCAATGCCAGCGACACGGTCCAGATACTCACGCCGCAATGGATCGCAATATCGCGCATGGTGATGGGCCGACCATTGGGGGCCTCATCGCGTTGATCAGCGACATCGATGTGAGCGCATGACATAATGCTACCTCTTTGAGATCGGTTTTTGGTTTCAGGTTTCAGGTCGGCGCGTCTATGCACCCTGTCGGATCAACGCCATGGTGATGCGAAATCCATGGATAACAGGGTGTCGGTGCGAATAGCGGGGCAGGCGAGCATGGCGTGAAACAGCATCCGTGATACACCCGGATACTCTATTCCATAAACGCTTGGTTAATTTACCAACACGCGCGGAAATGTGGTGGAATGGCGGACGACCAGCTCGGTGGGCAGTACGCGGTGTTCTACTTCCCGGGTCTCGCTGGTGAGCTGGCGGATGATCATGCCTGCGGCCTCCTGGCCAAGCCGCTCCAGTGGCAAGCGGACGGAGGTGAGCAGGTTCTGGCCGAATTCATCGACCACCCCATCGGTGTCATCAAAGCCGATGAGGCTGATCTCCTCCGGGATGTGCACGCCGCGATATTGCAGCATGAACCAGAGCCGGCGGGCGGTCGGGTCGTTGGGGGCCAGGATGGCGGTGACTTCCCGGTGCGCCTTCAGATATTCAAGCAGCAGGTCCAGGTTGCGCCTGACGGCGGCCGCGGCCTCTGTGTCCGCAGAGAGATCGGGGAGCAACAGGTGGTAGGGCGGATGAATGTCTCCGAAGGAGAGATCGGACAGGGCATGCAGATGGCGGTCAGGGTCCAGGCCATACTGCTGCATAGCCTGGCACATGCCGCGCAAACGTGGCGCCTGCATGATGCCCTCAGCGCTGAAGAAATGGAGCAGGTGCCGGTGCCCGAGTTCGAGCAGGTGCATGGTTGCGGTATATGCGCCGTGCTGGTCATCCGTGGTGACGGACGAGCAGCCGGGACGGGGGAGCAGGAGCGAGATCACCGGACGGTTACCAAACCCCGGATTGGCGCGCAATGCGTGCAATGCCGCCGACTCGAAGAGGTAGCCCGCACCGATGGCACCATCCACTTCCCCGCGCGCATAGATCGAGGGGTAATGGGGAACCTCGTCGGTGAGGAACGGCGTCAGGTAACTGGTCAGCACGCCGTAGCCTTCGGAGGCCAGCACGTCCAGGATACCCAGCGAAGTGTAGGCAAAGTAATTGGCGGTCTGAAAGTGTGGCGGCAGCAGCAGGCCGACCACGTTATTCATGACCTCCTTGCCCAGCCGCTTGGAGACCAGGCGCCGGGCAGCCTGATGCACAGCGGGATCATAGCCCAGCTCCGTGGCAACAGCCAGCACATGCTCGGTAGTAACCTGCGACACCCGCGGGTCATGGCGCAGTGCCAGGGAAACGGTCCAGATGCTGACCCTGCAGTGTGTGGCAATGTCCCGCATGGTGACCGGACGATAATTGTGGGTGTCCTCTTGTTGATCAACGGCCACTTTACGCGTCGGTGACATAAACGATGCCCCCACAAAGTCAGCGTTGCGAGACAGGGGAATCCGGCAAGCGCCTATAGGATATTATATGAGGGGAGGGGTTGATTCGTCAACTGGGAGAGGGAATGTGTGGGAGTATGGGAGTGCTTGTCAACGGTAGGACTCGCCTGAAGTTTAGCCATTTGGGTGGTGAGGAAAAAAATCGTTTTAGTTAAGTTGATTTAGGTTTGGTCGGTGGTGTCCTGGGGTATGGCTTGGTTGAACAACAATCCCACCCCCAGGAGACACCG
>Ga0272448_1000167_pt1 | contig 98712 bp, 66 predicted proteins | sample YNPCB0191_FD_202220 | JGI IMG/M metagenome (GOLD analysis project Ga0272448, IMG submission 202220) | Hot spring sediment microbial communities from Yellowstone National Park, WY, United States - YNP-CB-019-1 | ecosystem: Environmental > Aquatic > Thermal springs > Hot (42-90C) > Sediment... | reverse complement strand
TGGCCAGGGCCAGCGCCGACTTGGTCATGGGACGTTGGGGAGAGGTAGACATGGGAGCCTCCAAGCATAGCCTACTCTCCCTTTATCGGCCCCTCAGAGCATAGCGTTGAGACTTTTCTACAGAGCAGCTTGGACAGACTTCATGTCGATACACTATCAGGGCATGTCGCCCGCCGCCGGCATCCGCAAACTCGTCGACCGCAAGCATCCGAATGGTCGCACGCTCGTGTGGGACACCGAGAGCTGGTGTGCCAACTCCGACGAGCGCGTCGCCTCGATCATCCCGACGATGTATGCTACGGGCCATGACGCTGTGGTCGGCATTCACAGCCAGCATGTCGTCTCGCCTATGGCGGAGATAGAGGCGAGGACGCCCGGCGGCACCGAACGGAGGCGCGTCGCGCAGGCGATCTCGGTCGGCGCGGCAGTGGGGGCCCTCCAGCATTTCGTCGGCGACCGTACGTTCGACCGGATCCTCTTCCGCGGGCTTCCGCTGGTGTACGTCTTCAAGAGGCCGGGCCTCGAGGAGGACGGGACGCTCGTCCTGGTGGGCGACCTCGCGCCGGTCTTCGGCCAGGGTGTGGTGCCGTTCCGCACGGTGAAGTGTCTCGACGAGATCGAAGCCAAGCGCGCGCTGCACGCGAAGCTGGCGCATCTCGCGCCAGGTTCGCCGGAGCGTCTTGAGGCCGAGGTGGCCTGGCGCACGCGCCGGCCCTTTTCTGGCGCCCGTTTCATCGTCGAAGACCCCGCCGGACGCTTCCGGCTCTACGACTGCTATGGCAACCCGGTCCCGGCGCAGGGGAGGCGGATCGTCGTCCCGGTCGGCGCCGATGGTTGGTACCTGCGGGGCGACGGGAGACGCGGTTCCTTCGCGGCGCTCGTGGCCGCAGTGGAGGCTGGGCGACTCGAGGGGATACAGCCCGTCGAGATCATCGCGCACGATCCGACAGCGCCGGTCGAGGCGCGCCCGACCGTGCGGCTCGAGGTCAGGAACCTCCTCTCGCGACCGGTCAGGGCGAGAGCGACCTTCTCGCTCGGCGCGCTCCGCGTCGAGGGGCCCGACGCGATCGAACTCGGGCCACGCGAGGCGAGGACGATCGAGCTCCGCATCGCGGCCGGCGAGGCGGACCCGTCGAACCTCTACGCGTTGAGCGTGCACCTCGACGCGGGGGCGGACGGCCTCGCCCTGCACGACGAAGTCCTGCGCTGCAACGTGATCGCGAGGAGGCGAATCACTGTCGACGGGAAGCTCGACGAGTGGAAGGGCGTGCTTCCTCAGACGGTTTTCGGGGACGGCTCCGCGTCGTCCAACGTCCAGGCCGCGGCCTGGTGGCCGGACAGGGCCTTCCCGGCCGGGACGAAGAAGGGGCTCGCGAGCGTCTTCCTCGCCTATGATGACGAGGCACTGTACGTCGCCGCGAAGGTCGCGGACGACTCGCACGACGCCGGGACCTTCCGCATGGCCACGCGCGACGACGACCGGTTCTTCTATCCGGAGGCCGTCTGGTTCAGAGACAAGCGGACGGGGAAACTCGAGGAGCTCCGGTGGCCCGAGGGCGTCCGACGATACAGCTACAGGTGTTACCCGGTCCTGCCCTCGGGCAACGCGCCGAACTTCGACAACCTGCAAATCGGTTTTAACGCGCTCCCGGACGATGAGAAGCCGTGGTATCCCTCCGCGCCAGGTACCTGGAAGGGTTTCGCGGACTACTGGACCACCGACTACGAGTTCGCGCTCAACAGGGTCGCCGAGGAGTTCGGCGGTGGAACGGAGATATGGCGTCTGAGGTACCCTGGCATGCCAGACAAGCACTTCTACCCTCGCCAACCGAAGAGCGCCATCGAGGGCCCCGCCCGCGGGAAGCTCGTCATCCGCAACGAGGCTGGGATGCGCGTCTACGAATGCGCCCTGCCATGGGCCGAGATTCCGGGCGTGAAGCGGCGCCTCGACGCGAGGCAGACCGTCAAGTTCAGTTTCCGCGTGAACGACGAGGCTGGTGTGGGGTGCATGGAGCTCGCCCGGTGGCGGAGCGTGAGCCGCCGGAGCTACCCTGCCTTCAAGGTCGACTGGATCGAGCACTGGGCGAACGAGCTCGAGTTCGGTTTCGAGGGAGCGCCCGGGGGGCGTTGACCCGGACCAGCTTCTCGCCGGTCGCGACTTCGCGGCTCCACGTCTGTGCGGCCTCGGACAGCGGCCCGAAGGCCGGTGCATGGGCCGCATGCGATTCCGGCGATTCCCCTTGTCGGAGAGGTTCTCCTCGCGGCGGCTCCCGCGCTGAGCGACGTGGTGCGGGCATCCCGGCACGACGACCCTGGCGAGCCTGGGCATGGCGACGTAGAGCGCGCAGGCCGCACGTCGACTGAAATCGTTGAATGCCCCCGGAATCCGACCCTCCGCTGAGAATGCGGGAGCTATCGCACCCCTTGGTTCTTAGCGAGTTGCTGCAGGATGTTCACCACTCTCGCCTGGACGTCGTTCCAGTAAGGCGTGAACTCACGCCAAGCATCGTTCGCCGAAATCGGTCGCGAAGAAACGTCTCGCCAGAGATAGACAACCCCCCTGGACCGCGCCCCAGCCTCGTCGCGCTTCTTCCTGGGTCCCTCCGTGTCTTGGGCGGCCGGTGCGTTCTTGAGGGGTTTGTCGAGGCAAATGGCCGCAGAGCCGGCCACTTTGTCCCTGGCGGGCTTGAAATTCGTCGGATCGCAGGGCACGTACCACCACTTCCCTGGCCAGTCCGGGTCGGTGAGCGCCTTGAGGCCGATGTTGGCGGCGGCGTTGAGGTCGGCCTGGAGGCCAGGCGCTCCGCCACGCTTGCCGTGTTTGCAGCATGAGCAAGGACGGGCCGAGACAAAAATCTCGCCGCCCTTGAGCGGAACGCGAACCGTCCCAGCCTTCTCCCAGTCGGCTTCGGGCTTGCCTTTCCACTCTGCGTTCAGGTCGCAGAGGAGCCGTTCGCGCGCGTCGCCCTTGTCCCCGGCCTGCTTCTTCTCGGCCTGCGCGACCTGCTTCCGCCAGAAGGGCGACCGCATGAACTCCTTGACGGGCACGTCCTGGCAGCGGACGCCGGGCGCGCCGGTGCGGGAATCCTGGCGCGATGTGTATCCCGCCTGGACTTCGCGGAGATGCAGGCCATTCAGTTGACATGCCTCGGCCAGGTACTTCTTGACCTTGCTCGACGACCAGGACATGAGCTGGCGGTTCTCCCGCCGCGTGCGTGTCTCATCGGGCCGGTAATGGGTAAGGTTCTCGATGACGACGGCATGGCAGGGCGCGAAACGTCGGTCTCCATGCTCGTTGCCCTTTTCGTCCTTCCAGTAAAGGCGCTGCCGTGGTCTCTTGGGAGTCTTCTTGCCGACTTGACGTTCAATCCCGATGCCGAGCGCCGCCTCGACGATGCGGCTCGCAAGCTGCTTGACGCGTTGCTCTCGCAGGTGCTCCATCACGTCGAGGATGCTTCGGCCGAAATCAAGAAGGGCGTCATCGCCCTTGGACGGGGCGTTCTTTCGCAGGTCCTCCGGCTCAGGCCGCATGTGAAAGGCCTTCTGGACCTGATAGAGCGACTTGATGGTGGCGATGCGTGTGAGTGAAAGGCCTCCGACATGGCGGATGGCTCGGCCAGCTTTCTCTTTCACCTTCTTGCCGCGAGGCAATATCCAATCCCTCAGCCAGCGCAGACATTTCCGCAATGCAATATCATCCTTACTCCAGCGCGTAGCCCACAGACAGTGGAGTTTCATGCGGAGAGGCTCGTTTTGGGCAAGGCTCTCAGCGGCAGGCTTGAGGTTCTCTGTCAGGTCAGCCCGGTATTTCTTGCGTGCCTTGGGCGTAGCCTCGGCATCTTCGGGGATTTGGGGCAAGGCCGCGCCTTGCAGCAAGGGCGTAACGTAGGTCTCCCACTGCTGCCTGGCCCACTCGTCGTTCCACCCTTTGCCTGCGAAGAGGGCGTACCAGTCTGCCAGCGTATCGGCCAGGAGCCCGACGCGCCCCTCGTCTGTCAGGACCTCTTCTCGGCCGCCAGGCAAGAGCCTCTTGCTTGCCGTCAGGTTGAAGGCGATGCGAGCGCGGCGCCCGTGCCGCTGGAGAGCGAGGCGCACGGTACGAACCGTTTCAGACATCAGGTCATCGACCCGCAGAGAACGCTGATCCGGCGGCTCGCGTCCTACCGCCCTCTCCAATTCTTGGACAGCTTCGACTTCCGCTGGGCTGGCTTTGCGGGCCTCGTGGTCCTCACCCTGAAGTTTGATGAGAAACTGGCGGTCGAGCCGCGCCCAGGGGGCCGGATGCTCTTTGACCTCACCAGTGCTGGTATCAACCAACTCGTCGGGGCCAATGCGGCGATAGACGGTCACCGGATGGAATTTCTCCCGGCCTTCCTGTCGTGCCTTCTTCGTGGCGGCGTTGGACTCCTTCTCCGGCCAGACGAAATGGGCATAGATGGCTTCCTCTGGCTTACATCCCTCCGGGCCAAGAACAACGTGGGCCCCCTTGGCCTCGGCGTCGTGGCGCTCCTTCTCGAAGACCTCCTTCGCCAACGTCTCCCACACCGCGCACGCGGCGGCGTAGCGATGGCCCAGGTCCACGGAGAGCACACGGAGGCCGGGCAGACGCGAGAGGACAAGTTTGGCGTGGCCCTCTCGTGCGTCGTTGCCCTGGTGCCTAACGGCATAGTCGCCCTTGCGGGATACGAAGGGTTTGGCGGAAGCATCGTCAGGAAATGTCGCTGTGTACTCAACCCAGGGACCGGACGGTTGGAGCCTGGCCGAAAAAGTGATCAGCCAGCGGAGCCGGGCTCGCATCCGTTTGGCTTTGTCGTCCCAGCCATGCCTGGCGACTCGTGCTGCGATGGCGTTCAATCGGGCTCGGGGCGCCTGGAGACGGCCGTTCCAGTCCTTCTGTTCGAAGATGCCGGCGATGCGGACCGTCGCACTCGCTGGCACACCCGCTGCGGCCCGACCCAGCCTGTCGGCGCGGGCAACCTCTGGAGCCCTGTGGTCCTGCTTGCCTTGGCCAAGAGCCAGGTCATGCGTCAGCCTCTTAGACTGCCAGCGGAGCTTTTGAGACTTAAACGTGCTTCCGGTCCAGAGCGTCATCGAAAGCGCGTGGGGATCGCTGTTCTGCGTCGCGCCCTCCTTCTTTCGAGCTGTGCTCTTCCTGGCCTCATGAACGTCAAACTTGATATCCCAGCGGGATTTCCCGAAATCGCAAAAGACCGGATGCAATAGCGCGTCCGGGTGGCGATAGGCCGGGACCTTGAAACGTCCTTTCTTGGACTCCGCGTCTGAGGCGAGAACGTAATCAATCAAGGGTTGAGGATCGGGCGCTTTTGCGGAATCTCCATCCTTGTGCCACACGCAGAGTGCGTCATCGTCGGCCAAGGCTTCAAACAACTGGATGTCACCGAACTTTTGAATCTCCGGGTCATCCTGCAACGCCCGGGCCGCGGCGATTCGGTCCTCGGCGGTTTTGCAGTCGGCCTTACTCCATGCGGCGACCACCTCTTCCCACCCGTCCACTGCCCGACGACGGATACGATATTGGTCCCGTGCGCCTGACGCCCCCGACCGTTCCAGACAGAACGTTTCCAACCAATTCTTGGCCGGTTCCGGGACATTGGCCATCCTCTTGGCGTCTTCGTCGAACCGTCGGCGTTCTGCTTCGGCCCGCTTGATCCAGGAATGGACGATTGACACACGGCGCGCCGCGTGATCAAGCATGACCGAATACTCGCCGATGTGGTCGCGCTTTCCCACGTATGGTATCCCGCACTCCCTTTCCACAGTCTCCCGAAACGTCCGTATCCACTCGGGCACTCTGAGGAGATCCGCTTTTTCCTCCTTTTTCGCTTTCTCGTCAGCAAACTTGCGTTGTAGCGTATCAATGTCATTCGCGGTCACCGGGTCGGGAAGACTTTTGATCGCCAGGAGACCAGCCGATGGTCGCCCGGTTGTCCATCCTATTGCGATCCGAAGCACCTCCTCTGGTTCTTTGTTGGGTTCGCTTCGTCCGAGCAGAGTAGCAAGGTGCTTCAGAAAGTCGGCTTTGGAACACCCATCAAAACTCATCAGGTTGCTTGTTGCAAGCGTGTGCAGGGCGCTGCATATCCGGGCATTGTCGCTCTTAGTGCCGGTCCCGAAATTGGTGCTTACCCACTGCCGCGCACGTTCCCTGAAATCAGAACTATCACCGGATTGTACCGCCGTCGTCGCGTCTTCATCGTTGTCCCGGTTGGGCAGTGCCAGGTATGTGCCCTGGTTTCCAAAGAAGAAGGAGATGGTTTTTGCCGCATAGTCGCGGTCTAAGCCTCGAAATCGCGGGCAAAGGTCATCGAACGCCTTGCTCCGGTTGACCCACACCGCGTCGTCCCTGATGGCTGCCGTCAGGGAGGCAGAGCAATCTTGAACCCATGATTCGATCTCGCTCTCGCCGAGGCCGCGGCCCTTTAGAATCTCCCTGAGCGCGTCGACCGTCTTCCAGTTGCTGCGCGCACCGGATTGTTTGTCCAAGTCATGCGGGACGAGGTACTCTTCCGGCGCCCCCTTCTCGGATTCAACCGACAGCCACGAGAGCGCCAGTAAGATTCGCCGCCCCTTGCGTTCTTCGTCGGTCGGGTCGCGGTCGGGTTTCCCCTTCCCGCCCTCGACCTTAGCGTCCGCCAGGGCGTGGTCCAATCCCCCGCGCAGCGTAAGCAGCCAGTCGCCGAACGCCTTGGCCCCCTTGTTGACGGCCTCGTGCGTAGCCCAGAGTGCATCGCGCCAGGACCGATCCTGCGGGTCCTCGCCTCGCAGCCGAAGCGTGTATGCCCGTTGCGTTACTGCCGCTTGATGGGCCATGTCATCTCCTCGCCGCTTCGGCATCGTGGCCCGCATGAGCTGCTACTTCGCCATGATCGCCGCTATGTAGTCATAGTTGCCATTCCGCTCAGGGAATAGGATATGCGCTTCCGCGAAGCGTTTCCGGTCCCACTCGCCGTCGTCGTATTTCGGCCGGAGGGCCTCGTAGGACGTAGCCGAGACGACGAACGAGTCCAGCGCCACGTTCTTCAGTCCCGTGCGCGCCCCCATCGCCTTGGCCAGCTCCGGCAGGGATTCATGGAGCCGCGCCTTGTCGTCGTGCTCATAGGGCCCGGCGTGCAGCATGCCGTGCGGCTCTATGAACACGATTCGCTGCTTGGAGGCGTCCTTGACCCATAGGATGAAGTCCGGGTAGAAGCCGCGACTGTCGAAGAACCCGATGCCCTTGCCGCGGCTCAGGTTTCGCAGAAGGAAGACCTCCTTGTCCGCCAGGGACTTGTCCTTCTCGGACCGGCAATAGGCCCTCAAGTCCTCGACGAACCGGCGCTCGCTCTCGTTGAGGCCCGGCGGCTCGCTCTTGACCTTCTCGCCGCGCTCGACCAGCAGCGGCTGGTACAGGTGCCGGTCAAAATGAATGCTCGGCAACTCCTGCGCATCTTGCCGGTAGACGCTGTCGGCTTCCTCGATGAGTTTCTGAATCGCGGCGATCAACTCCGCCTCGCCGCGGGCGATCCTGACCGTGTAGTCCTGGAAGTTCGCGTCCTTGTCGTCGATCTTCGTATAGACCATGTTCTGCGAATACCACTGCTCCTGCCGGACGCGATAGAACCTGTCCATGTATTTCCGCAGGATGGAGACGGCCGCCTCGTGGAGCAGCGCGGTGTCGGCGAACGACCTGGGCGCGACCACCGACTCGTCCGCGACAAGGCTGTAAAGCCTGGCCGGCTCGGACGTCGCCAGGATCTGCCTGGGCGTTTCCGGCCGAATGGCGAGATTCGTCAACCCCTTGCGTTGCTTGTATTCGAGGAGTTCCAGGTAGACCTTCTGCCAGTCCACAAAATCGAGGCTGGCGGCAGGGATGGGCGCGTCTCGTCCGGCGCGCACCGCCACGGCCGTCACTCCCTCTTCGCCGCTTTCCAATGCCTGCACCTTGAGCGACATATCCACTCGCACCCGCACCGACGGATCGGGCTCCAGCAGGATGTCCGTCTCATCGGCGAAGCTCCGGTTCTCCGGGACGCGCGGCACCACCAACCCCTTGCCCAGGAAGTCCTTGTTCGGCCGGATTGCAAGGGGCAGCACCACGTCGCCTTCGGTCTCGACACCTTCGCGCTCCAGGTACTCCCGGAACTGTGCCATGTAGTTGGCCCGCACGGCGAAGATGTTCAGCGTCTCCAGCAGGCCCACCTGCTCCGGGTGCGGGCCGTCCAGCGCCGCGCTTCTCTTGAGGCTGAATCCCTTGCCCCGCAGGCGCACGCCGCGGCCGAAAAGTTGGATGATCTCCGAACCTTCCTGCCTGCCCACGTTCAAGAGGCCCATGTTCGACACCCGCCAGGAATTCCAGCCCTCCATGAACTTCTTCGCCCCTATGAGGACGTTGATGCTCGTGTCCGGGTCGCCGATGCCCCCGAACAGCGAACCGCTGACGGCGTCCTCTTCGAGGGTTATCCCGCAGTCGTCCTCCTCCACGAGCGTCTTGAACGCGCTGGTGTCGCCGATGTAGATCAGGCCGAAGTAATCCTCCGCACCGCCGGCCTTGAGGCCGATTTCGCCGGGGCTGCCCCGGATGGTGCAGAGGTGCAGGCCGCCGCCTTCCTTCGTATGAAGCACCCTGGCGAGGATGTCCCGGTACGCCTCTTCGGGCAACAACTTGCCGGCACGGAGGTATTTGAACTTGTCTTCGAACACGTCCCGGCCGTCCGGCGTGACCAGGCCGGACCTGCCCTCGATGAGATTCTTGATGGTCCTTGTGGCCCAGTCGCGCTTGTTCTCTAGGAAGTGGTGCAGGAACCGGGCCACGGTCAACACGTCGCTTCGTTTCTGGCGGTCCTCGGTGTAGACCGCATTCACGGTGCTGCCGACGAAGACCCAAAGCGGCTTCTCCAGGTTATACGGCCGCAGGGCGTCCGCTTGGTCCGCGAAGACCCGCTGCTGCTCGTAGAAGGACAGCAGGTTACCCAGGAGAAGCGTCTCCGTCTTGTCCTCCGTCGTCTCCTCCTTCAGGTTGAGGATGCGGAAGTCCTTGCCGAACCCGTCGCCGTGGAAGTAGCGGTAGGAGTAGTCGAAGACGATAGCCTTGCCGTATTCCTCCGTCAGCCGGTCGTTCCGCGCCGCCGTCAGGGCCTGGCCGAACGTGGCGCTATACTCGAAGGTGAAGCCCGTCTCGGCGAGCGCGTCGCGGAAACGTCGCCATGCCTCGCCGCCGGAACCCTTGTGCCCCTCGTCCACGAAGATCAGGTTGTTGCCCTCGAACGCCTCCACGGGCACGCTCACGCCGCCGCCGCGCTTCTCCTTGACCAGCTTGGTGATCTCGATGACCCGCACTTCGTCTTTTCCCGCCGTCATCAGGCCGCTCTCGTTCAGGTCGAACCGTCGGCAGGGGATGCCCGAGGCCGCCATCTCCGCCATGTGCTGCTCGCTCAGCCCCTCGTTCGGCGTAATCAGCAGGATGTTGTCCAGCGGCAGGTCGTTGTAGTGCAGGAACTGCCGGTAGTTGATGTGCATGATGAGCGTCTTGCCGCTGCCGGTCGCCATCCAGAAGGCCAGCTTCTTCAGGTCCGATTCCGAGAACTTCGCGTCCCTCGGATCGTCCCCGGTCTTCGACGCGTTGCGCTCCTCGACGAAACGGTTGAGCGACCGCAGCATCTCGCCGCGGCGGTGGAAGTACCAGTCCAGGAAGATTTCCGTGTAGAGGACCGCGAGGTGCTGGAAGTACCGCAGCGTCACCGGCTCGGGCCGGCGGGCGTTCATGGCCGCCAGGTGTTCCCGGATGTTGTCGTCGTAGCGGGCCAGGTCGGCCGGCGGAATCTTCACCTTGTCCCCTCGGGCCAGCAGCCGGTGATAGACGTAACTGCGGCCCGCCGCATCGAACCCTTCGCCGGCCTCCTTCATGTCCTTCAGGAGTTCGCGGTTGTGCTTGTAGCCGAACAGGCCGTTCAGCCAGGCCAGGAGGACCAGCCGCTGCTCCAGTTTATGCAATGATGAATGATGAGTGCGGAGTGATGAAGGTCGGCTCATGGCTTTCTCCGCGCTTTGATGGTCTTTACGCTGGACACCAGTATCGCGGTCAGTTCATCCGCTTCTTTCATCAGGTCCGAAAGCAATTCCGCCTTGACAATGCCGCTTTCCGCCAGCAGTTCAAGCCAGTAGGCCGTCTCCTCGAGTTCCTGGAGCGCCCCTTCGGCCTTGCTTGCCATTTCCGCGTCCGAACGGCTGCGCTTCGCCTCCCGCACATGGGCCCCGACCGACGTCCCCGAGCGCAATACCTGCCTGCCGATAACCTGTGCCTCCGTCGTTTTCGGCAGCGACCCATAGAGCCGGACAACCCGCAAGGCAAACGCCTTCGTCCGCTCCAGAATGTCCCGCTTGCCATTCATCACCCATCATTCCTCATTCAGCACTTGCGAACATCCGGGCCTTGAACACCGGCTCCAGGGCCTTGGCGTTCGGGATGAACGAATCGCCGTTGACGAAGACCTCGTCGGCCCCCTCGGTGAGGCTCTGTTCGGTTACGAACTTTTTGTCCCGTTCCAGGTCGTCCTTTGTCCAGCCTGCGGTTTCGCGCCAGATGACCGTGACCTGCCGATTGTCCCGCGTTTTTCCTCTATACACCAGGTACTTTCGCCCTCTGGATTCATCATTCATCATTCCGCATTCATCATTCCAATACACCTTGCGCGTCCGGACCTCCAGCCCCAGCAGGTAGTTGAATGTCTCTGGGACGTCCACCGCCTTCTCCCGCGTCTGGCCGTCGGCGTGGATGTGCAGTTTGTAGGAGAAGGGCCGGGCCAACTTCTCGATGTTGAGCAACGTCTCGCTGTGTTTCGTCTCCCACTTGAGCATGTACTTGAGCAGGTAGTCATCGCGGAAGAGTTCCTGCGCCTGCTGGCTGTTTGCGTCGTCGAAGGTCAGGTTGTTGAGCGCGTCCTCGTAGGATTCCAAGCGAATCACCTTGACGATGCGCGGAGAGCGTTCGGCTTCTTCGGCAGTGGCCATGCGCTTCGGCTTGCCGTCCTTCCATTCGGGCGTGAAGGTGACTTTCTTGATGCGCGGCAAAAGCACGGTGTCGAAGTACTGCGCCATCTCCACCAGGATGAATTTGCGCCTGCCGCCATCTTCGCGGTTGAGATTGATCACCGCGTGGGCGGTGGTGCCGGAGCCAGCGAAGAAGTCAAGGCAAGTGCCACTTTTTTGTCGGCCACCAGACGTGAGAATGCTGTCCCTTACAAGTGCTACTGATTTACTAAAATCAAAAGATTTCTCGCCGAACAAGGATTTCAATTCAAGCGCACCATAGTTTGCAGACGCATATTCTTTGTCATCCCACCAGGTAGTTGGTAATGACTCCTCGTCCAGGTAGGTCTTGAAATCAATGTTTATGGTACCATCTTCCTGCCTTCTCACGCGATAATTCTCTATTTCCCTTTTTACCCTTTCGTGTCCGCGCTGCCAGTTTTTCTCTATATTTTTATTGCCTTGTCTTACTATTGGATAAACTATCTTTTCTCCCGGCCGAGGCTGCTCCAATAAATTGTAAGATTGCGTTGCGTCGTTCCATTGCATTTCCGGAATACGAATGCGATCATCTGCGCTAACAAAGATCGGATAGAAAAGTCTAGGGCGATCTTCACGCTTGTCATGGCTCCCCGAACGGATGAAATTAGCCCAAGCATAACTCCCGTGTTCATCCTGCTTAGGAAAGCGCTTTAACCTTTCTTCGGTAACGTCAAGGTAAGAAGGAGCCGCTTCTTCTGTCTTTCCGTAGAAAAGAGCATACTCGTGAGCAGGGGCCAACTTGCCCTTGGTTTTTCGCCCTGCGGGATTAGAGCGCACAACAGCGATGCCTAACTCTTGCTCAAAGAGCCCTGATAAGATGAACCGAAGCCCTAATACTTCCTGATCGTCAATTGCCACTGAAATGATTCCCGAATGTTCCAAAAGGTTGGAGCATATTCTCGAACGGTCAGCCATCAACGAAAACCAAGATGATTCCTTGTAGTCGTTCTTGTATAGAATGGGCGCTGCAGCGGTGTTATACGGCGGATCAATGTAAATACACTTTACCCTCTCCCGGTACTTCTCCTGCAACAGATTCAGCGCCTGCCAGTTTTCGGCGTGCACCAGCAGGCCGTCGGTCATGCCGTCCAGGTCGTCGAAGCTGGCCAGCACCCTGTCCACGAAATCACGCTCGAAGTGCTTGGTGTCGAGGACCAGCGTCGGGTGCGCCTTCAGGAAGGCGACGCGGCGGTCTTTCCTGCTCTTGCCACTGGTGAACAGGTCGGCCTGTTCCTCGTCGATGTGAAAGAGTTCCTTCCACTCGTCCCACTGCGCCTCGCAGGCGGCGATCTCAGGGTAAAACGCCTCAGGAATGTTGCCCACGGTGATGCAGTAGAAGGTCTCGGTGACGAATTTGCGCTTCTCCCAGAGCATCTTCTGGAACTCTTCGATCTGCGCCAGAAACTCGATGATGTGAGCGCCGACGCGCTTGATGAGACGCAATAACTGAAACCAACCCTCGCTCAGTCGCTCCCCGGCGGTCTCCATCTCCTCCAGGTTGAGCACCTCGTTCTTCAGATAAAAGTCCAGCTCGCGCGAGAGAAAACCCTTCAGGTCCTTGTGGATGAAAAAGTCGCTGGTGTTGCGGCGGGTGTACTGGCGCAGGTGATGCTCCAGATAGGAGATAGGCTCGCCGCCCGCGCCCTTGCGCCTTTCAGCGGTGAGCGCGACCGAAGCCTCCAGGGATTTGACGCGCTCGGGAATCTCGGTCGCGGCGCGGGCGATGATCTCCTCCTGCTGGTTCTTCTGGCCGTAGGCGAGCGTCTCCTGCTCGGTCAGCGGGCGGTACTCGAAGGGAATGGTCAGTTGCCGCGCGGCTTGGTCCCAGGCGATCTCGTCCAGACGCGGCAGGAAGAAGCGCTTCTCGCCCTTGACATTGTTCTGTTCCACATCGGCTTGGCGCAGTTTGAAGTGGACGGTGACGTTGTTGGGGGCTTTGTAGGTGTAATCGGTGAAGTACTCGGCGGTCTTGACGTAGTACTGGTCGTGGTTGGCCCAGTACAGGTACACCTCCTCGCCGTTATAGGGGATGGCGTAGCGCTCGCGCTTGGAGTAGCGGCGCTTCGAGATGAAGTCGCCCTCTTGCCAGTAGCGGCTGAAGAAGGTGTACAGGTGGTTGAAGATGGCGGCCTCGAGGGCTTCGCGCCCGCGCCCGCCGGTGGCCTTGGCCTTCAGGCCCAGGTACTTCTTGCCCAGCGGCGTGGCGTGGTACTTCTCGGCCAGACGGCCGTCGGCGTCGAGGGCGTCGCTGCCGAGGGTTTCCTTGATCTGCGCCGCGACTTCCTTCAACTCCGCGGCGGCCTGGGACTGCTCGGCCAGCGCCCCGCGGTCGAGCTCCTCGGCGATGGCCTGCGGCAGGTCGGTCGAGATGAATCTCTCGATCACCGCCCGCTTGTGATTCATGATGCGGTAGATGCCGAAGTCCAGGTCCGCGCAGTCGAACTGGAAGAGCTCGCGCAGCAGCCCCTGGAACTTCTCGCGGTACTGGTTCATGGCCGTCATTCCTTGGCCTCCCGCTTCTCGTCCGAGTGCTCGGGGTGTCGCCGGAGCCAGTCGTCTATCGCGCCCTTGTGAAACCGCCAGCGCCGCCCAACCTTCTGGCCGGGCAATCCGCCCCTCTGGGCGAGCCTGTAGAGCGTGGACCGGGAGATCTTCAGATACTCCGCCAGCTCGTCGATGCTCATCACCTCAACCGGACCGGATGCCATCTGCCGCTCCTTGCGTGCGCGCCGTCGCTATTGAGAGATACAGGTTGCTATTATCAGAACCTGGCAGATGGTGTCGAGAAGAAAAAGCGTTCGTAGATGATCTTGGATTTCGTGAGGGCGGGATCTCCGCCGCGACGTGCGCGGCCCCGGACCGCAACCCGCCGTCGTCCGGGAAGATAGGACTGGCGCGCCCGGAGGGATTCGAACCCCCGACCCTCGGATTAGAAATCCGACGCTCTGTCCAGCTGAGCTACGGGCGCAGCCTCTAATCCGGCCACGTGTCACGTGAGGCCCGGGGCGTCGAAAGGCGCACGCCAGGCCCGAAGCCGCCAACTCCTGCGTCCCCTCGGCCCGATCGCGGCTCTTCACCTGATACCACCCCGTGGGCGAGGACGCAAGGGGGGAATCGAATGACCCTGGACCCGCGCGGCCGCGGTTGCGGGCGCCGACCGCTCCATCTAGGATGCCCCCCAGCTCGCCGCGAGTGCAGCCTCCAAAAGGCCGCGGCAACGCACCTCGCGGCGGTCGGGAACGCTCCTCGGAAGGGAGATCGCATGGCCGAGATCGGTCGCGCGGCGTCCGCGGCCGGACCCGCGAGCGCGGAGAACGCTCCGCCCGCCCGCGAGAGGGCGCTGGGCGAGTTCCGCCGCCGCTTCGGCGGCGAGCCGGAGGGCGTCGCCCTCGCGCCGGGCAGGGTGAACATCATAGGCGAGCACACAGATTACAGCGGCGGCTTCGTCCTGCCGATGGCCATAGATCGGTGCGTCGCCATCGCGTTCCGCGCGGCCCCGGGCGCGGAGTCGGTCGTCCGGAGCGCGGACTACTCCGAGGAGGTGCGCTTCGAGACGGACTCGCCCAGCCGCAGGGAAGGCCATCACTGGTCGAACTATGTGATGGGAGTGGCCTACGTGCTCAGGCGGGCCGGTCACAGGATCGCCTCCGTCCAGGCGGCCGTCGCCGGCGACGTGCCGCAGGGGGCGGGGCTCTCGAGCTCCGCGGCCGTCGAGGTGGCTATGATGGTTGCGCTCGACGCCGCCTCGGGGACCGCCCTCGACCCGCTCACGCAGGTCAGGCTCGCCCAGCGGGCCGAGAACGAGTTCGTCGGCGTCGGCTGCGGGATCATGGACCAGTTCGTCTCGCGGCTCGGCGAGCGCGACTCCTGCCTGCGGATCGACTGCCGCGACCTGAGCTACGCGAAGATTCCGCTCGACTCGCGCGAGCTCCGCGTCGTGGTCTGCGACACCGGGGTCAGGCGCAAGCTCTCCTCGGGCGAGTACAACGCCCGCCGCTCGGCCTGCGAGAGCGCCGCCGCCAAGCTCACCGGGCACACCGGCTCCGTCCTCCGCAATGTGACCCTGACGCAGCTCCTCGCCGGCCGCGAGAGGCTCACCGAAGTGGAATACAAGAGGGCCCTCCACGTGCTGCGGGAGAACGAGCGCGTCGGGCTCGCCTGCGCCGCCCTCGCGGAGGGGCGCTACGGGGTGGTCGGCCGGCTGATGTACGACTCACACGAGAGCCTGCGCGACCTCTTCGAGGTTTCGTGCAGGGAGCTCGACCTGATGGTCGAGATCGCGCGGACGGTCGAGGGCGTCTGGGGGAGCCGGCTCACCGGCGCCGGGTTCGGCGGCTGCACCGTGAGCCTTGTGCGCGCAGGCGCCGAGCAGGCCCTCCGCGAGGCCGTCGAGCGCGACTACCAGAAGCGCTCGGGACTCGCCCCGCGGGTCTTCGTCTTCTCGCCGGGCGAGGGCGCACGGGTCGAGAGACCTTGAGACGAGAGATCGCCCTCGACCAGGAACTCCTCGAGGCGCTCAGGCGCCTCGAGGTGATGCCCGCCCAGGCCGCGACCGCTCGACTGGAGGGCGCGCGCGCGTCGGCGAGGGCCGGGGCCGGCATCGAGTTCGCCGACTGGCGGCCCTACGCGACGGGCGACTCCTTGCGCGACGTGGACTGGCGGGCGCTCGCGCGCTGGGGGCGTCTGTTCGTCCGGCTGCGAGCGCGCGAGGAGGCCACGACTGTTTGCCTCCTCGTCGACGCCTCCTCCAGCATGGCGTTCGGCAGGCCGACCAAGTTCACATTCGCCAGGCGCCTCGCGGCGGCCCTGGCGGCCTCGGCCCTGGCGGGACTGGACGCCGTACTCGCCGGCTACCTGCGCGGCGCGTCGTGCGAGCTCGCTGAGCCCGTCACGGGCGAGCGAGCGCTAGTGCAGGTCCTGGAGTTCCTCGAACGCGGCCGGGCGGACGGACAGACCGACCTGCCGCGCGCCCTGGCGAGCTTCCTCGAACGCTCGTCGGCGCGGGCGGCCCGTACGGGAGGTCGGGGCGGGGCGCTCGTGGTGTTCTCGGATTTCTGGAGCGAGGGAGACCTCGACGGGACGCTCGGGTCGGCGGCGCAGGCGGGGTTCCAGGGGGCGCTCGTACAGGTCCTCGAGCCGGAGGAGGCCGAGCCGCGGCTCGGCGGGCGCTCGAGGCTCACGGACTCGGAGACCGGCGCCGAGCTCGAGCTCGAGGTCTCCCGGGCGGCACGCGAGGCGTACGCCCGGGAGCGAGAGGCCTTCCTCCAGGCGCTCACGAGAACCGCCGCCAGGTGGGGCTTCAGGGCGGCCGCGCTCATGTCGGATGTGCCCCTCGAGCGCGCGACCTTGGGCGAGCTCCGCGCGGCCGGGGTCCTCGGGTAGGGGACGCCCTCCGCGAGAGCGCGCGTCCGGAAGGCATGCCTCGGCGACCTCGGAGAGAGACCGAACGGCCCTGGCTCGCCGCCGCACATCCTTGCGGGAGCGCCCCGCGCAGGCTATGCTCCCAGGGCGATGCAGGAGATCCCGATCCACCTCATTGCGGACGGCCAGGAGCTCGCGGAGGACGTGCGCGACGAGACCGGGCAGGTCTTGCTCTCCGCGGGGACGGTTCTATCGCGCACGCACGTCGATCTGCTCGAGCGCCGCGGCGTCCTGACCGTGAAGATCGCCGACGCCGCTGGCGGCGCGGGAGGCGCGCTCGAGCCGGCTGCGGGCGATCTCGAGAACGCGCTCCGGCGGCTCGATCACATGTTCGAGGGCCTGACCGACGACCCCGTCATGCACGCGATCCACGCGGCCGCGCGCGGGATGCTGGAGTCCGCCCTGAGGGGCGCGCAGCCGGGCTCGGGTCGGGGGGAGGCCCCGCTCCGTGGCTGAAGGCGCGCGGAAGAGCCCCCTGGCGGGCGGCGACGCGAGGAAATTCGTCAGGAGCATCGACAACCTCCCGACGCTCCCCTCCATCGTGGCGAAGGTGAGCGAGATCATAGAGAGCCCCACGGCCTCCGCCGCGGACATCAACCGCGTGATCAGGCAAGACATGGCTCTCTCGGCCAGGATCCTGAGGCTGGTGAACTCGTCCTTCTACGGTTTCCCGAGGCGGATCTCTTCGATCACGCACGCGGTGGTGATCCTCGGGTTCAACACGGTCAGGAACGTCACCCTTTCGGCCTTCGTGCTGGATGCCTTCGCGGCGCGCGACCTTCCGTTCGGGCACAGGGAGTTCTGGATCCACTCCCTCGGCACGGCCGTCGCCGCCAATACGCTCGCCAAGCGGTGGGGGGCGTCCGAGGCCGAGGACGCCTTCATGGGGGGGCTCCTCCACGACATCGGCAAGACCGTGCTCCACCAGTACGCGAGGGACGACTTCGCCGCCGTCCTGAAGGTCGTGAAGGAGAAGGACTGCCTGATCTACGACGCCGAGCGCGAGTGCATCGGTACGACTCACGCAGAGATGGGGGGGGCGCTCCTCGACGCCTGGCATCTACCTCCGCACCTGGTGGAGGCGGTCACGTTCCACCACTCGCCCGGCGCGGCGCCGGACTCGAACCTCGCGGCGGTGGTTCATCTCGCCGACATCTTCACGCGGGCGCTCCTCGTGGGCTCGGGCGGCGACGAGCGCATCCCGCGCGCCTCGCGGGAGGCGTGGGCTCGGCTCGCGCTCGATACGGCTCAGGTGGGCGAGCTCCTCCAGGAGATCGCGCGCGAGATCCGCAAGGTCGACGCCTTCGTCGAGCTTCTCTGACCCTGCGAAAACACGGGGCGATCCGCCGGGCTCGCCGCGCGCGGGTCGGCTCAGACTATCAGTAGCCGAACGTGTCTTTCAGGTACTTCCGGCTCAGGGCGACGCTCTCCATCGGATCGAGCTTCGTGGAGTCCTGCTCGATCATGACCCATCGCACCCCCGCGAGCTCGGGCAGCACCTTCATCACGCCGGCGAGGTCGAGCTTGCCACGTCCCAGCTCGATCCAGTCGGTCCCGTCGTGGTCCTTGAGGTGAAGGTAGCCGATCCTGTCCTTGTGCCTCCTCAGGAATGAGGCCGGGTCGTCTCCCCCTCGCATCACCCACGCCACGTCGACGCAGAGGTCCGCGGCGTCGGGGTCGAGACCCTCGACCAGAAGGTCCATGCCGGTCTTCGAACCGTCGACCTTCTGGAACTCGAAGTCGTGGTTGTGGTAGTGCAGGCGTATGCCCTCGCCGCGCAGCAGGCGCCCGGCCCTGTTGAGGGCGGCGATGGCCTCCTTGTAGTCGGCGAGCGACCGCTTCTCCCAGGCGGCGAGGCCCGAGTTGCACACGTCGCGGCAGCCGAGCACCCTGAGGTACTTCACGAGAGGACGGATGTCGGCGAGCGACTTGAGACCGACGTGATGGCCGCCGCAGACGAGCCCCCTCTCGTCGAGCTTGCGGCGGTAGGTCTCCGCGTCCCTCGCGGCGCCCTCGACGCCCCTGTAGCCGGCCCTGGCGATGCAGTCCAGGATGGCGTCGGTGTCGCGCTCGATGCTGTACTTCTTTCCGAAGACCAGGAGCTGCGCCCCCACCGGCGGCAACGCCATGATGCACCTCCTCGATGCCTCAGGGGTGGATGGGCCACCCCCGGTCGGCCCCTACTGCGACTTGGCCTCGTAGGTCCTGAGCGCCGTCCGGTAGACCTCGTTCCCCGGGTCTAGCTGGAGGGCCTTCCGCATCTCGATCGTCGCGCGGGTGTAGTCGCCCGCCGAGGCGTATGCCACCGAGAGGCAGGAGAGCGCCTCCGCCGAACGCGACTCGGTGAGCTCCACGGCCGCGCGGGCGTTATCGACGGCCTTTTGCGGGTTGCGGTAGCGCGCGTCGCGAGCCGTGGCGTAGATACTGGAAAGGAGCATCCTCACCTTGGCGTCGTCCACGCCGAGCCGGAGGGCTTCCTCGAGGTCTTGCAGTGCCGCGCGGTAGTCCCCCAGGGCGGCCCGGGCCTCGCCGCGCACGCGCAGCGCCGAGACGTCCCCTTCCCTGGCGGCGAGGACGGCGCCCAGCTCGCGCACGGCCTCCTCGTGCCTGCCCAGCAGGACGAGCGCCCGCCCGAGCTCGACGCGGACATCGAGCGCGGCCTCCGGCGGGAGCGTCGCGAGCGACAGCGCCCGTCTGAGCGCCTGTTCGGCCGCCGACGCCCTCTTGAGCGCGAGCAGGATCTTTCCCAGAGAGACGAACCTCCGCGCGTCGAGCGGGTCGAGTTCGGCCGCGCGCGCCAGGTCGTGCGCCGCCGCCTCGCTGGCGCCCTCCTCGACGAGGAGTCGCCCGCGGAGGTCGAGCGCCTCCGCGCAGGCGGGACATGCGGCGATGACCTTGTCGAGTTCCTCGATCGCCGCGCGCCTGGAGGAGGCGTATGAGGACAGGATCTCCGCCAGGGCGAGCCTGAGGGGCGTCGCGTCCGCGCCCGAGGCCTCGACGGACCTGATCGCCTCCGCCGCCTTCTGCCGGGCGGATTCGGTCTGCCCCTGGAGTCTCGCGAGCGACACCTCCGCCAGGAGCCCCCAGGGCGAGCCCGGCGCAGCGGCCATGGCGCGCTTGTAGTAGCGCGAGGCGCGTTCCTTGTCGCCGAGGATGGTCCTCGCCGAGTCCCCCGCCAGGACCAACGCCCGTGCGTGCCCGAGCGCCCCGGCGCGCCGGGCGGACTCGTCGGCCTTCTCGAAATCGGCGAGCGCATCCTCGCACCTGCGCAGGCGCGCGAGCACTATCCCCCGCACCAGGTACGCCTCGTCGAGCTCCTCGTCGCCCTTGATCGCGGCCTCGAGGAGCCTCAGGGCCTCGGCCCAGTGCGAAGGCCTGTCGATCAGCTCGGCCGCCCGGAAGGCGTGGACCGAGGCCGCGACGCGCCTGGCGAGCCTGGCGGCGTTCGCGGCCTCCTCTTCGAGCTTCTTGCGGGCCTCGCGGAGCTCGAGCTCCCTTTCCCGTAGCGTTTTGGTCGTGGAGGTGAGCTCCGCCTCTAGGCGCGCGACCGCCTCGGAGGACTTCTTCGCCGCCTCATCGAGCTCCTGGAGCCTCTTGGTTGCGGACCTCACCTGCTCGTCGAGCTTGTCGGACTTCTCCTGGAGCTCGTCCTTCTTCTTTTCGAGCGCCTCGGCGCGCTCGATGGCCTCTTTCCTCTCTCTCTGCACCCTGAGATGCAGCTCCTGGACCTCGCGCGGGATCACGCCTTTCTTGAGCTGGTCGTGGGCGTCCTTCAGGAAGTACGCCATCAGGCCCAGCCCCACGACGGACATCCCGAAAAGCACCCAGCCCGCGATGAGCACCAGGGGGTTCGCCGCCGCCTCCCCGACGCCGGCGCTCGGGGGGGCACACGCCGCGGCGGGCTCCTCGGCGGGCGCGGCGGCCTCCTGGGGCCATTCCGCGTCCTGTCCCTGCTCCTGTTCCTGCGGAGGGGCCTCCTCGGCCGGCGGGGCACCGGTCGCCTCTGCGCCCCCGAGCAGCTCCTGCGCCGTGAGCGGCCACTCGGTCCCCGCGGGCTCCTCGGCCGCGGGCTCCGCGGGCGGCGGGGACTCGGCCGAGCGTCTGGCGAAGGCCTCGGCCGCGTCGAGGCTGATCTCGTCCGCCGCGGCCGGGGCGGGCGCATGCGGGACCACGCCTCCAGCGAGGACGGGCGCCGCGGGAGACGCCGCGGCAGGAGCCGCCCCCGCCTGAGGCCTGGCGGCCGCGGCCTCCTCGTCGACGAGCATCCCGCCGCACGCCGGACACGGCAACTGCATACCCTTCGGTGCCCCGATGTCGAAATCCCGCCGGCAGTTCACGCAGATGAACTTCATCTCGGAGTCTCTCCAGGACCAGCCGGGCGACACCACGACGCCCGATCGCAACGGATAATAGCGCCCGCGTCGCGCGGCGGCAAGGCGTTCGCCGCTGGGTCCCCGCGGCCCGACTCGGTCCAGTCCCAGCGGGGCTCGTAGACAGGTGCAGGCTTCGCCGGCGACCGGCGCGCCCGAGGCGCATCCCCTCGAGCCCGACGGCCGGAAAATGCAGGTGACTGGCGGCCGCGGGGCGTCTATAATATGGAGCATGCGGGCGGACCCCGGGGGTCGCCCACGGAGGCAGGCTATGTTCGACCGCTTCACTGACCGTGCGCGCAAGGTCATGGGCTACGCGAGGCTCGAGGCCGAGCGCTTCAACCACGACTACATAGGGACCGAACACATCCTCCTGGGTCTCATCAAGGAGGGCAGCGGCGTCGCCGCGAACGTCCTGGAGAATCTGGACGTCGACCTGGAAAAGGTGCGCGCCGAGATCGAGAAGCGCGTCAAGCACGGGCCGGACACCGGAACAATGGGGCACCTGCCCTTCAGCCCCAGGGCGCGCAAGGTGATCGACTACGCCGTCGAGGAGGCGAAGAGCCTCGGTCACAAGTACGTCGGGACCGAACACCTGCTCCTCGGGCTCCTGCGCGAGGAGGAGGGGAAGGCTGCGGAGGTCCTGACGAGCCTGGGCGTCAAGCTGGACGATGTCAGGCGCGAGGTGATGGAGCTCCTGGGCGCCGAGACGGAAAGCGACAGCCACGAGAAGCAGGAGGCCGCATCCCAGCAGGGCGAGTCGAAGACCCCGGCCCTGGACAGCTTCGGCCGCGACCTGACCGAGCTCGCGCGCGAGAACAAGCTCGACCCGGTCATCGGGCGCGAGCGCGAGATAGAGCGCGTCCTCCAGATACTCGCCAGGCGGCGGAAGAATAACCCCGTCCTCCTCGGCGAGGCTGGGGTCGGGAAGACCGCCATCGTCGAGGGCTTCGCCCAGCGCCTGGTGAAGGGCGAGGTGCCCGAGATACTCAAGGGCCGCCGGATAGTCGTGCTGGACCTGGCGATGATGGTCGCCGGCACCAAGTACCGGGGACAGTTCGAGGAGCGCATCAAGGCCGTGATGAACGAGGTCAGGCGCGCGAAGAACGTGATCCTCTTCGTCGACGAGCTCCACACCCTCGTCGGCGCGGGCGGCGCGGAGGGCTCGATCGATGCCTCGAACGTCCTCAAGCCCGCGCTCTCGCGCGGCGAGGTCCAGTGCATCGGCGCGACGACGCTCGACGAGTACAGGAAGTACATCGAGAAGGACGCGGCCCTGGAGAGGCGCTTCCAGACCATCATCGTGGACCCGCCCTCGAAGGAGGAGACGATCAAGATACTCGAGGGTCTGCGCCCGCACTACGAGGCCCACCACAAGGTCAGGATCACGGACGAAGCGCTCCGCGAGGCTACGGAGCTCTCGGACAGATACATCACCGGCCGGTTCCTGCCGGACAAGGCCATAGACGTGATCGACGAGGCCGGCTCGCGCGTCAGGCTCTCGCTCATGTCAGGGGCGGAGTCGGGCCCGGAGGAGGCGAGGCTTCAGGAGCTCGAGCGCGAGAAGAAGGCCGCCGTCGCCGCCCAGGACTTCGAGCGCGCGGCGCGCCTGCGCGACGAGGTCGAGCGGCTCAGCGCGAAGAAGAGAGAGCGCCGCGGCGTAGTGGACGCAGATGTCGTCGCGGAGGTCGTGAGCCGCATGACCGGCATCCCAGTCGCGCGGATGGAGAGCAGCGAGAGCACCAGGCTCCTCCGCATGGAGGAGGAGCTGCACAAGACCGTGGTGAGCCAGGACGAGGCGATCAGCGCGATAGCGCGGGCCATCCGCCGCTCGCGCGCAGGGCTCAAGGACCCGAAGCGCCCCGTCGGGAGCTTCCTCTTCCTCGGACCTACGGGCGTCGGCAAGACCCTGCTCGCGCGCGCGCTCGCCGAGTTCCTCTTCGGCGAGCAGGAGGCGCTCATCCAGATCGACATGTCGGAATACATGGAGAAGTTCGCCGTGTCGCGCCTGATGGGCGCCCCGCCCGGCTATGTCGGCTACGAGGAGGGCGGGCAGCTCACCGAGAAGGTGCGGCGCAGGCCCTACGCGGTCGTGCTCTTCGACGAGATAGAGAAGGCCCACAGCGACGTGTTCAACATACTCCTCCAGCTCATGGAGGACGGGGTGCTCACGGACTCCTTCGGTCGGCGCGTGAACTTCCGCAACACGGTGCTCATAATGACCTCCAACGTCGGCGCCCAGACGATCCGCCATCAGGGCGCGATGGGCTTCCGGCAGCGCACCGACGAGCAGAACTACGAGGCCATGAAGCGGCAGCTCATGACCGAGATGGAGAAGGAGTTCAGGCCCGAGTTCATCAACAGGCTCGACGAGGTGATCGTCTTCCGACCGCTCACACGCGAGGACCTGCATCGGATCGTGGACATCGAGTTCGGGAAGGTCCAGAAGCGGCTGAAGGAGCGGAAGATCACGCTGGAGCTCACGAGCGACGCGAAGGACATGATAATCGAGAAGGGCTACAGCCCCGACTTCGGCGCCCGCCCGCTCAGGCGGCTGGTCGAGCGCCTTGTCGAAGATCCCATCAGCGAGGAGCTCTTGCGCTGCGCCATCAGGGGCCCCTGCACGATCAAGGTGGAGCCATCGCCAGACCGCTCGAAGCTCGTCTTCGTGCCGGTCGAGGAGCCGCCGAAGCCGCTTCCGGCGACCTCGGAGGCCCGTCCCTCTTCGCCGAACGGATAGCGGTCCGGCATCTTTCCGCCCGCCCGTCGACCGCCGCGCGCGGCAGGGCCAGGGTCGCATCGGAGGGGCAGCTCATGCGCTACTACGAGAGGGAGCGGCGCGAGTTCGTCCGCGTCAAGGCGGAGATCCCCGTCCGCTACAGGTTCCTGAGCCACGACCCGGCCTTCCCGGGTTCGGAGGTCCTGGAGGGCGTGACGAGCGACATGTCCGGCGGCGGCCTCCTCCTCAGGGCGAGGGTCCCGGACCCCGACTGGATCGCTGGACTCCTGACGGAGCGCATCTTCATCGGCATCGAGCTCCAGCTCCCCGACAGGCCGGAGCCCGTGCGCGCCCTGACGAGGGCCGCGTGGGTCCAGGCCGCGGTGCAGGGCTCGCCCGACCTGTGCCTGATCGGCCTGCGCTTCAAGGAGATCACGCGAGCCGATCTGGACCGGGTCTTCAGGTTCGTGATCGACAAGGAGCTCGTCTAGCCGCGCCGGCGGCTTTCCCCGCCGCGTGCCCGCTATTCGCTCGGGCAGGCGGCCGGGGACGGGAAGGAGCTCGGCCCGGTGCCGGGCTTGCGCGAGGTGGCCTTCTTTGCCGGTGGGTTCGCCATCTTTCTCCTTGGGATCCATCGCGCGCGCTCGGCGTTCGAGCGGGCCTCCGGCGGAAGGCTCAGGGCCGCGCTCGAGCTCCTGACTCGGAGGCCCATCGTCGCGGCGGCGGCGGGGTTCGCCCTGGCGCTCGTCACGCAGAGCTCGAGCGCCGCGGCAGTGATCCTGATCGGCATGGCGGGGTCGTCGCTCGTGCCGTTCGACCGCTCGGTCGGGGCACTCCTCGGCGCGGACCTCGCCTCCACGCTGACCGTACAGGTCATGGCCTTCGAGGTCGAGAGCTGGTCGCTCCTGGCGATCGCCGCCGGGGTGCTGCTGGTGCTCGCGTCCCGCGCCCGCCGCACGCGCGAGCTCGGCGACGCGATACTCGGCCTGGGCTTCGTCCTCTATGGGATGTCCCTGATGAAGACCGCCGCCTCGCCCCTGGGCGGGGCTCCGGGGCTCTCGCGGGTCCTGGCCGGGCTCTCCGATAGACCTGCCCTGGGTCTCGCCGCGGGGATCGCGGCCACGGCTGTGCTCCAGTCCTCGGCCGCGATGGTGGGCATTGTCCTCGCGCTCGCGCAGGCGGGCGCGCTCACTCTCGAGGCCGCTCTGTGCATCGTCCTGGGCGCGAACGTCGGCACGGCCGCGACGGGGCTCCTCGCGTCGGCCGCCTCCGGTCGGGACGGCAAGCGGGTCGCGCTCGCGCACCTGTTCGAGAAGCTCGCCGGGACGCTCCTCGTCTGGCCCTTTCTCGACCAGCTCGGAGAGCTTGCGCGCGCGGTCGCGGCCTGGACCGGGGGCTCCGAGGCCAGGGCGATCGCCCACGCGCACACGCTCTTCAACGCGGGGAAGCTCGTCCTTTTCCTCCCGCTGGCGCGCCTGTTCGCGAGGGCGGCGGAGCTCGTCCTGCCGGCGAGGCCCGGTCCTCCTCCCAGGGCGCTCCGGCATCTCGCCGACACCTCGCGGGACGGCCCCGGCGTCGTGCTGGTCAAGGTCGCGAGGGAGCTCGCCGACGCCCTCGAAAAGTTGGCCGCGCTATTCCCGCGGGTGCTGGGGGCGTTCGAGGAGGCCACCCTGGCCGAGCTCGACTCTTTCCGCGCCGCGGACGAAGAGACCGACGCCGTCCACGAGGCGGTCGTCTCGAATCTGCGCCGGATCTCGCGCGAGGAGCTCTCCGGCGCGCAGGTGGCCGAGCTCGAGAGGCTGCTCTACGTCGCTCGGGACCTGGAGGAGCTCGGGGACTCCATTTGCATCCGTCTCGCCGCGCAGGCGGAGGCGAAGCTGCGCGCGGGCGGTTCCTTCTCGATCGAAGGGGAGCTCGAGTTCAGGCGCCTGGGCGCGGAGGTCGGCGCGAGCCTGGCGGCCATCGCTGGTGCGCTCCGTGCGCAGGACCGCTCCGCGCTCGCCGAGGTCGCCGAGAGAGAACGGGGCATGGACGCGCGCGCGAGGGAGGCGGCGCGCGCCCACTTCAGGCGCGAGGTCGCGGGCATCCGGGAGGCCGTCGAGACCGACACCGTTTTCGCCGACTCCGTCGCTGAGCTGCGCAGGATACACATGGTGATCGCCGACATGGCTACGGTGCTCGCCGGCGTCCCGGCGACGGAGGGCGCCCGGCCGGCGGCGCGGGGAAGCGTCCCCGGAGTCGGCGCGGGGTCGCGCATGGACGACCCGACGCGGGCCGAGTAGGATCGGCGATCGGAGAATAGCGGAGGTTCCTTTGCGGAGGATAGGCGGCTTCCTGGGCCGGAGCCCGTTCGGCCCGATCTACGAGCAGGCGGTGAAGGCGGCCGACTGCGTGGCCGAGGTGCCCGCGCTCGTCGAGGCCCTGGCGAGGCGCGACAGGGCTGCGGCCCTGCGCGTGGCGGAGCGCATCCGCCGCGCGGAGCACGAGGCGGACCTGATCAAGTCCGAGATCCGCGACCATCTCTCCGGGTCGCTCTTCAGCTCGGTGGAGCGTTCGGAGGTGATGCTCGTCGTATCGCTGATGGACGCCCTGCCCGACGACGCGGAGGACCTCGCGAGGCTCGTCATGGTCCGCGACACGCCCGCGCCGGGGGAGCTAGGCGAGCGGCTCGCCGGTCTCGCACGGAAGGCCAAGGAGGCGGCCGACGGCGTCGTCTCGGTGGCTGGGATGCTGCGCGACCTCATGGAGAGGAGCGGTTCCCGGTCGGAGTGCGCGGAGCTCCTGGCCAGGATCGCATCGCTCGGCGAGCTCGGCTTCGCGGCGGAGGAGGCGGAGCTCGGTTTCCTCAAGAGGCTCTTCGAGAGCGAGCGCGAGCTCGGGCCCGTCGACATCGTGGTCTTGATGCAGATGGCCGCCCGCGTCGCGGAGATCGTCAAGTCCGCAGAGAACGTCGCCGACGCCATCAGGCGGATGGTGCTGAACCGCTGAGGGCCCGCGGCGGCGCGCAGGTAGCGGCTTGAGCGCGAACGCGGCGCGGCGTATACTGAACCGGTGGGCGGATGGCCTCGCCCTCGCCGCCCGCGCAGGGGTCGCCGATGCGGGATGCGCTCAGGGATGCACCCGAGCTCGCCAGGCCTGGGTCGAGCCGGTCGGTCGAAGCGCACGGCCCTGGCGCTTGGTCTGCCGGGTACTCGGCCGGAGCCGTCCGCGTCCCCTGTCCGGCCGGGCGTGCGGGGATCTCCGCTGAGGATCGGATCTCGGCGGACTTGGGGCATCAGCACGTATCGGGGCGGAGATGACCTGGGCCGCGGCGGCTCTAGCGATCGCGCTCGCAGTCGCGCCGCTCGCCCTCGCGGGCGAAGGCGGGTCCGAGGCGGCCGACTTCGTCAGGCTCCCCCCGCCGAGACCCGGCGACTGGCGCGCGGCCTTCGACGAGCCTGTCCAGACCTTCGCCAGTTACAAGAAGACTGCCGGCCGCGCCCCGGGCTTCGAGACCAGGCGGATCAGGCTCCTGCCCCTCGGGGAGGCCCGAGAGGGCGACGACGAGCTCATCGGGCCGCTCGCCGAGTTCCTCGGCGCCTACTTCATGACGCGCACGGTGATCGAGCCCCGTCAGCCGATGCCGGAGCGCGTCCGCCGGAGGCCCTCGCGCGGCTTCGGCACGCAGTACCTCGCCGACGACATCCTGGACGCGATCGCCCCGTTCGGGCTCGCCGACGGGACCGCGAGGCTCGCCATCGCCTCGGAGGACCTCTACGGGAGCTCGCCCGGCGGGGGCTACCTCAACTTCGTCTTCGGGATGGGCGCGGCCGGCCGCCGCGTGGGGCTCTTCTCGGCGGCGCGCTACGGCCTTCGCTACGGGAACGAGCCGCCCGGCATCACGCGCGAGAAGCGCATCTTCAAGGTCGCCGCGCACGAACTGGGGCACGTCTTCGGCCTGGCGCATTGCCAGACATACTCTTGCGGGATGAATGGGTCGAACTCGCTCGCGGAGTCCGACTCGCGCCCGATCCACCTCTGCCCCGAGTGCCTGGAGAAGCTCGAATGGCACCTGGGCTTCGACAGGGTCCTGAGGTACAGGGTTCTCGCCGGGATATACGCTCGCCTCGGATGGAAGGACGAAGAGGCCTTCGTTGCCCGCCGGGCCGAGATCGAGTCCTCGCGTGCGGCAGGGCCTGCGCGCGGACAGGAGCGATGATCGGCATGGCGCGCCCGCGGCGACTGACGAGTCTCGCGGCCGCAGCGTTCGTGGCGCTCGCTCGCGCGCCGGCCGCGGAAGAGCGCCCCGGCAGGATCGTCGGTGGCATATCGCCCGCCGGCGCGGCGACAAAGGTCTCCGCCATCGACAGGAACGTCGTCGTCCCGGTCATGGCGAGGGAGGTCCCCGTCCGGGAGTACCCGGGCAGGGTGCTAGAGGGCGGCGCGCGGTACGAGGTCGAAGTTCCGCCGGGGACGTACGACCTGCACGTCGAGACCGCCGACGGCCGCGTCCTGGAGGGCGCGGACTTACGCGTGAGCGCCCCCGAGGGCGCCAGGCCCTTCTCCGAGCGCGACGAGCAGGCCATCCGCGAGCGGATCGCCGCGATGAAGCTCTTTGAAAACGAGAAGACCGTCCTCGCCCTCCGGGGGGCGGGGGAACGCGCCCGGGTATTGGTGAAGCTCGTCCGCACGGAGCCCACGAGCTACGACGGCGAGTTCGGCGAGCCTGTGGCGGTATTCCGCTGGGAGGTCTGGGAGTTCAGGAGGCGCACGGGTTCGTGGGTCAAGGAGGGCGCGCCGCGGGTTCTCAGGCGCTTCCTCGTCCCGAGGCGCCGCTCGAACGAGCTCCGCTGGGAGTTCCTGCCCGAGCTCGGCGGGATCGAGCTCGCGCCGGAGGCGACCGTCCGCAGGGATGTGTCTCTGCCGCCCGAGGCCGCGCCGGCGAAGGAGGGCCGCCCGCAGGCGGCCCGGCAATAGTCCGCGCGGGCATTCGGGGGCATCTCCTCGTTTCCGCCTCCCGCCCGCCTCGTCGCTTCTCTTCCGGCCTCCCCGTTCGGCCGCGCGCGAGGGTACGCATCGGCATTTCGAGGGCGCGGCTTTGCGATGGCCCCTGACGCGGCAGCGCGTTCATTTGACGGGAGAGCGGCGCGGTGGTAGACATGCGGCGGTACAGCGATGGGGCTCTTCAACCGGGGAGAATATGGCGACGTCCAGCAGGAGGTCGTTCCCCTCAAAGAGAGGGTTCGACAGAGAGGAGCCTGGCCGGGACTCGAGGTCCCGCAACGGCTCCGACCGCAGGGCGAGCTCTCGTATCCGCGGTCACAGGGGCAACGGCTCGTGCTGCGACGAGCGCGAGTCCGCGCGCATCTCGCGCCGCCAGACGAGCAAGAACACGACCCTGATCTTCGGCGCGGCAGGCGGCGCGGCGGTCCTCCTGATCCTCCTGATCGCGCTCGCCTCCGGGTCCCGGCGGCCTGCCCGCCCTCTACCGCGCCCGGCCCTTCCGAACCCAGCGCCAGTCGCGGGCACCATCGACTGGTACACCGAGGGCTTCAATCAGGGGCTGCACTGGAAGAACGTGATGAGCAACCGCAGCAAGAGCCCGACCCCCGAAGAGGTGGAGATGGTGGCGGACCGCATGACCTCTAACTATACCAAGAAGGGCATCACGTCCGAGGGCGAGAAGCGCTTCATCGAGGGCTTCCGCAGGGCCGCACTGGGGCAGTAGCTGCCCGCCCCTGTCGCCGCGCTCCGCGTCCGCCACCGGAGACATGGTTGAAGGCTTCGATCCCGACGGTTAGGCTCGCGTCGTGATGCAGAAGCGCCATCGCCGAGACTCGGGCGGCCGCCGGGCGGCCGGGTCGCGCGCGGGGAAGGCCGCGTCGGGCCCTGAGGGCATGCTTGACGCCGCCTCGCGCCTGCTGGGCGGGGAAGACGCCTCGAGGCTCCTCCGCGGGGCGCGGAGCGAGCTGGCCTTCCTCCGGGCGGTGCTAGCGGCGGCCTCGGCCAGGGTGCCCGCGCCGGGCCGCGCGCTCCCCGAGACGCGGCTCGAGCTCGCCATGGACGAGCTGCCCTTCGCGCTCTTCCTCGTGGACCCAGCCGGGCGCTTCGCGTTCGTGAACCGGGCCGCGGAGATCGCCTCCGGACACAGGCGCGAGGAACTCGTCGGCAGGCAGATCAAGGAATCGCTCGCGGGCTCTGGCCTGGCGGAGCCCCTGGCGGTCGTGGTCGAGAGGGCCCGCTCGGGACGCGCGCCGCTGGAATACCGCGTGGCGTACGACCTTCCCTCGGGCGGGCATTTCGAGATGGGCCTCACCGCTGCACTAGCCGCGGGCGCCCCCGGCCACAGGGAAGAGCTCGATGTGGTCGTCGTCGGCCGCGATCTGCACGCCCCGTGCGAGGAGCTCAGGCTCCGCGCCCGCTCGATGCTGCCGGCGGAGGTCGAGTCGGACCTCCGCGCGCGCCTGAGGCAGGTCGAGCGCCAGATGGCCCGCTCGGAGAAGCTCGTCGCGATAGGCCAGATGGCCGCCGGGTTCGTCCACGAGATCAATAACCCCCTCGGGGCGCTCTCGGGGCTCGTGCAGATGATGCAGATGGACTCACCGCGAGAGGGTCCTCAGGCCGCGGTGCTGGCGCAGATGTCCGGGGAGCTGGACCGCATACGCCGGATCGCCGAGAGCCTCCTGGAGCTCGCCCGCACCCCGGAGGGGACGGGCGCCGAGGCGTTCAGGGCGGTTGACCTGGCGGCGCTCGCGAGGGACGTCCTCGAGCTCATGCAGCCGCAGCTCAGGGCCGCGCGCGTGCGGGCGGGGCTCGAGTCGCACCTCTCCTCCGCCCAGGTGCTCGGCGACCCGGACAGGCTCCGGCAGCTCCTGATGAACCTGATCCTGAACGCGGTCCAGGCCATGAGTCCCCCCGGGGAGACGCCGCCCCGCGGGGGCAGGCTCACCGTCAGGCTGCTCGCCGACAGGGTCTCGGAAGAGGACCTCCCCCCCAGGCCCAGCCGCGCGCAGGACCTCGCCGGCCGCGGAGAGGACGTACTCGTCGAGGAGGCCGGCCGCCGCGCCGCGACCGAGGCCGCCCCGCCCTGGAGGGAAGGCCTCGAGCTCGTGCGCCTGGAGGTGGAGGACACGGGCCCCGGCATACCGGCCGAGGTGATGCCGCGGCTCTTCGAGCCCTTCTTCACGACCAAACCTCCGGGGCGGGGGACCGGCCTCGGCCTCTCGACGGCCCAGGCGATCGCGCGCGCGCACGGGGGGACGATCTCGGCCGCGAACGCGCCAGGGGGAGGCGCAGTGTTCACGGTGAGGCTACCCGCCTGCGCCGCGAGGGGAAGCGAAGCGGCGGGCGCGCCTCCGGAGGGAAAGTGACGGACGAGATGCCGAAGGGTCATGGCCGCCGCGCGGGGCCCGGGGTCGCGTGGCGTCTTGCGATCGCGCTCGCGGCGCTCGCGCTCGTCCCACGGCCCGTTCGGGCCTGGTGGGCGGAGGGACACGTCGCCTGCGACCTCGCAGCGGCGTCGCTCCTCCCTGGCACCATGCCGGCCTTCTTCCGCGAGCGCGCCGAGGAGATCGCCTTCCACTCCGTGGACCCCGATCTCTGGCACCAGTGTGGGACGCCGGGGCTCAGGTCGGCGTCAGGGCCGGACCATCACTTCGACATCGAGCTCCTGGGGGGCCTCGCGCCGCCGCCGACGCGCATGGGATGCATCGCGCTCTGCGCGGAGCTCGGGCTCGAGCCGGCCGCGCTCGGCGCGCTGCCGTATGCCATAGACGAATGGCACTGGAGGCTGGCGCTCGCCTTCGCCGAGCACAGGGCCTCGCCGCAAGACGCGCGGATCCGCGCGAAGGTGCTCTACGCGGCGGCGGTGCTCTCCCACTATGCGGTGGATGCGAGCCACCCGCTCCACTGCACGGTCCACTTCGACGGGCGCGTCGCGAGCCCGCGCGCGACCTCGCCGCGCACGGGCTTCCACCTGAGGACAGACGCCCTGCCCGGCAAGCTCGGCCTCGCGCCCGCGGAGATCGCCCGGGGGGCGAGGCCCGAGCCCGTAGTCGACGCCTTCGCGGCCGCGCTCGCGGCCGTGCGCGAGTCGAACCTGCTGGTCGACGACCTGTACGCGTTCGAGCCCCGGGTGCCGGCCCTGGAGAGGCCCTTCGAGACGGCGCCGGACCCCGCCCTGCGCGAGTTCGTTCTCGGGCGCTGCCGCGCCGGCGCCGCGCTCACTGCGGGGCTCTGGGTCTCGGCCTGGGAGCGTTCAGCCAAGGTAGGGCTTCCCGACTGGCGCCTGCGGCAGCTCGGGCATCGACTCGGGCCTGCGGCCGAATGACCGCTTCGCCGCGCCGCGTTGCGGCCCGCCCGCGCGCCACTAGACTGTTCGCGGTCGCGACGAGCGACCGGGAACACGGGGGTCGGCATGAGTGCCAAGGCAGTCCAGAAGAAGGGCTCCAAGACCAAGGTGATCAAGATCGCTGGCGACACGGCGCTCGAGCCGGTCGCGCGGGCGGGATACCGCTTCCCGGAGGGCTTCCTCTGGGGCACGGCCACGGCGGCTTACCAGGTCGAGGGGGCGGCCTCGGAGGACGGACGCGGCCCGTCCATCTGGGACGACTTCTCGCACAGGCCCGGTACGACCTACGGCGGCGACACCGGCGACCGCGCCGTGGACCAGTACCACAGATACAAAGAAGACGTGGCCCTGATGAAATCCCTCGGCATGAAGGCCTATAGGATGTCGGTGTCGTGGTCGAGGGTCCTGCCCCAGGGCCGCGGCCGCTCGAACGCGAAGGGGCTGGACTACTACGACCGGCTTGTCGACGAGCTGCTCGCGAACGGCATCCAGCCCTGGATCACACTGTACCACTGGGACCTGCCGAGCGCACTGGAGAAGGAGCTCGGCGGCTGGCGCTCGAGGGAGACGGCCCAGCTCTTCGGCGAGTACGCCTCGCTCATGGCGGCGCGCCTTTCCGACCGGGTGGCGAACTGGTTCACGGTGAACGAGCTCTGGTGCTTCACCGTGAACAGCTACGGGAACGGCGTCCACGCGCCGGGGCTGAGGCTCCCGCCCGGCGAGCTGAACGCAATCTGCCACAACGCGCTTCTCGCCCATGGGACGGCCGTGAGGGCGCTCAGGGCCGGCTCGAAGAGGCAGGTGAAGGTGGGGATCGCCGAGAACATGACCGTCCCGGTGCCGGCGATCGAGACGGAGGCGAACATCGAGGCCGCGAAGAAGGCGGCGCGGCATCTGAACGCGCGGTTCCTGACGGCTATCCTCGAGGGAGGCTACCCCAGGGAGTACCTCGACGAGCAGGGCGCCGACGCCCCGGCCGTCAAGCCGGGCGACTTCGAGATCATCTCGTCGCCGCTCGACTTCGTCGGGCTCAACATGTACACACCGACCTATGTCCTCGCGGCCGACTCGCCCCCCGGCTGGAAGCAACTCCCCTGGCCCAGGAGCTATCCGACGTACAACGTCGGCTGGCTCAGGTTCGGCCCGAGCGTCATATACTGGGGCGCGAGGCTCGTGAGCGAGATCTGGAAGGCGAAGGAGATCTACGTCACCGAGAACGGCGCCTGTTGCGACGACGTCATGGACCCCTCCGGCGAGGTCTACGACACGGACCGCGTCGTCTATCTGCGCGAGCACCTGCTCGCCGCCCACAGGGCCGTGAGCGAGGGCTATCCCCTGCGCGGCTACTTCCTGTGGTCGCTCCTCGACAACTTCGAGTGGGCCGAGGGGTACGCCAAGCGCTTCGGCATCTGCTACGTCCACTACGAGACGCTGAGGCGCACGCCCAAGCTCAGCGCGAAGTGGTACGCGGAGGTCGCGAGGACGAACTCCGTCGTCTGAGGCCGCGAGATCGCTTCTGCCCGAGCGGGCGCGCTCAGCGCAGGCCCTTCAGGATGCGCACGATCTCGTTCTCGTCGGCGGCGTCGAGGAGCGCGCCCACGAGCCAGCTCTCCTGTCCGAAGGCGTTCGCCGCCCAGCGGTAGAGCTTCCAGTAGTCGGAGTCGTCGTAGCTCGGCGAGGCGATCCCGAAGAAGACGTGCACCGGAGAGCCGTCCTCGGCCAGGTACTCCGCGCCCACGCGCGAGCGCGCCACGCACACGACGAGCGACCGCGGCTGCATGCTCCTCACGTGAGGTATCGCGAGGCCCCCGCCGACCGCCGTCGTGGACTTCCTCTCGCGGTCCAGGAGGTCCCGCCGGAACTTCGCCAGGTTCCTCACCTCTCCCGAGCGGGCGAAGAGCTCGGCGAGCTCGCCGACCACGGCCTCCTTCCGGCGCCAGCGGACGAACTCGTCCACGACGGGCGGCTCCGGCGCAGGCTCGCCCCTCTCGGCAGCGAGGCGCACCAGCTCTTCGTATTCGACGACGTCGGGGGGCCGGAGGGCGCTTTCGAGCTCGCATAGAACCATGTTCGGTCTGAGAAACCTCATGAGATGCATGTCTCGTCCGCCTCCCGGCCTGCGCTATCCGGCGGGACGCAGAGCATAGCCCCGGTTCCGGCGCCCGCAATGCTCTTGGAAGTGCGGCCTTGACCTCGTGGGCCGGGCCGGGATACTTTGAGAGGAGAGCGCCCTCCGGGCGCGCGACGCCAGCCCGCGGGCGGGAGCGGAGGGGCACATGGGGACATGGCGACGCCATCTCGCTGCGGTCGCGGCCCTCCTCGCAGCGGCGCAGGCGCGGTCGGGCGAGGCGAGGCTCCTAGTGCGCGCCGGGGGCTTGCGCGCCATCGACGCGCCCCTCGGGGCGGAGCTCCCGCTCCCGAGCGGGTTGCGCGGCGTCCCGGCGGAGGAGCTCGCGGTGTCCGTCCGAGAGGCGCGCGGCTCCGGCGCCGCCGTGGCAGGTCAGGCGCTGAATATCAGGGAAGGAAAGGCTGACATCCGATGGGTCGCGCCCGAGCTCGCGGCCGGGGCGACGCGGGAGTTCCTCGTCTCGCTCTCCCGCAGGCGCTCGCCCGCGCGCGAGGGTTTCTCGTGGACCGAGAAGCCGCGCGAGCATCTGGAGCTCCTCCTGGGCGAGAGGCCGGTGGCCAGGTACATGTGCGCGCGCGACGGCTCCACTCCCGAGCGCGCCGAGGCCACCTACAAACCCTACCTCCACGTCTTCGATGCCGGTGGGAAGGACTTCATAACAAAGGGCCCAGGCGGGCTCTATCCGCACCACAGGGGAGTCTTCATCGGCTGGAACAAGCTCGGCATCGGCGGGAAGACCTACGATATGTGGCATATGAAGGGCGTCGTGCAGGTCCACAGGCGCTTCGCCGCGACCTCCGCGGGCCCGGTGTTCGCCAGCTTCACATCGCTCGTCGACTGGCTCGACCCGCAGGGCGAGCCTGTGCTTTCCGAGGAGCGCACGGTCACGGCGTACCGCGCCACCGCCGGGGGGACGCTCGCGCTCCTCGACTTCGAGTCGCGCCTGTCGGCCCCGCGCGGGGACGTCGTGCTCGACGGCGACCCCGAGCACGCGGGCTTCCATTTCAGGGCACACGACGCCGTCGAGAAGCAGGCCACCAGGTACCTGTTCCACAAGGAGGGAATCGATCCGCGCAAGGACCGCGACCTCCCCTGGGCGGCGATGGGATTCGAGCTCGAGGGCAGACGGTACGCGGTCCAGATCGTCGATCACCCGAGCAACCCGCGACCGACGACGTGGTCCGCGTACCGGGACTACGGCCGCTTCGGGGTGTTCTTCAGGGGCGAGGTGAAGACCGGCAGGCCCCTCGTCGTTCGCCACAGGGTCTGGGTCGCCGAGGGCGAGCTCCCCCCGCGCGAGGAGCTCGACGCGAGGGCCTCCGCGTTCCTCTCCCCTCCGCAGGTGGAGGTGACGGTGCCGTGAGACAGGCGGGAAAGACTACGCGCGCCTGGCCCATAGACACGCGCACGACGATGGGCGGGCAGCGGGCGGTCTCGGCCGGCTGTTCGGCGGTCCGCCTGCTTCTCTGCGCCCTCTGCGCCTGGGCGGGCCCGGCATTCGCGGCGGAGACCGGCGCCCTCTATGTGAAGAGCACGCCCCCCGGAGCGAGCATATACGTGGACGGCTCCCCCGAGGCGGTCAGGCGCACCCCCTGCGTCATCGCCGATCTCCAGCCCGGCACTCACGCGCTCCGGGCCACTCTCCAGGGCCACGCGGAGGCCCGCGCGAGCGTCCAGGTCAAGGCGGGGACCGTCGTCAAGGTGGAGCTCGTCCTGGACGCCGCCGACGCGGCGCCGACGGCCGCCGCGACAGACGGGTATCTGGCGCTCGTCGAGAAGGGCGACTACGAGTCCGCGCGCAGGCGCGCCGAGGAGTCCTCGCTTGGTGCGGAGGCCGCGGAGGCCGCGCGGGAGCTCGAGCGCAGGGCCGAGGCGGCGAGGCTCGCGGCCGCCGCCCTCGTCGGCCAGAAGGCCTCGTTCCGCACGAAGGCCGGCGTGCGCTCGGGCGTCGTCGAAGGGGCCGACGGGCAGGGCATCGCGCTGGCGGCCCGGATCGAGGAGGGGGGCCGCGTCCTCGGCGAGACCCGCTTCGCGATCCCGTGGGCTGAACTCTCGGCCGAGGACGAAGACCGTCTCTCTCGCGCGTGGAAGCCCCAGGGCGCCCCCGGGGCGCTAGCCCTGGCGCTGGTCGCGCTCAGGCGCGGCGACATGGACGCGATGGCCAAGGCCCTCTCCTCGGCCGGTGAGGGGCCTCTGGCGCGCCGCCTGCGGGAGAGGCTCGCCGCCGCGAGGGCCGAGTCCGCCGAATCCGCGGCCCAGGCGGCCTGGCGGCAGCTCGCGGAGCTGGCGAAGACCAAGCTCGATCCGGCGAAGGCGAAGAGGCTCGAGCAGCTCGCGCAGGACTTCGAGCAGAAGCACTCCGGGACGAGCTTCGCGAAGGCGAAGGCCGGGGAGCTCGCCGAGCTCCGGCTCAAGGCGCAGCTCGCGACCGCCCCCAGTTTTCCCTTCAACTACGCCCTCGCCGCGAACGGAGCGACCGCCTCCGGCGGGTCGCGGCCTGAGGAGCTCATCGACGGGAACCACACCGCCTACGACGGTTACCACGGTTACGCCTCCACCAACTGGACGGCCTCTCCGCCTCAACACATGGTCGTGACGCTCGCGCGGCCGACGCCGATCAACGTGATCCGGTTCAAGCTCTGGGACGGGAGCGCGCGCTACTACCAATATAGGCTGGAGGTGAGCCCCGAGCCTTCGGGCGATCGCTGGGTCCTGGTAGCCGACGCCACCGACAAGGAATACCGCAGTTGGCAGGTGGTGCTGATGCCTCTGCAGATCGTCTCCAGGATCAGGCTCACCGGCGTGTTCAACTCGGCGAACTCCGACTTCCACGTGGTCGAGCTCCAGGCGTACCACGCGCCGGCCGGTTTCACGCGCGAGCAGATCGAAGAGGCGCTCGCGCGCCCTCCGGCCGAGCCCAGGCCGGCGAGGTGACGGCGCGACGGACTGCTCAGGCCGCCTCGAACCTCGCGGCGCTCGGGGCTCTCACCTTTCGAGCTCCACGATGAAGACGGGCTTCTCCGCTGGGATCCTGATCGCCCCGCCCCGAACCGTGCCGCGCTCGAGCGGCCTCATGTGCCAGTCCAAGAGCGTATAGGCCATCCCGTCGATGCCTCTGGCCTCGACGGTCACGCCCACCCTCGCGACGAGCACGGGGGCCTTCCCGGGGATCGGCCAGGCGCCCCAGAACTCCTCGGCTGGCGTATTCTTCGGCCCGGCCTGGTGCATGCCCTGGCTCGTCTTCGTCACGTCGAGCCCGTAGCCCGTGTTGAAGCTAGTGCTCACGGCCGAGAGTACGGCCTTCTTCGCGCGGGCGAGAGGAGCGCCGTCGGCGCTCGCGAGCAGTATCGCCACGTAGCCCTCCTCGGGCGTCACCGGGAAGGGCATCCCCTCGGGATTCCTCACCTCGATGTCGCGGAAGGCGGCCCCGCCCGAGAAGACCACCGGCCCCCCGTGGGCGCCGTGGAAGCCGACGTAGCCGATCGCGCCCGGCGAGTCGAACTTGAGATGGCCCTTGTGCCAGTCGAACTCGATCTCGTCCGTGGGTTTCACGGGACACGGCTCGTAGACGCCCTGCCGGTACGACGGCCCGTCGACGAGGTCGTCCTCGCGAGCGGGGTCGATCCATACGCGCGCCCCGTAGCGGTAACAGGTCGGGATGAAGCGTCTGCCCAGATCGCCGTACGAGCGGCCGTACTCCATGCTCGCGGGGTCGTAGAGGCTCTTCCGCCCGAAGACGAACACGGTCGGCCTCGGCGCGGGCTTGAGCAGGCCGTTCTTGAACACCTCGGCGCAGGCCTTCATGGCCGAGCACTGCACCTCGTCGTTCCCGTAGCCCAGGTAGTCGTGCCAGATGTGGAGCATGCCGTCGAACGGGTTCTCTTTCGAAGAATCCGCCCCGTGCCCGTAGATGTGCCAGTTCACGATGTCCCAGTCCTGGATGGCGCCTATCGCGGCGATGCGGAACGGGAACTCGGCGCGGTACTTCGTGCGATTGTCGATCTGCGTCTCGTAGACGAAATGAGGCTTTCCTCGGATGCTCGACTGCTCGAACCAAGGCACGTCCCAGCAGATCCGCGGCGGGGCCTCCAGGCCCGAATGGAACGGCCAGCGCTTGTAGGTCGGGTCGTGGGCCATACCCTTGATATAGGCGCAGGTCGAGACGGCGTCGGCGTGCTGGTGCATCCAGCTCGACTGGATCTGGTAGGCGTTGCCGCTATCCCAGACGAGCGGAGAGAGCCTGCACGAGCGGCCCCACGTCTTGAGCCTGTCATGGTCGTCCTGTTTGTACTCGATGATGAGCTCGGTGAAGAACTGCACCGCGTCCTCGCCGCGGCGGCGGACGAAGTCGTCGCGAGTGTATTTCTGCCGCGTCGTGCGCAGGCTCTCGACGATCGCGGGGTTCGAGTCGTTCACGGCGAGTTCGGCCGAGACCGGGCCCGCGAGGGGCGCGAGCATCACCGTGCCCGCCTGAAGATCCTCGCCGGGCAGGAGGAATCGCCAAGCCTCTAGAAGCCGCGCCTGGTCCCCGTATTTTTTCCGGAGGAAGCCGTTCCACCTGGCCAGGAGCTCGTTCCTGAAGAACGACGGCAGCTCCTGCCATCTCCCGCCGAAGAGCGGCCTGTAGAGGAACTCCTCGTTGGAGAGCTCCCACACGGCGACCTGCGGGTCGTCGCAGAGGCGGAGGCCCTTCTTGTAGTGGTTCGGCCACTGGGCCTGTTTCCGCATGCGCTCCTGCGCGAGGATCCGCATCCTGGGATCGATCGCGCGGAGCATGGCGCCGAAGTCGGAGCGTATGTCGAGCGGGCGGCCTTTGTTCTTCCTGACGATCTCGGCGACCGCCTCGCGCCAGGCGGCCTCGGTCGCCGGGTCGTCGAGCACCCTGGCGTCCGCGGGGGAGAAGCTCCCCATGCTGTTCAGGGCGGATTGCCAGAGGCGTATGCCCTTCTGCTCGAGCCGCCAGAAGTAGTAGGCCACGAGGTCGTCCTGGGACCCGTCGCCGATGGTGTAGGTGTAAGACTCCGTGGCGTACCAGTTCCGCACCAGGTTGAAGCCGAGGTCGTGGATCCGGTTCACCATGAGGTCTATGTCCGCTCGCGCCTTGGAGAGGGCCTTCGCGCGGGATTCGCCCGAGAGCTTGGGGTCGACAGGCCTCGGCAGCGGCCAGCCGATGAAGCCCCAGTACCTGACGCGCTTCCCGCCGAGCTCCAGATGCCCGTCGGCGCTGACCCTGACATAGTCACTATCGGCGAGGCGAGAGGCGGCTTCTCCCGCGGATGCGCCTGAGGTCGCGGCCAGAGCGGCAGACAGAACCATCGCACGAATCTCCCTTCCGGACGGCCCCATGCGAATCGCTCCTTTCCCTGGCGATTCAGTTCCTGCCCGGCGCGTGCGCGGGGTCCGCTCCCTCGACGGGGAGGGGCCTTCTCGCGCCCGCGCGGGCGACGATGAGCCTCTTGAAATGCAGACCGGCGCCGGTGTGCCATCCCGAGGCGCCGTACACGAACGCGAGCTCCTGGCCCGCGGCGAGCCTCGCGCGCTCTTTCAGTTCGACCGGCTTCCTGTCTGGGAGCTCGAGCCGTGCGATGCGCGAGGCCTGGCCGCTCGCGCGGTCGAGCGTGTAGAGCTCGAGGAAGCAGTTTCCTCCCCCCGTCCAGCGCTCGGAGACGAGCTCCGAGTCGATCTCGTACTCCGACGCCTCCGGGGCGTGGAAGAGCAGCGCAGAGGGCTTGGCCATGTCGCCCGGCTTCCACTCGGTCATGACCGTGATCCTGAGGCCGCCCGCGAGCCCCGCGGCGGGGTTCCCGCCCTGGGAGTCCGCGAACTCGGTCCACTTGGTCTCCGGAGGGAACCAGTTCGGGAATCGGCGGTAGTTCGAGACCTTGGTCGGGTCGGGCGGATACACGCGGCCCAGCGTCCAGATCGGCCTGCCCTTGTAGAGATACGGGTTGCCCTTCTCGCCGAGCGCGAGCCAGTCCGTCGGCAGCGTGTAGACGCCTTCGCTCACGACGAGACTCGGACGTTCGAAGGGGGCGAGCGCCCTGGCGAGCGCCTCGCCGCTCGCGCCGCTCCTGGAGTAGACATAGACGGGCGTCCAGGGCTCGCCCAGGGAGAGCTTCGTCTTCCCCCGGCTCGACGGGAGCTCGATCGAGTTCCCCATCACGTCCATGACCGCGAGGCCCTCTAGAGGGAGCTCGAACGCGACCCCCTTGCGCTCGGCCCACGCCACGGCCACGCCGCGCCTCTGGCGCTCGTCCTGGAAGACGTGAAACACCGCCCCGTCCGCCTTCACTGTGCCGGTGTGGCGGCTCAGGCCGAGGTTGTGGCAGAGCACGTTGAACGCCGGCACGAGGGCCGTCGGCTGGTGGCAGTCGTCGTAGAGCGAGGTCCCGTCCCCGTCCCAGTCCCACCAGCTCCGGCCCTGGTGGTCGTAACCGAGGTGGAACATGATGAACTTCTCCATGCCGGCGGCGAACGTCTCCGCGACGGTGCGCACGGTCCCGTGGACGACCCTCGCCGCGGTGCGGTCTGCGACCAGGGTCTGCGCGGGGTAGTCCTCGGACGACGGGAAATGCGTCCAGCCCTCGTTGAACCATATCCGGACGTGCTTGCCGCCCGCGGCGTCGAGGGTCTGCCTGATCCCGAGGATGCCGTCCCCCGAGTAGAATTCCCCCAGGCCGTACATGTGAAACGTGAAGACATCGCAGTCCTTGGCCCCGCCGAGCTCGAGCCACTTCCTGTGGAGCCCGTCGACGCCGTAGACGCCATCGACCATCACCACTGCGCGCGGGTCCGCCCTCTTGACGAGCCTCGAGGTGCGCCTGACGAACTGCGTGTAGATGGCCGGGTCCCAGTGCTCCCACTCGGGCTCGTTCACGACCTCCCAGGCCACGGCTCGGCCGGAGTACCGCTTCACGACCTCCGTCACGAAGCGGTCCCAGGCGGTGACGATCGAGAGGTCCTCCCAGCGCCTGTCGGCCGGGCCCCAGTCGGCCATGTCTTTCGGCAGGTGCTTGCTCTTCTTCTCGTCGAAGGCCCACTTCGGCCGCGCATAGAGCACGGCGTTGATGCCTATGCCTGCCGCCAAGGTATCGTTCACGATCGCGTCGGGCCAGTCCCACTTGTCTGGCCCCTGAGGTTGGCAGCGCTCCCAGTTGAGATGCGGGTACCAGCGCGACCAGCCGAAGCCGATCTTCCTCGCGGCCTCGAGCAGGTGCGTCGGATGGGGATTGCCCGCCGCCACGCCGCCGCCTATGCGCTCGTCCCAGTTCGGCCTCGTGGCGGCCTTCGGGAACGGGAGCGTCGTGAGTGGCTGCTCCGAGCGACCCAGGACCCTGCCCGATATGTCGAGCACGGTGGCCCGCGCGAGGACCAGGCCATTCGTGTCGAGCCGGAGCGAGCGGGCGGCCCTGCGCGTCCTGTTAGGTTCCAGGGTGAGCTCTTCCGAGCCGAGCCGCGCGAGGACGCGCGAACCGGTGTAGTCGGCGAGCTCCCAGTCGAGTCTGACCGCGAGCGGTGACTGCCCGGGATTGAACAGCGCCGCCTCTAGCGCGACCTCGGCGCCCTTCTCCAGGATGCGCGCGGACGGCCTCCACGGCGGGAGGTTCGTGGCGAGGACCGTCACCTCCACGGGCGAATACGGTCGCCAGGTCTCCTGCTTCTCGCCGCGGATCACCGCGATGTCGTCGAGGAGTACGTTTTCGCCGGTCGGCACCACGAACCACGTGCGCCCGTCCCACCAGGTGCGATAATCGAGCGTCTTCGCGTCCGGTATCGCGACGTCCCAGGACACGCGACGCCATTCCTTCCAGGTGACGCGCGTTCCGAACCCGCTCTTGCCCCAGAAGAGCCTGAAGGGCTCCTTCCCGGCGCTGCGGCAGGTCGGCACCAGGAAGACGTGGAACGACCCCTCCCCGCCCTCCGACCTGAGACTCGCGCTCAGGGTGACTTTCTCGCCGGGTTCGAGGACGAACGGAGCGGACCAGGGGTAGTGACCCTTCGGGAGCCTGAGGCAGTGCTCCCCGCTCGCGGCGTCGCCCTTCACGAGCTCGAGTCGGCTGTCGAGCCCTCTGTGCCAGTACTTGAGCGAGCCCTCGAAGGAGCCGTTTCTCAAAAGATTCCCGGCGCCCTCCGGCTCTCCTGCGAGGCCGTGCGCCATAGGCGCGCAGGCGAGCGCGAGGGCGAGCGCCGCGGCCCGAGTCCGCCGGAAGATGCAAGTTGCGCGGCTCATCGTGTCATTCCTTTCGGGAGCTACCGGGTCTGCCTCTGCGCCCTGAACAGCGGCAGATGGTAGTCGGCCAGGTCTTTGCGCAGGAGCGTACGCGTCTCGCCCCCCTGGGTTTCGCTCACGATCGTCGTGAAGGGCTGGTTCCAGTGGTAGAAGCCGTAGGTGAACGAGGCGTCGGAGTTCGTCACGAGAAACATCGGCGGGTCCTTGGGCTGGTTCGCCCAGGACTGGTAGCTGATACCCCCGATGAGCTCGACCCTGGCGCCGTCCCTCGCGGCGATGTGCGTCGCGCGGCCCTCCGTCTTGAGCCCGAGGATCCAGACCTGGGCGCCGGTCGCCTCGATCATGTCGGCCTCCGGGTGCTCGGGATTGAGCTGGCGCGCCCAGCACTTCTCCCCAGGCCCGAAGGCCACTCTCGCGGTGGAGACATCCTCGTAGAACCACTTCCCCCCGGTCGATGCCTTCTTGCCGATCCCTGCGATCGACATGTTGCGGGCCACTATCGCCTTCCCGGACCTGTTCTCGAACATGTAGATGCTAGTGGGGCATTTCCAGCCGCCGAGCAGGAAGAAGCGTTCGAAGACGAGGACGTCGCTCTTCAGGTCCTCGAAGGTGAACGCGACCTGGCCGGCCGGGATGTTGATGTCGAGGATGTTTTCCATTCCTATGATCCGGTTCACCGTGCCACGGACGCGGATCGGGCCGCTCAACCTGTCGTAGGTGTAGGTCTTCGGCCGGCGCGGGAAGTAGATCGTAGTCGCGCCCCGGGCGGCGGACGAGTCGATGGCTTCCTGTAGCGCGGCGGTGACGTCACCCCCGCGGCCGTCCACCTTGACCCATTTGGACAGGTCCTGCTCCCAGGGGACCTCCGGCGTCTCCTCGATCGGGAGCCGGAGGCTCGTCGGCTTGCCCTGGAAGAGCGAGTAGCCCTTCCCTTCGTACCACTCGTCGAGGGCGGGCGCGTCGAGCGTCTTGCCCGAGGAGTCGCGCAGGAGGTGCGCGTAGCCGCTCTGCCTCGCGTCGCGGAGGTATATCCTGCCTCTCGACTCGTTGACGATCGCCGCTCCCTCGGCGGTCCCGCCGGAGAGCTCGGCTTCGACGAGCGTGAGGTCGTGACCCCTGTTCACGACGGCCGGGACGGCGTTCGCGCTCTTCAGTCCCCGGACGGTGCAGCGCGCCCTGTTCAGTAGCCCCACGACGCGCTGGCCCTCGAGCGTCAGGTGCTCGATGACGTCGTAGAAGACATCGGCCACTTCGACGCCCGTGTCGAAACCGACCACGGCCACATTCTTGATCAAGCTCGGCCCCTGCTGATGCTGGCGCAGGTCGAGTCCGAGCGAACCGGCGCCGGCCGGGTCGGAGCTCCGGATGGTCACGTTGTAGATGCCGCCGGTGTTGTTCGACAGGAACCGCAGGCCTATCGCGCCGGGGTTGCCGCGGCCGACGTCTATCGTGAGATCCCTCACGTATCCGTGCATGCAATCGCCCGTCCCCTGGCCTTCGTAGACAGACAGGACGATCTTCGGCCTGGCCGGGTCGCCGAAGCCGGGGCAGGCGTCCTTCAGCTTGATCACCGTCCGCGCCCGGCTCTGGCCCTGGTATACGAGGAACCGGTCCCGGCTGTGGGCCTTGCCGTTGAAGATGCCAATGCTGTCGCTGATCAGGTACGTCCCGTCCGGGAAATAGAGCGTCTCCGGAATACCTTTCGTCTCGTCGATGGCCCGCTGGATCGCCGCGGTGTCGTCCGTGACGCCGTCCCCCTTCGCGCCGAACCTGAGTTTCACGTCGACGACGCCGGCGTCCGGCGGGAAGACGATGTTCTCGGGCTGCCGGGGAGCGACCTGCCTCTGCGCGGGCGCGGACTCTTCCTTCTTCGGGATGCCTGCGGGGCTCGGGAGCGCCGCCAGGCCCGCCTCGACCCGCCTCGCCGCGGCCGGGTCCTTCCGCCAGAGCGAGCGCACGAGCTCGTCGAAGCCGCTCTCGCCAGATCCGCCCAGGGCCGCGCCCAGGAGGAGCCAGGCCTCGTGTACCTCGGCCGGCGCCGACTCCACGAAGGGCCTCGCGAGCCTGTAGAGCCCCTCGTCGCCGAGTTTCTCCCAGGAGACATCCATCGCGACCCCGGACTGGTCCACCCGAACCCCGCTCCCGGTCGCGGCGAGCAGCTTCATCTCCTGGGCCTGGCCGCGGCCGAGCTTCACGGGGACCCTCCTGCCCGCGAGGTCACCTGCGTTCCGGACGAGAAACGATCTCACCGCCTCCGCGAATCGCCCGGCGTCGGGTCTCGCCGCGCCGGGGGTCCTAGTGGCCTCCTCGGCCCTGCAGGCCGTCGCGCAGGCCGCGCACGCCGCCGACACCAAGAACGCCGCGATCGCCTTCCCCATGACGCTCACCTCCCTGCCGAGCCCGCGCGAAACGGCGCGTCCCAGGCGCAGGTGCTCGACGCGTCGCGTGCGTCCCCGTGCTGGAGCGCGCGCCGCGAGTCCTTCAGCACGTCCATCGCCTGCGCCAGGCCTCCCCACAACCCCCTCCGCCCCCGCCTCGGCTATGCAGCCTCGGATTCGGGTCCATAAACCCGCCGGTGACTGTCACCGGCAGGATAGAGCCATTTCCGGCGCCGGAACGGTTGGCTGCGCAAGGGTGGTCCAGGGCATCCGCGTCAAAAGGGGCACACTCGGCAGTACCGAGCTGTACATACCCACAGTAAAGGTGCCCGGCCCGATCCTCAACTCCGACCTCTGATTCCCCCTGATCTCGATTGCCTGGATATCCCGCGCCTTGCCGTGGGCCCAGGCGTACTGGATGAATGTCGCATTGATGGAGGCGTCCCGGGTGATGAAATACGGCACGCACGTTCTCTCGACTCGCAGGCCGCCCGAACCCGGGACCTCTCCGGTCCAGGAATAGTCGCCGGGACCGAAGTGGTCGCGGAAGAAGCCTCCGAGGATCTCGGTCTGCCCCCCATTGACCGTGACCGCGTGGATGGCAGGCGCCTCCGTCTTCATGCCCAGGATGAGGACCTTCCCGCCGTCGTTCACGAGATAGGTGCGCCCGGCCATGGCCTGGGCCTTGGCGGGGTCGAAAGGGTTGTTCTCTGGATTCCACTGCCGCGCCCACACGTTGTAGTCGCCCTTGATCCTGAGGTCCGGATGGGATTCGACGAGATGAAGCCGGCCACCCTCGGAACCCGGGGCGTTTCTCACCTCGCCGCCGGGATGGCCGCCAATGGGGCCCCTTATCACCACCGGCCGAGGGCTCGCGATCTCGAGGTAGAAGACCCTGTGCGGCCAGGCGCCGAAACCGACCCCGCGGATCGCGAGCGGTTCGTCCGTCCGGCCCTCGATCCGCATGAACGGCGCGTTGCCGTCTATGCCGAATCGCTCGCGGGGACCGCCGACGGCTGCGCCCGGAAAAGAGAATATCCGCCTCACTGTCGGAGGAACGTGGATAGTATCGCGGATCCTGTGCTCGCCCGGAGCCATGAACACAGTCCTCGCCCCGGAGTTCATCGCCTGCTGAATGTCCTGGCCGGGCGCAACGATGGCCCAGCTGGAGGGGGGATCGGTGTACTCGGGCGGCGGGTCCTCGATGGGCAGCCGCAACGTCAGTCTTGACGTGCCGCCAGGGGAATGCGTCTGGCCCCGGACGTGCTCCTCGACGCGGTCGCCAGCCACCCCCGCGCCGATTCCGCCGTACCCCTCGGCCCTGACGTTCCTCAGGTACAGCGGGCCTCGGGCCTCTATAGCCGGGCTGTTCGGCGCACCTCCGGCGAGGAGAGAATCCAGCAGGACCAGATGGGACATCGGGTGGCCGCCGTGGCGGATCGCGGTCACACGATTGTGGCTGACCAGATCCCTGACGGTCACCGGGTGGTTGTTGTCGAACCCGACGACGTTCTGGTTCCTCAACACGATATGCTCGAACACGGCGTTGGAGACGTTGCCGGGCGTGGCGATTCCGGTGTCAAAGCCCACGACCTCGAGATGCCTGATCATCCCGGGGCCGAACTCCGTCTGCCGAAGGTCCAGCCCGACCACGCCCGTGCCGTCGCCGGAACGTATCAGGACGTTCTCGATCATCCCCAGGTTGTGGGTGGTATACAGGATGCCTATGGCACCCGGGTTCCCGGTGCCAGTGTCCACGCTCAGACCGAGGATGTAGTTCTCGAAGGCGGCGTTCGCCCAGCTATCCCCCCCGTAGTGCGGTCCGGGGATACACGCGTGAATCACGGGCTTGGGTCTCGCAGGATCGCCGTATCCTTGTGCCGCGTCGGCCAGGCGGATCGTCACCTTGTGGCGTCCGGTCCCTGCAAGGGTCCGCCACCTGGTCCATGAGATCGTATCCCGTACCAGGTAGTTGCCCTCGGGGATCAGAATGGTGATCGGGCGGTCGACGCCGGCCAGCGCCTTGCGGAAGGCCTCCGTGTCGTCCGTGACTCCGTCCCCCCTGGCGCCGAAGTCGCGGACGTTCCGCACGCGCTGCCTGACCGCCGGGATGTCCAGGGCGTCCGGGGGGAAGACGATGTTCTCGGGCTGCCGGGGAGCGGCCTGCCTCTGCGCGGGCGCGGACTCTTCCTTCTTCGGGATGCCTGCGGGGCTCGGGAGCGCCGCCAGCCCCGCCTCGACCCGCCTCGCCGCGGCCGGGTCCTTCCGCCAGAGCGAGCGCACGAGCTCGTCGAAGCCGCTCTCGCCAGATCCGCCCAGGGCCGCGCCCAGGAGGAGCCAGGCCTCGTGCACCTCGGCCGGCGCCGACTCCACGAAGGGCCTCGCGAGCCTGTAGAGCCCCTCGTCGCCGAGTTTCTCCCAGGAGACATCCATCGCGACCCCGGACTGGTCCACCCGAACCCCGCTCCCGGTCGCGGCGAGCAGCTTCATCTCCTGGGCCTGGCCGCGGCCGAGCTTCACGGGGACCCTCCTGCCCGCGAGGTCACCTGCGTTCCGGACGAGAAACGATCTCACCGCCTCCGCGAATCGCCCGGCGTCGGGTCTCGCCGCGCCGGGGGTCCTAGTGGCCTCCTCGGCCCTGCAGGCCGTCGCGCAGGCCGCGCACGCCGCGAACGCCGCGATCGCCTTCCCCATGACGCTCACCTCCTCGCGGAGCCCCCGCATGGCGGCGCGCAGGTCTGGCCCTCGTCGAATCCGAAGGCGAGCGCCCGCGGCCCGAGCCTCCGACTGGGGCGGTCGAGCTTCTCCATGAGCATCTCCACGGCTAGCCTGCCCATCTCCTCCTCCGGTATGAGCGCGGCCGCGAGCCTCACGCCCATCGAGTCCTGCGCTGCGCCCGCGAACGTGACTACGGAGAGCTCCTCCGGCACCCGGAGGCCCGCGGCGGCCGCGGCGTAGAGCGCCGGCATGGCCTCCGTGGAGCCGTAGGTCACGATGGCCGTGGGCCTCTCGGCGCGCGAGAGGATGCCCTTGAAAAGGGCGACTCGCGCATCCATCGGGACCGGCGCCCCGCCGGCGAGGAAGAGCGGTTCGAGCCCCGCGTTTTTCATGGCCTCCGCGTAGCCGCGGGCGCGTTCGTCGGAGCTGTAGTGACTCCGGGCCGGCCTCGGGTTGAGGTCGGCGTAGGCGATGCGCCGGTGGCCGAGCCCGAGCAGCCGCTCCGTCGCCATGCGGGCGCCGGCGAGGTCGTCGGGGTACACGCAGTCGTATGCCTGTTTGGAGTTCATCCAGATCGCCGGCACGCGGTGCCGCCGGATCAGCGCGATCATGCGGGGAGGTATGAAGCTGTCGTACTTGATCAGGAGCCCGTCGGCCATCAGCTCGCGCAGGAGCTTGGGGACGTAGCCGGCGGCGGTGAGCTTCTCGTCCGGGAACCACCCGAGCGAGAGATGCATGTCGCGCCCGGCCAGGGCCTCCCGGATCCCCTCGAGCGTGGGGCCGGGAAGCGAGCTCTTCCAGGACGCGGTGCTCAGCAGCAGCCCGACCGCGCCAAATCTCCCCGTAGAGACCGCGCGCGCGGCGGCGTTGGGAAGATAGCCGAGCTCCTCGGCGGCGCGGAAGATGCGCCTCCGCGTCTCTTCGCTCGCCGCCGAGCTGCTCCTGCCCCCGTGCAGGACGGCGCTCACGAGCTGGCAGGTCTTCCCCACGCGGGCGGCGATGTCGGCGATGGTCGCGGCCACGGGCGACCCCCGTTGATTGAACGCTCAATATAGTACTCCCGGCGCACTGCGCTGTCAAGGGATGCTTGGCGGGCCTTCTCGGTCGCGTATCTCAGGTCTATCTGGTGCGACGCCCGGGGGAGGCGATCCCGGCGTACTCCAGGGGGGCTCGCCGTCGGACAGGAAGAGCGTCGTCCTCGCCTCCACCACGTTGTGGTTCTTCCGCGCCGCGACGGAGAGCTCCTTTTCCGAGTCGGCTTAGGGGGCGGGCGACGACGCCTTTTCTCCCTTGCCCCGGTCTGCCGCAGCCGGCCGTTGACGCTGAGACAGGGCGCGCTACGATCCGGGCGCATCCGGCAGGAGCTCCGAATGGCCGTCCGCCACAGCGGTCGCGGGACATTGATGGTAGGCATCTCCGGCGTGAGAGGCATCGTCGGGGAGAGCCTCACGCCAGAGTTCCTCTCGCGCCTCGGCCAGGCCTACGGGACGTACGTCCGGGCGGGGCGCGTCGTCGTGGGCAGGGACGCCCGCGTCTCCGGCGAGATGGTGAAGCACGCGGTCTTCGGCGGGCTCCTGTCGGCCGGCTGCTCCATCGTAGATATCGGCGTCTGCGCCACGCCGACCGCGACCCTGATGATCGAGGAGCTCCGCGCCGACGGCGGCATCGTGATCTCCGCGAGCCACAACCCGGCAGAGTGGAACGGTCTCAAGTTTTTCAGGCGCGACGGGATCTACCTGAACGCGGAGCAGGGCCGCGAGCTCCTGGATATCTACTACCAGGGCGACTACCTGCGCACAAAGTGGGACGGCTTCAAGGCCGTCGAGACGAACTCCGACGCCGAGCGCGTCCACGTGGAGAGGGTGCTCGCCAACATCGACGCCGAGGCCGTCCGCGCGGCGAAGCTCCGGGTCGCGCTCGACTGCTGCAACGGCGCCGGGGTCGGCGTGACCGACAAGCTCCTCGCGGCGCTCGGCTGCCGAGTCGAACGGATCCACTGCACGCCCGACGGGCTCTTTCCCCACGACCCGGAGCCCACGTTTGAGAACCTCGCGGACCTGGTGGACTGCGTCCGGCGCTCAGGCGTCGACGTGGGCTTCGCCCAGGATCCGGACGCGGACCGCCTCGCGGTCGTGTCGGAGGACGGGAGCTTCCTCTCGGAGGAGTACACGCTCGCGCTCGTCGTGGACTACGTCCTGCCCACGCGGCCCGGCCCCGTGGTCACGAACATGAGCACGAGCATGATGATCGACCGTATCGCCGAGCGCCACAGGTGCAGGGTGATCAGGGTGCCGGTGGGCGAGGTGAACGTCGCGGAGGCGATGAAGGAGCACGGCTCGCCGATCGGAGGCGAGGGGAACGGCGGCGTGATCGACTCGCGGGTCCACTACGGTCGCGACTCGCTCGTGGGCATAGCGCTGGTCCTGGAGGCCATGGCGAAGACCGGGCGGAAGGTCTCGGAGCTCGTCGCTGCGCTCCCGCGCTACCACATGTTGAAGACCAGGATCGAGTGCCCGCGGGCCTACGCGCGCGAGATCCTCAAGCGTCTCCAGGCCGAGCACGAGGGCGCCGACACCACCGACGGCCTCAAGATCCAGTGGCCCGACGCCTGGGTGCATCTGCGGCCCTCGAACACGGAGCCGATCCTCAGGATCATCGCCGAGGCCGCGACGCCGGAGCGCACGCGGGAGCTGGTCGAGACCTTCAAGGCGAAGATCAGGAAGCTGGCCGCGGCCCTGGAGTGACCGGTCAGCGGCCGATCGGGACGGTCGAGCCCTCGGCCGACGGCGCCTGGCGCGTACCTTTTCCGCCGACCGCCCAGGACTGGGTCTTCGCGCTCGAGCGGAAGCCCTCGCGGCCCTGACCGGGCGGACGCGTCATCTCGCCGCCCTCACCGGGCACGGGCGGATGAGCTCCGGTCGGCCGTAGGGCGAGCCCAGGTCCGGCTCGAAGAGGAGCTGCCACAGGAAGACCGTCTGCGGCACCTTGAACAGGAACCAGTTCCGCCCGCGCCGGAGCTCCGTGCCGACCGTCGCGCGCGAGGTCTCGAGGGGCGCGTTCCCCTTCTGGCGCAACAGTTGGCGCCCGTTCACCCATACGGCTAGGCAGTCGTCCGCCGCGAAGGCGAGCGGGGTATGCTCCGAGCCGGGCGAGAGGACGCAGGTCGCGGCGTACGCCACTAGCGGCTCCGGCCGCGGCGCGCCCTCTCTCCAGGGCAGGTTCGGCAGGCCGAAGACCTTGTTCAGGTCCACGACTCCCAGCTCGTCGTAGCAGCTCCCGTCCTCGACGACCTTCCACTCGAACCCGCCGACGGGCTCTAGCCGCGGGGCCATCCCGAGCTCGGTCTCGACCTCGTGGACCAACTCGAGACCCTCCCCCGCAGGGTCCGGGATGGGGCCCAGGAAGGCCCATTCGAACGGGCTCACGAAGTCCAGCCTTTCGCTCGCGATCAGGCGCCCGTCGACGCGGGCGTCGATCTGGACAGGCACGAAGTAGCCCGGGAAGCGTTCGAGCGCGAGCTCCTCCACGAAAAGCGCCGTGCGAGCCTCTGGCGTGAGCCGCAGCTTGCGTTCGAGGTCCAACTTCCCCCTGGCGCTCCGGATGCGCACTAGCACCTCGCTCGAGCGTGCGCCGTTCAGCCTGGCAAAGACCGTGAGCTCGTTCCTGTGGCCCGCCCCGATCACGAGCGAGCCCGTCGCGAAGGCGTGCACGCTCACCGGTCCTACGGCCGGCAGACTCGGCGAGGCCGCCTCCAGACCCTCGAAGACGGGCGGCGGGGTGGGCGCGAGCGCGTCGAGCTCGTCCCGTCCGAGGGGCGCCCCGCTCGAGAGGGCGCCCACCACGACCCTGTCGAACTCGAGGCCGTCCTCGCAGGTCTCGATGGTGAGCCTGTGGAGCCCCGTGCCGAGCGGCCACCGCTGCGCGGCCCTCTCCCAGATCGCCCGCCCGAACACGGGGCTGTTCCCCAGCCGCACGGGCAATGAACCGTCTATCGAGCAGAGGAGCGAGTTCCCGCACTCGTCGCTATGGCGGCAGCGTGCGTAGACCGAGACGAGCGCCTCCCTCTCGAGCGTGAAGGCGAACTCGCAGAGGCCGGAGCCGCGCCTCGCGAAGCGGTTCGAGCCCTGCCTCGTGCGGAAGCGCTCGGGCCGGCCGTCCTCGGCCGAGACGATCTCCATGGGCCAGACCGCGCGGATGCACTCGCGCGGGCCGAAGCACCAGACCTCGCGCGCGGCGCGGGTGGAGACCGTCGGTGGGGGCGAAGTCAGCGGTTCAGCTCCGGGCCCGGGAGGCCCGCTCCGGAGGCCTCCAGGGGAACGGGAGCAGCTCACGAGGCAGACGAGCGCGAAAACTTGTCGAGCCCGCAGAACCGCCAGGACTCCTCGCACCGCCCCCGGGCGGCCCTCAGTTGCCGGCGAGGCCCAGGGTCTTCATCTTCCTCGCGTGGTAACCGAACCGCGCCGCCTCGGACTGGCGGCTCAGTATCTCGGGGTTGTCGGGGTCGTTCTTGAGCGCCTGGTCGCACAGGGCGATCACCTTGTCGAAGAGCGCCGCGGCCTCGGTCAGGTGCTTGTTGGAGTCGGGCATCCCCGGCCGCCCGGCGACGTAGTGCTCCATGCCTTCCTTGAAACTCCGGTTGATCTGTTCCATCAGCTCGCGGTTCCTGACCGACCTGGAGCCGATCTTCGCGACGTCGATCTCCGCCGTCTCCTCCTTCGGCGGGGCGGCCGAGGCCGCAGGCGACGCCTGCTTCTCCTCCTTGACGCGGATCGTCACCGTGGGCTTGTAGTTCGCGGGGCGGGAGGCCTGCGCGGATTTCATCTTCTCCAGGAGCTCGCGCGCCTCGGCGATCAAGTCCTTCTGATCGGGGAAGTCGTTCTCGAGCCTCCTGCACCAGTTCTCCGCGGACATGGACCTGCCGGTGTTCTCGCACCAGATCGCCCTGGAGAGATACTCGCCCGCCTGGTGGCGTCGGATGTTCGCAGCGAGCCTTTCGCCATCGGCGGCCCAGGCCTTCTCGAGGTACTCGACGGCCTTGTCGTCGAGGCCGTCCTTGTAGGCCTTCTCCGCGAGGAGATAGAACGCGACGCCCGTCCGCTCGACGAGCTGCGACTCGGCCTTCTCGAACTCCCTCCGGGCGCGGGCGACGTGAGTCTCCTTCGGGACGCGCACGACCTCGCGCACCTCCGACTTGGGTATCTCGCCGCGTATGCCGCCCTTCTTGGCGACCACGTAGGTGTCGTCGGTCTCCTCGAGCAGGGCCACTTCGATGTCGCCGATGTCCCGCTTCAGTATGACGAGGTTCCCGTCGGTCTCGGGGTTGCGCTTGAGCCCCCCGACGAGGGCGCCGAAGGTCTCCGCCTTGGCCCGCAAGGCCTTCGCGCGCGCGGAGGCCTCCGGGTCGCGTTCCAGGGCCTGGGCCTCCTGGCCGAAAAGATCGGCCGCCGTCCTGAAGTCGAGCGACTTGAGTGCCGCCTCGGCCTGGAGGTGGAGCCTCTCGGCGCGCCTGCGGTCGGCCTCGGACGGACCCGCGGGCCTCGGCGGGGGGAGCTTCTCCGCCGGGCCAGGGGCGGGCCTCGCCGCAGGAGGCTGGGCTGCCGGCGGCCTCTCCGCGGGCTTCTCCGCCGGCCTCTCTGCGGGCGGCACCTGGGGGGCCTCTTCCTCGGGGATGCTCGCCAGCTTCTGCTTGATCGTGTCCCAGTAGACAAAGACGAGCGCCCCCAGGACCACGGCGAGGGCAAGCGCCGCCAGCTTCGGCAACCAGCCCCCGCCGCCGTAGTACGAGACCATCGTCTCTCCTCCGGGCCAGCCCCACAGCGTATCGTATCCTGAGACCGGGCCCTGTCAACAGGGCCCGTCGCAGCCGCCGATCGAGAGTATGCACGCGCAACCCCGGACGCTTGACGGGATGGTATCTTCCGGGCAGGCTCTCCACAAGAGGTGACGCCGGCGAGCGTCCGGCCGCGGGGGGGCAAGTGCCTCGCAACATGGGCGCACCGGAGAAGATGCAGCGAGGCATCGCTGCCGGGCGCGAGCCCCAAGTGCGGCTCGTTCCAGGCGGAGGTCGGGCTCCGATGAGACTCGGCCCGAGAGGCTGGGCTGTCGCGATCATTGGGGGTGCGATCGCCATGTGTGCGAGCGGAGTGGAGGCCTCGGGCGTCGTGGAGACGCGCTTTTTCCGGTTCGAGATCTCGCCGGAGACCGGCGCCTGCTCGCTCGTGGACAAGGCCACGGGCATCGAGTGGCGTTCGGCGACCGGCCTGGGGGAGGCGCTCGTCGGGCGCGGGAGGGCGACGCTCTCCCGGTGCGAGCTGTCGCGCGAGGGGGAGGCCGTCGTCGCGTCCTTCGCCCCCTACCCGGGCCGGCCAGGCTCTAGGCTCTCCGTCAGGATCTCGCCCGAGCGGGACGGGAAAGGGCTCGCGCTCTCCTGGCAGGCCGACGCCGGGCTCGCAGCCGAGGGCGTGCGCCTCCTCGGGGGCCTCCTCCGGACCACGGACGCGGAGGGCGGATACGCCCTCGTCCCGGTGCGGGAGGGGCTGCTCGTCCCCGCAGCGGGCGGGGCGAACTTCACGCATCGCTTCGACACCTACGCCTACGAGGGCTGCCACATGGCGATGCTCGGGTTCGTGAGGTCGGGCTCGGCGGTGTTCGTCTCCTGGGACGACCCCTACGTGACCGCGGAGCTCGCCTCGAGCGCCGCGGGAGGGACGAGGACGCTCTCGGCCGCGCTCGAGCTGAGGAAGTCGGCGAGGAGCCTCACAGTGCGCCTCTGCGGGAGGGGCGACCACGTCGCGATCGCGCGGGCCTACAGGGAGCTCGCCGCGCGCAAGGGCTGGCTCGTGAACTGGGACCGGAAACTCGAGGGCAATCCCGAGCGCGCCAGGCTCTTCGGGGCGATCAACTTCAAACTCTGGAGCTGCCTGGACCGCTGGATGAGCGAGGACAGCACCAGGGAGGAGTCATCCAAGGTCAACTGGACCTTCGACGAGGCGGCGCAGGTGGCCGAGCACCTGAAGAAGGACCTGGGACTGGACAAGGTGCTCTTCACGCTCGGCGGCTGGATCAGACGGGGCTACGACAACCAGCACCCGGATGTCCTCCCCGCGGCGCCCGAGTGCGGCGGCGACAGGGGGCTCGCCGATTGCTCCCGGCGAGTCATGGCTCTCGGCTACCTCTTCTGCCTCCACGACAACTACCAGGACATGTACCGCGACTCGCCCTCCTGGGACGAGAGCTATCTCCAGAAGACGCCGGACGGCAAGCCCGCCCTAGGCGGTAGGTGGGCCGGCGGGCGGGCGTACCTGACCTGCTCCAGGCGCGCCCTGGACCTCGCACGCAGGCCGCAGAACCTCCCGGCGGTGAAGGCCCTGACGAACGCGAACGCATACTTCATCGACACGACCTACGCCGCCGGGCTCCAGGAGTGCTTCGACCCCGCCCATCCGCTCTCGCGCGCGGACGACATGAAGTGGAAGCAGGAGCTCTCAGACTACGCCAGGAGCGTCTTCGGCGTCTTCGGGAGCGAGTGCGGCAGGGAATGGGCGATCCCGCACAGCGACTTCTTCGAGGGCCTCACGGGGGTGTCCGGGCGCTACTACCACGACGAGGGCCTGCCAGGCAGGCTCGGGGCGGCGGTGGTGCCGCTATTCGAGCTCGTGTATCGCGATTGCATCGCGATGCACGGCAAGTACGGCTACGACCCGCGCCGGGCGGCGGAGTATGTCCTCCACCATGCGCTGATCGGCCGCACGCTCAACTACCATGGAGTCCCGGCGCATCTCTACTGGAAGCGCCCGGAGGAAGGCGCGCCGCTCGCCGTCGAGCCGGTCGCGGCCGAGCTCCGCGCCGCAGGCGCGCGCGAGTTTTCGGTGTCGTACCGCTGGCGCGTGAAGGCTCCGCCGCGGAAGGACTGGCGCGTCTTCGTGCACTTCACGGACGCCTCCGACGCCATCCGCTTCCAGAACGACCACGATCCCTCCCCGCCGACGTCGAAGTGGGCCGCCGGGGAGGTCGTCCAGGGCCCGTTCGCGGTGAAGGTGCCCGAAGGACTCGCGGGGACGTTTCAGCTCCGCATAGGACTATACGACCCCCAGGGCGGCTCGCGCGCTGCCCTGGAGGGCCCGCAGGATGGCGCGTTCCGGACGACGCTCGGCAGGCTCTCGGTCTCGCCCGCGGGTCTCGCGTTCGAGCCGGAGCCGCCGCGCGCCCGCGAGGACGCCGCGGCGCAGGGCGTCTTCGTCAGGGGCGACGGCGGCTGGGCCGAGGGCCTCCACCTCTTCGACCGCTTCGTGAAGAACACCTACGAGCTGCTCTCGCCCCTGAACGAGATCACCTCGCGCATGCAGATGACCTCCCACGAGTTCGTGACGCCCGACAGGCTCGTCCAGCGCTCCGTCTTCGGGGCGGGCGCCGTCCAGGTCGTCGTGAACTTCGGCCGCGAACCGTTCACCGTGAACTCGAAGCGGGGAAGGGACGTCGTGCTTTCCCGCTATGGCGTCCTCGTGGAGTCGGACGAGTTCGCGGCCTTCGTGGCGCTGAGCTGGGGCGGGCTGCGTTACGAGTCGCCGGCGTTCTTCACGCTCAGGAGTCTGGACGGCAGGCCGCTCGATCGCTCGGGGAAGGTGAGGGTCTTCCACGGTTTCGGGGATAGCCGCATCAGCCTGGGCGGCACCACGAGGACCGTCGCGCGGGAGGAGCTGATCGCCCTCCGCTGAGGGCCTCGTCCTGCGGAAGCCTCGCCCAGGGAGGGAGGGCGGCCGACATGGCGACCCGCCACGGGTCCGTCGGTTTCATCGGCCTGGGGGCGATGGGGCGGCCGATGTGTACGAGGCTCCTCGCCGCCGGCCGCGAGGTGATCGCCTTCGACATCTCCGCTGACAAGCTCGAGGCCTGCAGGAAGCTGGGCGCCGTCGCGGCCGGGAGCGCGGCCGAGGCGGCCGCGGCGGAGTTCGTCTTCACGAGCCTCCCTGGAAGCGCCTTCGTGAGCGTCGCCGAGACTGCGCTCCTGCCGCTCGCCGGGCCGGGCCAGGTCTTCGTGGACACGGGGACGGTCAGACCCTCCGAGACCGTTCGCCTCGCTGCGCTATTCGCGGCGAGGGGCGCGAGTCTGCTCGATTGCCCCGTGAGCGGAGGTCCCGGCGGGGCGGAGAGGGGGGAGCTCTACGTCTTCGCCGCGGGCGACCTTTCCGCCTTCGAGAGGGCGCGGCCGCTGCTCGAGGTCCTCGGCCGCGGCCGGGTCACGTACTGCGGCGGCCCCGGCTCGGGCCAGGTGGTGAAGGGCGTGAACCAGCTCATGCTGGGTCTCGGCGCGGCGGCGTACCTGGAGGCCATGGCCTTCGGGGTCGCGCACGGGGTCGAACCGAGAGTGATCCGGGACGCGATCGGCTCCGAGGGCGCCTGGCGGGCGGACTTCCACAGGATCGCTTCGCAGGTCGCCGCCGGGGATGGCGCGCAGGTGCCGATCAAGATGCACCAGTTCGACATATGGCTCCAGGCCGCGCGCGAGGTCGGATGCCCCATGCCGATCACCGAGGCGCTCGCGACCTTCTGCCGCGACGCGCCGAAGGTCTTCCACGAGCATGACCGGGACGTGCCATCCTTCTGGCGCGAGCTGACCTCCCGCACGCTTCTTCCGCGGTGAACCCGCTCGCGCCGGGTGCGCGGAGCGGGGAAGCGCTCCACCCGCGGGCCGGAAACGCCGATAGATCTGGAGAGGGTATAGCATGCGGATCTCGGCGCCGAACGCGATCGGCCGCGAGGGAAAGCCTCCCGGCAAGACGCCCGGGGCCTGGGTGATTCTCTGCTTCGTGGCGGCGAGCGGTCTGTCGTGCCGCGACGGGGGCCTCGCGCTCCTCGGGCCGGGGCCGCTCGAAGGCGGCGAGGCGCCTGTCCAGTCCGTCGAGCCGCCCGGGGCGCCGCTCGCGCTCCCGGAGCCGCCCCAGGGGCCCGAGCCCTACAGGGTCAGGACGGGCGACCTCCTCACGATCTCGGTGCTCGGCGAGCCCGACATGACGATGACGCTCCCGGTCGGGCCTGACGGCCGCATCTCCTACTACATAGCCCGCGACGTCGTAGCGGCGGGGAGGACCTTCGAGGAGCTCCGCGCCGAGATAACCGATAAGCTGCGCGAGCACTTCAAGGACCCGCAGGTGACGGTCTCGGGGCACGAGTACAGGGGAAACACGGTCGCGGTCCTGGGGCTCGTCAGCCGCCCGGGCGAGTACATCGTGCGCTCCGACACGCGGCTCCTGGACGTGATCGCCATGGCGGGCGGAATCGCGTTCAACCCCTACTGGAGCGCGGTCTACAGCATGGGAATGGACATCGCCGACCTCCGCAGGGCGTTCCTCCTCCGAGGCGACAAGTTCGTCGATGTGGACTTCGAGGCGCTTTTCTCGCGCGACGAGGCGGCCGTCGCCGCGAACAACGTCATCGTCCAGGCCGGGGATCGAATCTACATTCCTTCGGCAGCGACCCTCGAGAACAAGGTCATGGTCCTCGGCGAGGTGGTGTCGCCCAAGGTCGTGAGATACCAGAGGGACGTGTCGTTCCTGGAGGCTATCGCGGAGGCCGGCGGCGTGAAGGAGAGCGCCTGGGAGCGCCGGGCGTTCATCGTGCGCGGCAGCCTCAGGCGGCCGGCGGTCATCCCGATCAGTCTGCGTGAAGTCGCGATGGGCGCGGCCCCCGACGTGCCGCTCCGGTCGGGCGACATCGTCTACGTCCCGAAGACCGCGCTCGGCAAGGTGGACGAGATCGCGCGCCAGCTCCTGCCGCTCCTCCAGTCGGTCGAGATCTCCAGGAGGATGTGAGCGCCGCGCGCAGGCGTTCACTCGTCGAGCGACGCGAGGTAGGCCCTCTCGAGCGCCTCGACACCCTCGATCCCGAAGCGCTCCCTGAGCGCGGCGGCCGCGTCCCGGCCGGCCAGGTCCCGAGCGAAGGCGAGAAACGCGGCGAGGCCCTTGAGCTCCACGAGGAAGCTCACCAGCGACGCGCTCTCCGCGTAGAAGAGCGCCGGATCGTCGCCGGGATCGCGCATCTCGAGGAGCGTCGCGAGCGGTATGAGCTCCCCCGCCAGGCGCTTCCAGATGAGGAGCCCCCGCTCGTGCCGGGCGCCGAACTCCGGTTCCTGGAGGACCGCGAAGCCCTCGTGCAGGGCGAGCGGGACGCCAGGGGCGTACTTCGTGAGCGCCGAGAAGACGAGGTGTGCCACCTCGTGGGGAACCGTGCCCGTGAGGAGCCTGGGGCTGGTCTGGTACACGGTCAGGTACTGCCGCTCGAGCCTGCCGCCCACGGACTCGGTATGGCTCAGGCCCCCGGACCAGGCCGGCTGCCCCGTGGCCGCCAGGAACGACTCCTCGTCGGGGAGGAGATATATCGGGCAGGGCTCCTTCCAGAGCACGCGCCCGGCCTCGCCCAGGGCGGCGAGGATCCGCTCGACCTGGTGCTCCGCGGTCTGGAGGACCTCCTGCGCGAGCGGGCCGTTCCTGTGGTGGACGACGAAGTGCCGCCCCTCCAGGCGCCTGGCCGGACCGGGCTCCACCTTCGCGCGCTCCTCGCGGAGTCGTTTCTTCGAGAGCGCCTCGTCGCGGACCTCGCGGAGCCTGGCCTCGGCCGCCGCGCGGAGCGCCTGCAGGTCGCCGTCGCCGGACTCCCCCGCGCGCGAGGGGGCGGCCCCGGCGGCCCGGTACTGTCTCGCAGCGCCGGCCCTGTCGCCCTTCGCCTCCAGGAGCTTGCCATATACGTATCGCGCCTGCGCGTCGGCCGGGGCGAGCTCGACGATCTCGTCGAGGGCCTTCCGCGCCGCGTCGAGCTCGCCGCGTCGGAGCTGCTCGAGCACGGGGAGGAGCCTGGCGTAGACGTACCGCTCCCGTAGCGCCTCCGCGCGCGCAGGATCGAGCTCGAGTGCCCTCCGGTACCACGAGGCGGCGGAGGAGTCCCTCTGCTCGAGCGCGCGGTCGCCCAGGGCCTCGCAGGAGTCGGCGAACTCGCCGCCCACGACCGTGCGGCTCTCGGGCGCGATCCGCAGGGCCTTCTCGAAGAGCGCGACCGCCTCTGCGTGCTCGCCCCGCCTGGCGGAGTCCCGCGCGGACTCCACGGTCGCGCGGAGCTCCGCGAGCTTCTTCGAGACGCGCTCGAGCGAGGCGGCGAGCTCGGCGTCCTCCGGCGCGAGCTCGCGCGCCCTGGCGAACACCGCATGGGCCTCCGCGAGCCTGAGGAGCCCCTCGAGCCTCGCGGCCTCGGCGCGCAGGACCTTGAGCTTCGCGGCGCGGAGTTGGGCCTCGGACGCCCCGGCCTCCGCGGCCCTCTCGAGCAGGGCGAGCCCCTCGGCGGCGCGGGAGCCTCGAGAGAGTTCCACCGCCTCGGCCAGGAGCCGCTCGGCCTCGCCCTCGGGCTCTATCCTCAGGACCTCCTCGCCCCTGAGCCTCACCACGCCCCGCGGGACCTCGACCACGACCGCCCCGTCGCCCCGCGAGATCACGCGGCCGCGGATCTGGCCGCCGTTGGTCAGGTAGACGATATCGGCGGAGGCCGCAGCCGCCGAGAGGACGAGCGCAGAGGCGACCAGGGCCCGCAGGCGGGGCTTCGTCGCGGCCTCAGGCGGAGGCCCGTCCGCCGGCGAGGCGTCTGGCGCATCTTGCCGCGTCGTGCGGCCCGCCCCGATCAAGCCCCCAGGCATTTCGCACCCTCCAGGTCATCCTAACACGAGAGCGCCCGAGCCGGCCACTCGCCCGCGGAGCGGTCCGACGCGGCCGGAGCGCCTGTCGCTTCCTTCCGTGCGGCGCCCGGGCCTCGCGGGAACGCGAACTGCCTTGACCGGCCCGTGCAGGGCGGCAGGATCTCGGACCCGGCCGGGTGCTGGAAGGGGCATGTCGAGCCATGTGGACCGTGATCCTGCTGACGATCTCCAACGTGTTCATGACGGTGGCCTGGTACGGGCACCTGAAGTTCAAGTCCTCGCCGCTCTGGGCGGCGATACTGGTCAGTTGGCTCATCGCGTTCGTCGAGTACTGCTTCCAGGTCCCGGCGAACCGCATCGGGCACGCGCAGGGTTTCACGGGCGCCCAGCTCAAGACGATCCAGGAGGTGATAACGCTCGCGGTGTTCTGCGTCTTCTCGATCGTGTACCTGAAAGAGCCGCTCAGATGGAACTACCTCGTCGGCTTCGCGCTGATCCTGGCGGCGGTGGTCTTCGTCTTCATGTTCAAGGACTCGAGCGGGCCCGTCCTGCCCCGCCAGTGACCCGGCGTTTCGCGATGTCGCGCGGCGGACGCCGGTCCCGCAGCGGGGCCGATAGCGTGCAGCGGAGGGGGCGATGAGCTGCGCCTCGGCTCGTGCGATCCGCAGGGCGGCCGTGTTCCTCGCGTTCGCATCCGGAGGGAGCTGGCTTCTTCTCGACCTCTTCCTCCTGGCGGGCGGGGAGCTGAGCCTCGTCCGTCCCGCCGGCATCGCGCTCGGCCTGGGTTACATGCTCGTCCCCGGGCTGAGCGCGGTTATTCTGCTCAGGTACGCCTGGAAAGAGCCGCTCCTGCCCGGACTCGGGCTCCGACTCGGGCTGAACGTCTGGTTCCTGATCGCCTGGCTCGCCCCGGCCGCCCTTCAGTTCGCGGCCCTCGGCGCGGCCCTCGCGCTGCCGGGCGTCCGGCTTTCGCCCGATATGAGCGGTTTCGTGGGGCGATTCAGGGGCGTGATTCCCGTGGAAACCCTGGCCGAGCTCGAGCGCCAGGTCCGCGAGGCGCCGCTCCACCCGGTCTGGCTCGTCCTGATCCAGGGGCTCGCCTTCGGCGGGACCGTGAACGCGGCGGCCGCCCTGGGCGAGGAGCTCGGCTGGCGCGGCCTGCTCCAGCGGGAACTCGCGCCGTTCGGCTTCTGGGGTTCGAGCGCGCTCGTCGGCGCATGCTGGGGCCTCTGGCACGCGCCGCTCGTCCTCCTCGGCCTGAACTACCCCGAGCATCCGCTCGCCGGCGTGCCGATGATGATCGCCTGGTGCGTGCTCCTCTCGCCCCTTCTGGCGTACGCGAGGCTCAAGTCGGGCTCTGTCCTCGCGGCCGCGCTCATGCATGGGACGCTGAACGGCACCGCAGGCATTTCGTTCATGCTCCTCGACGGAGGGAGCGACCTGACGGTGGGCCTGACCGGGCTGGCGGGCCTGGCCGTGCTCGCGGTCGCCGACGCGGGGCTGTTCCTCATCGGCCGGCCGCGCCTGCCTTCCGGCCCCGGCACGACCCGCGAGGCCCGGCCATGGACCGACCCCGACTCCGGCGCGGGCGAGCTCCTCGAGGTGGTGGACGACGAGGGGCGCGTGACGGGCCTCGCCCCGCGGGAGCGCTGCCACGGGGATCCGGCACTCGCGCACCGCGTGGTCCATGTACTAGTCAGGAATCGCGCGGGCGCGCTCTTCCTCCAGAGGCGCTCGCGCACGCGGCGGATCCAGCCCGGGAAGTGGGATAGCTCCGTCGGCGGCCATGTCCTCCCGGGCGAGCCGCTCGAGGCCGCGGCGCTCCGCGAGCTCGCCGAGGAGCTCGGCCTCGAGGCCGCGCCGGGGGAGCTCGAGCGCCTGCACGAGTATGTCTGGCGGAGCGACATAGAGACCGAGCGCGTGACGACGTTCGCGATCGTCCGCGAGGGCCCTTTCAGGCTCCACCCGGACGAGATCGAGGAGGGGCGCTTCTGGACGGAGGCCGAGCTCCGAGCGGCCGCAGGCACCGGAGCGCTCACGCCCAATCTCGAAGAGGAGCTCGCGCGGGTCGGGCTCCTGCCGCGGAACTGAGAGAGCGCCGCTTCTCTTCGGACCGTTCTGGTGCCGAGCGGGTAACCTAGTCTCCTGACGCGACTCGCCGAGTGGATGCTCTGCTATTGCAACATCGAGAGCCGCGCCGGGCCCCTCGTCCCGAGCAGAGGGCCATCCCGGCCGCCGACTGCGGCCGAGACCTGGTCTCCAGGCTCGCTAGGCGCTTGAGAACGGCCAGGCGGACCGTAGGATCGGTGCCTCGCAGCGCACCCTATCGGCGAGAGGCGCGACCACCGTGGCTTCGACCGGGCGGAAACCCGTGATCGTCGAGCGCGAGGTCCTGCGGGACTCGAGGACCGGCCGGGAGCTCTGGCGCGTGAGCCCGGCCGACCGCCCCTGCGCCGCCGGGTACATGTACATCACGAGCTTCACGCCGGACGAGAGATACCTCGTCTACGTCGCCGATATCGGCGGCTCGAAACAGCTCTACAGGCTCGAGATCGCGACGGGCGAGACCCTCCAGCTCACCGAGTTCGAGCGCCCGAGGGCCCTCGGGGGCTGGAACCTGCACCCATCGGGGAGCGAGGTCTTCGCCTGGGACGGCTCGCGATGCGTCGCGATCCACATCGAGACCCTGGAGGAGCGAATCGCGCTCGACCCCTCGCGGCACGACTGGCTCAGGAATCCCGAGGGCTCGCCGATGTTTTCCCCGAGCGGGAAATACTTCTCCCTCTGGTTCACCCACGGCCCGGACCACAGGGGCGTCGCCCGCGCCGCCTGCGACGGCTCCGGCGCCGAGGAGGTCTTCCGCAGGGACTCGCGCCTGAACCACGTCCAGTACTGCCCCGCGAGCGACGACCTCGTCAGTTTCGTCGCGCAACCGGACCTGCAGAACGACTTCTGGCGCTCGGACCGCGAGCGCGCGCATGTCTGGCTCGTAGACTGCCGCACGAAGACCGCCGAGCCCGTCCTGATCGCGCCGAAGGGCTTCCGCGTCACGCACAGCTACTGGTCGCCGGGGGGAGAGCGCATCTACTACCACAGGAAGACCGTTCCGACCTGGGTTCCGACCTGGATCGGATGGAAAGACGTGAAGACCGGCGAGACGCGCGAGTTCTACGGCTCGGAGACGGTCAGGCTCGGCCACTCCTTCGCGACCCGCGACGAGAAGTGGGTCGTCACCGACAGCCAGGACCCCGGGACCAATCCCCTCGTGCTGATCGAGCTCGCCTCGGGTAGAGGCGAGGTCCTCTGCTGGCCCGACAGCCGGAACAGGGAGAACGCGCCCGGCGTCTTCGGCAACCACGTCCATCCCTCCTTCAGCCCCTCAGGCAGGTACGTGCTGTTCACCTCGGATAGCACCGGCATTCCCCAGGTGTACCTCGTCCCGCGCTGGTGAGGCGAAATGAACTCCCGCGAGAGGGTTCTCGCTGCGCTCGACGGCCGCATCCCGGATAGGGTACCCATCGGCGAGTTCGCGATAGACTTCGACACCGTCGAGAAGATCATAGGCCACGAGACCTACCTCCGCGCCAAGGCGAAGTCGCAGATCGCCTTCTGGGAGGGCCGGCACGACGAGGTCGCCGAGAGCTGGCTCAAGGACCACATAGAGCTCCACGAGAAACTGGAGCTGGACATCGTCACGTTCCCGTCGGCCACCTGGCAGATCCCGCCGGAGTCGGACGACCCGCCCCCGAGGCGCGTGGACGACTCGACCTGGGAGGACAAGTACGGGCGCGTGTACAGGTACTCCGAGGCGACGGCCGACATCACCTGCGTCAGCGACCCGACTCTCGCCGACCGCACCTTCACCGCCGAGGAGTTCGAGCGCCGACCGGAGCCGCCACGGCGCGACGAGAGGTCCTGGCGGATCCTGGACGGCGTAATCCGCCGATTCAGAGGCGAGAAGTTCATCTGCGGTCCGTCGGGCGGCGAGATAGGCATCGTTCTCCTCGGAGGTATGGAGCGCGGGCTCATGGAGCTCGCGCTGAACCCGGCGGCCGTCAGGGCCGCGACGGCCTACGAGCTCGCGCGGCAGAACCTGGCCGACGCGGTCATGATCCATCCCGATTCGGACGGCGTCCTCTGGGCGGCCGATTTCGCGTACAAGACCGGCCCCCTTTTGAGCCCGGAGATGTTTCGGGAGTTCTTCTTCGAGGCCAACCGCGCGAGGGTCGAGGCCATCCACTCCCGGGGCAAGCGCGTGCTCAAGCACGCCTGCGGGAACAACAACCTCCTCATGGACATGTTCGTAGGGATGGGCTACGACGCCTATCAGTCGATCCAGCCCACGGCCGGCATGGACATCTGCCGGCTCAAGAAACTGTACGGCGCGAAGCTCACGCTCTGGGGCGGCGTCGCCGTCGAGCACCTGATCGGCGGCACCCCCGAGCAGGTCCGCGAGGACGTCCGGCGCGCCATGGCCTGCGCGAAGGACGGCGGGAGGTTCATACTGGGCGCGAGCCACTCGATAGCCGTCGGCACGCGCTACGAGAACTACATGGCCATGCTGGACGAGTACACACGGCTTTGCAGGTACTGACGCGGACCCCGGCCACGAGCGCAGCCGGAGCGGATGCGGCGAGCGCATCGATTCGGAGGGCCGGTCTCAGAGTCTCGCCCCCGCGAACTCCGCCGACGCACGCGACCGTGCTGTACCCTGCAGCAGCGCTCGATGACCCCCGCCCGCGGAGCGCCCAGCTTGACGCCAGAATGCCTCGCCGGGAGACTCGCGGCGGAATCCTCGGAACCCGGCCGGCCGAGCGGAGTCCAATATGGGAGAACAGGCCATGCCCGCCACCGATCTCGAGATCGCGCGGCGCGCGTCGGCTGGCGACGAAGAGGCCTTCGAGGCCCTGGTCCTGAGGCACCAGGACCGGGTGTACCGGCTCGCGCTCCGGCTCACCGGCAGCCCCGAGGAGGCCGAGGACGTGACGCAGGAGGCGTTCCTGAAGGCGTACAGGGCCCTGGGCGAGTTCGACGGGCGCTCGGCCTTCTACACCTGGCTCTTCAGGATCGCCGTGAACTCGGCGCTCTCGCGCCTGCGCACGCTGGGGAGGCGCCGCGCGCGAGAGGCGACGGCCGCCCTCGGGGATCCCGCGCCGCGAATGGACGCCGCAGGCGAGCCGCCCTCGCGCTCGGCCGGTCCGGAGGAGGCCGTTCTGGCCTCCGACGTCGCGGCGAGGGTCCGGAGGGCCGTCGACGAGCTCGCGCCGGAGGACAGGGCGGTCGTGGTGCTGCGCGAGATCGAAGGCCTCTCCTACGACGAGATCGCCCTCGCCATGGGCGCCACGAGGGCGGCGGTGAAGTCGCGGCTGCACCGCTCCAGGCAGGAACTCGCCCGCAAACTCAGGGACCTCGTGCAATGAGCTGCTCGGAGATCCGCGAAGACCTCGGCGCGTACCTGGACGGCGAGCTCGATGCCGCCCGCCGCTCGGAGCTTGCTTCGCACCTGGACTCCTGCGCCGACTGCCGCGCCGAGCTCGAACGCCTGCGGCGGCTCAGCGGGCTCCTCAGGGGGCTCCCGCAGGAGCGGGCCCCGGAGGGCCTCGCGCGGCGGATCGTGGGAGCCCTCGCGCTCGGCTCGTGGCGGGGCTGGACCGGGGCGCTGGGCGCGGCGGCGGCGATCGCGCTCGCGGCGGTGGTCGGGCTCACCGTGACCAGGGAGAGCTCCCGGGCCCCCGCGATCGAGGCGCCGACGCGCTCGGCCGCCGAGGCCGAGGACACAGCGCCGCTCGTTCGGAAACCGTCCGCCGTGGAGGGGACGGAGGCGGCCGCGGAGGCGGAGCGCCAGGAGCTGGCAGCCACAAGAGATGCGGACGCGCGTCCGCCGGCGCTGCCAGAGCAGGTTTCCCCGCGCGAGAAGATCGCGCCCGAGACCGGCCGCCGGCCATCGATGCCGCTCGAGGATGTCCGGAGGGATGCCCGCGCCGGGGCCATGCCCCCGCCGAGTCCCGGTCCGAGGTCCCTGGACGAGCGGCTCATCGGCTCGCGCGAAGCCGCTCCGGCCGATAGAGCCGGCCAGGTCGCCTCGGCGGATCGCGCGGCCGGGGCTTCCCCCGCCCAGGCGGTCATCCCGGGCGCGTCCAGCGGGAAGGCGGAGCCACCGCTTCCGCGCCAGGTGGCCGCGAAGGGTTTACCGGCCCCTGCGGGCGAACCCTCCGCGGCTACCGCAGCGGGCATCCCGCCCGAGGCGTGGCCCGCTCCCTCTCTCGTCGTCCACGTGAGATCGGCGGCCCCCGCGGCGGAGCTGGCGCGCCTCGAGACGCTCGCCGCGGGGCATGGCGGGGAGCTCGTCGCGGATCGGCCGGCTCGCACGGGGCGAGCCCTCGGCGGACCCGACCTTCAGGGCGGCGCCGGTCCGCAGGAGAAAGGGCAGGGCCCCCACGTGACCGGCCCGATGCGAGTCAAGGTGCGCCTGCCTCGAGAGAGGGTCGTTGAGTTCCTGGCCTCGGTGGAGCGCTTGACCCTCGATGAGGCCGAACCGCGCGCCGGGCCTGACGCCCTAGCCGCCGGGAAGAGCGCGGAGGATCGCGCCCCTGCCGCCCGGCCGTCCCCGGAGGCGGACGGTGCGGCGCGCCGGGAGGCCGCGCCGGGGACATGGGTCGCAGTCGAGATCGTGATCGAGGCGGACGGCCCCGCGCAGCCCCGCTCGCCCTGAGGGGCAGTTCGCAGACGCAGGTCCCGCAGTACCGGGCTGCGATCTCCCGTCCTGTCGGCCCGCCCGAATCGCACGAGAGCAACCAGGCGGCCGCCGTAGCTGGGCCCGAAGGCCCTCCTGCGGCGGAACACCGTGGTCGTTCAGGCCGCCCCCCCGGAGTCCGGCTCCCCGTACTGCGCGAGTCTCGCCAGGGCGCGCTCGCCGAAGGGGTAGTGTTGGCGCGTGATCGAGGCTATCGCGCGCATGATGACCGTCGTCGCGCCTTCCAGGATCTCCTCCTTCACCCTCTCGTCGCCCGCCTCGTAGGCCCGCATGTATTTCCGGAACGAGAGGGGCTTGCCGATGACTATCGACATCGCCCTGCGCTTGTAGTTCAGCTTCGTCGTGCCGGGAGGCATGACGATATCGGTCCCGAACAGGCCTATCGGCACGACCGGACACCCGGTCTCAAGGGCGAGCCGCGCGGCGCCGGTCCTGCCGCGGCCGAGCTTGCCCGTCTTGGAGATATGCGCCTCCGGATGGAGCCCCACGCACTCGTGCTTCTCGAGTAGTATGCGCTTCGCATCGCGGAAGAACCGCTCAATGCCCTCCTTCGAGCTCCTGTCGAGCACCAGCCCCTCGGCCCAGCGGAGGATGGTGCCCATGATGGGTTTGTCGAAGAGCTCCGCATAGGAGACCATGTGGACCGCCTCCTTGCGGGCCGTGACGAGCGTCTGCGGCAGGATCGCGGCATCGGCGAAGCTCCTGTGATTTGCGGCGGCGATGTAGCCCTGTCCCTTAGGGGGGATGTTCTCGAGCCCGATCGTCTTGTTCTTGATGTAGCGGCTGGCCATCCTGAAGACGATCTCCAGGAGGTGGTATCGAAAGGTCATGGCACGTCCCGAGAGGTCCGCTCCCAACGCATCTGCGCGACGACGCCCAGCCGGGGGAAGGCGCGGCCGGCCGCGGGCTCTCAGCCGGACAGGAACTCCACGATCTCGCGGTGGAGCACCGCCTTGTCGTCCTCGCTCCCGTGCATGAGCCCGTGCGGGGCGCGGGAGAGCCAGACCAGCCTCTTGTCGCTCGAACCCAGGTGTTCGTAGATGTACTGCGCGCCGCGCGGCTTCGAGGCCATGTCGCGCGCCGAGTGCACAATCAGGGTCGGTGTCCGCACCTCGCCCAGGCGCGGGACGTTCTCGCGCACGAGCTCGACGACCGCGGTCAGGGCGTCGAACGGGACGCTCTCGTAGATCATGTACTCCGGACCCTCGGGCGAGTCGGGGAGCCGCTTCGGGAATGTCCGCGCCGAGCTCGAGAAGAACGAGGCGACGCGGAGCAGGTAGTGGGTCGGCAAGTAATTGTGGAAGAGTCGGCACGGCGTGCTAATGCACACGAGCTTCTCGACCGGGTGCTCCATCGCGAGCCTGAGCCCGAGCGCCGCACCCAGCGAGAAGCCTATCACGGAGACGCTGCCGTGCCTCTCGCGGACGCGCTCGTACTCGGCGAGCACGTGGGCGTACCACTTCTTCCATGTGACGCCGTGAAGATCGTCGGGGTCGGTCCCGTGACCGGGGAGGACCACGCCGTAGAGCCTGTAGCCCTCGTCAGCGAGCCTCTGCGACATCTCCCTCAACTGGGCGGGACTTCCAGCTATCCCGTGGAGCACGAGCACGGCGCGCTCCCCGGTCCCGAGCTCGAAAGGGCCGCACCCGCGCAGGAACTCCCGGCGTCCACGGGGGCCCGAGGGCTCGTACCGGCGGAAGTCGAACCTGAAGTCGATGAGATAGCCTAACACGAGCAGGAAGGCGACGAGCGCGACCGCGAAGACGATCAGGATCACCATCGCCTGCCCCCGCCCGCGTGCCGAGCGGATAATCCGCCATTCTCTTTGAATATACCGCCTGCGCCGGACCAGTCAAGCGCCTTTTCTCAGCGCCTTGAGCTCGCGGATGTCGGACCCGGTCCACCGAACCGCTCGCCGCTTTCGTCGTGGCGGCGCTCGCGCTGCTCGTGGCGGGGGAGTGTTCACCCTGGGCAAGGAGTACGGTTTCCTCGCCTGGACGCTGATGCAGATATTCGTGCTCTTCTCGGCCCCGTTCCACGAGCCGGAGGTCTTCCCGAGCGCGCTCGAGGTGGTGAGCCGCTTCATGCCCTTCACCGATCCTGCGTCGCCTGCGGCGCCGACCGCGCCGACGTCCACCAGGAAGCCGCGGATCGCGCTGACGTGCCGCAGGAACTCCTGCTGCACATGCATCGGGCCCCCGACGGCCGGATCGCGCACGAGCCCCATTGCGGCCCCCAATAGTGATGATACCAGGCCCCGGGACCTTACCAACGAAACAGGGGCACTCTATGTCGCCTCCTGTGGCGACAACTCCTACGGGGAAGATCCCGATTGCGCAGTAGCAGAAAGACCTTGACACGCCGCACGTATCGGCTAACTTGCTTTCTGAGCAAGCCCGGCGAACGGGCGATCCGGCCCGGGTGGGGGGGAGGTGGCCTCATGCGCTACTCGTGTCCTTCTTGCAAGAGGGTCTTCTACCTGGAGACGAAGACCCAGAGCCCGTGTCCGGCGTGCGGGACCATGCTCCAGGGAGAGGATGCCGCCGGGCCGCAGGCGACTCCCGCCGCAGCGAAGCAGGAGACCGCCGCGACGAAGGCGGCCGAGGACATCTGGTCCGCCGCCGCACAGGCCGCGCCGCAGACCCAGGAGGCGGACATCTGGTCGGCCGCCGAGCAGCCCCAGGCCGCACAGGAGCCGACCGAGGCGATTCCGGCGCCGAGGCCGAGCGCCAGCTCCTGGTTCCAGGCCGAGGCCGCCCAGGCGCCTGCGGCTCCTGCTGGCGCGTCGTATATCCTAAAAGAGAAGACCTCCGCCAGGCTCACCGGCGTGCCGGGGCTCGGCCCGGCCACGGGCGCGGCTGAGGTCGCCGAGCCCGAACCGGCCGAAGGTGCCCGCCTGACGCAGACGGGTCCGCTCCTGGCCGTCGGCAAGGCGCCCTCCGGCGCGAAGCTCTTCATCATCACGGGGACCGCGATGATCGTCACGGCCGCGGCGGCCGTGCTCCTCGTGATGATCTTCAAGCCGAAGTTCGCCTCCGCGCCGTCGGCGCCTGTCTCGCAGTCGGCACAGGTGTCGGCCCTCGAGCAGGACATCTCGAAGCTGCGCAAGGAGCTCAGCGCGAAGAAGGACGAGCTGGACAAGCTCCGCTCCACCGCCGCCGAGGAGCGGCGCGCGCAGGACGCGAGGATCGAGGAGCTACAGAAGGAGGTTCAGGGCTTCAGGGAGGGCTTCGCGCAGCGTTCCGAGGCTGCCGTGCTCGCCCTCGAGGCTGCCGCGCTCCTCGAGCGCAGGGCCGATCTGGCCGAGGCGCTCCAGAAGGTCTCCAGTGCGCTCAGGGCCGACCCGCGCTTCGGGCCGGCCCACCGCCTGAAGGGCCGGGTGCTCGCGGCCTCCGGCCGGCCGGAGGAGGCGCTCGCGGCCTTCGAGGAGGCCGACAAGGTGGCGAAGGCCGCCGGCGCGGCCGGGGACCCGGAGGCGCTGGTACTCGCGGGCGAGGTTTGTCTGACCGAGCTTGCCGACAGGAACCTTGCCGCGGAGTACTTCAAGTCGGCCGCAGAGCTCGGGGCCGGGACGCCCGTCGGGCTCGCGGCCGAGTCGAGGGTGCTCTTCTTGCAGGGCAAGTGGAACGAGGCGGCCGCGAAGGCCGAAGAGGCGATGAAGGCGGCGCCCACGCTCGCGCTCGCGCCGCTCGTCCTGGGCGAGGTCGCGTTCGAGCAGGCCCTGCTCAAGCCCGCCTCGGAGCGCAGGGCGCTCTTCGCGAAGGCGGACGAGATGTTGGCCCTGGCGCTCAGGCTCGACCCCGGCTCTGCGCGTGGGTGCCTCGTGCGCGGGCGGCTCCTGCTGGAGGACTCGAAGCTCATCGCCGGTCCCCCGAACTTCGCCCTCCCGCGCCTCGGCCGGCAGAGCCAGGCCGAGCGGATGCTCTCGAGGGCGATGGACCTCTCGCCCAACTGGCCGGATGTGCACCTGGCGCTCGCGGAGCTCAGGCTCAGCGATGGCGCGCTCCGAGACCCGGCGATAGCGGTCGCGCGCGCGAAGGAGGCGGTCACGCTCACGAAGAGCAAGAGCGCCGTCGCCTTCGCCACGCTCGCGGCGGCCCACGCCGCGTCGGGCAACCCGACGAATGCGGTGCAGTCCATCAAGGAGGCCCTGAAGCTCGACCCTGGGAACCAGGAGTACCGGGACGCCCTCAGAAGGTACGAGTCCGACGCGAGGGCCGTGCGCTAGCGGGATCGGCCGGTCGCACACCGAGCGACGGGAACCGCGCCCTGGGCTGCAGGGAGCTTGTCTCCGGGCGGGGCCATGACGCGAGCGATTCGCGCGTCGCCTTCGCGCCAGGCTCAGTCCTTGAGCTCCAGCCTCGTGCGTTTCATGCAGTCGTAGAGGAAGCGGTTGCAGTCCTCCTGGAGCGATTCGATCTCCCGGTCCGCGCCGCCCCTGCGCGCGGCGGCCTGCTCGAAGAATTCCCCGGCGGCCGTGAAGTGCTTGCGCGCAGCGGCCAGCTCTTTCTGCTCGTGCGGCGAGCCGGGCTCTCCTGCTGCCTTCCAGCGCTCGATGCCTAGTCGGAGCTCCTCGCGGCCGCGCCGCAGCGGCTCGGCGGCATCCGCGCCGGCCTCGCGCGAGGCGGGGGCGAGTTCGACCTCTCCCGGGGAACCTCCCTCGCGGCGTCCCGGAGCGGGCCCGCCCGAAGGGACCTGCGGCGGTGCGCCTCCGGCAGGCCCCGCCGGGAGTTCGACCGCCGATCGTCTCTCGTATTCCATGGCCCGCCGACCGAGTTCTTCGCGGGTCGAGGGCCGGAGCTTCCTGGCCTTGAGCCAGGCCTCGAGCTCCGAGAGCTTGCGCGCGATCTTCTCGGCCGCCTCCGCCAGCTTCTCGCGGGCCGCGTCGGAGCCACGGTCGATGGCTTCGCTCGCGACGGCGGCGAGGCGTTCCTTCTCCTCCAGGAGGAAATCCCTGGTCTTCCTGCGGTCGAGCCCGATCACCGCCCCCGTCCGGCGGTAGTACCTCCAGGCGGCGAATCCGCAGGCTATAAGTGCGACCGACACGACCAGCCAGAGGAGGGGGCGCGGCCTCCCGCGGGGCCTAGGGGTGCGGCGCTCTTCCCGGTCCGAGTTCACGAGCCTCTGCACTTTCCTTCGGGTTCGGGTCCACTGAGGGCGACGCAGCCAGCGGCTCGCCCGGCGCGTTCGGCGGCATGGTACCCTCCGGAAACGAGTCGTTCAAGGCGCGCCGGCCCGCGACTTGGAAATGGGAAGAGACATCGTCACCCCCTCCGTGGACTGACGTGGTAGGGAAGAAGAACATGGGCACGTGAAGATCATATCCGCGGAATTAGCGTCCTCGTCTTCTTCACAGACGTGTCGCACCATTCGAGGGCGCTGGTCTCCCCCTCGCGGAGCCCCGCGTAGAGCGCGAGGGCATAAGCCAGAAGCTCCCGGGGCCTTGCGCCCGCTCGCCGGGCCGCGGAGAATCGGCTCCCGTAGGCGGCCGCACGAGGCCCGAGAACGGGGTGCATCCTGGGCGCGCCAAGGGTCACCGAAGACCGACTGCTCGCAGGATTGCCAGCCGAGGGGCACGCGGTCAGGCTCGGCCATGTCCTCGTGCTCGAGAGGATCGGCGCCGGAGGCATGGGGGCCGTCTACCGCGGCCGGGACGACCGCCTGGCGATAGACGTCGCCGTGAAGGTCCTCCCCTTCCACGTTGCCGACACCAACCCAGGTCTCGTCGAGCGCTTCGTGCGCGAGGCCCGCATGGCCGCGCGAGTCGACCACCCGAACCTGGTCAGGGTGTACACCGTGGGCGAGGAGCAGGGCATCCACTACATCGTCACCGAGCTCGTCGAGGGGGAGTCCGCCCAGGCCAGGCTCGACAGGGAGGGGGCGCTCTCCGAGGACGAGGCGCTGCGCATCTGCATCGGCGCGGGCGAGGCGCTCGCGGCGGCCCACGCCGAGGGGATCGTCCACAGGGACGTGAAGCCGGCGAACATCCTGCTGCGAGCGAAGGATGGCCGCGTCAAGCTCGCGGATCTCGGCCTGGCCAAGACCCTCCAGGAGGGCCCTTCCCTCTCGACCGGGCTCACGGCCTCGGGCCAGGTCATGGGGACGCCGGCCTACATGTCCCCCGAGCAGGCAGCGGACGCATCGAAGGTCGATCACCGCACCGACATATACTCGCTGGGCGCGACTCTCTACGCCCTCGTGACCGCCCACCCGCCCTTCGAGGAGAGCCAGGTCATCGCCACGCTCATGAAGGTCATGAAGGAGCCTCCGCGGGACGTCCGCGAGCTGAGACCGGACATCTCGGACGCCACGCGCGAGGTGATCGCGCGGATGATGGCGAAGCGACCCGAGGATCGCCCCGGCGCCATGCTCGGGGCCCTCGCCGAGATGAGGCGCGCGAGGTCCCAGGCCCCCGTTGCCAGGCCCGGTGCCGGGCGCCAGCCGCCTCCGGAGGAGGCGCAGGCCCCCCCTCCCGAACCGGCGGCTAGTCCTGGCCGAGCCGCCGCGGAGGCCGGGCCTCGACGAGCGGCCGAGGCGCCTACTGCAAGGCCGCCTTCCTCGCGCGGCGTGCTCCAGGCGGGTCCGGTGAGCGGCACCGCGGCTGGCTCGGCGCGGACGGGCCGGTCCGGCCGGGTCCCGTCGCGAGCCTCTCGCGCGCTCGCCCTCGCGGGCCTCGCCGCCGTGCTCGCCGCGGGGACCGTGTCCCTTCTCCTCGCGCGAGTCGAGCGGGGACCGTCCGTGACGATCCGGGAGACCTCCGACCGCGCCGTGGTCGACCTCGGCGACGGCGTCGAGCTCGCGATGCTCGCCGTGCGCCCGGGCCGCTTCACGATGGGCTCGAACTCCGGCGAGCCGGACGAGAGGCCCGAGAGGGAGATCGCCATCACGAGGCCCTTCTTTCTCGGCGTCACCGAAGTGACGCGCATGCAGTACGGTCGCGTGGTGAAGCCGTCGCCCGGGGCGGAGACCGCACCCGACGACCTGCCGGCCTGCGTGTCCTGGGAGGACGCGGCGCGCTTCTGCCGCAGGCTATCGGAGCTCACCGGAAGACGCTTCCGGCTGCCGACTGAGGCGGAGTGGGAGTACGCCTGCCGTTCTGGCTCGCGCTCGGCCTATTCCTTCGGCGATAGCGAGACGGCCCTCGCGGAGTACGGCTGGTTCGCCGCGAACTCGGGAGGGGCCGCGAGGCCCGTGGGGACCAGGCGGCCGAACGCCTGGGGCTTCCACGACATGCACGGGAACGTCTGGGAGTGGTGTGCCGACTGGTACGACCCGGGGCACTACCGCTCGGCCCCCCTGCGGGACCCGGAGGGCCCTGCCTCGGGTACTGCCCGCGCGATGCGCGGGGGCTCGGTCCTCTTCCTGGCGTATGACTGCCGGTGCTCCCGCCGGATGAGCGGCCCGCCGAACGCCTCCTTCCGCGACAGCGGCTTCCGGGTCGCGCTCGACCCCCAGCAGTGAACAGGCCCCCGCCCGCTCATGGCGATCCCTGCGGGGCCGAGGTCGCTTCGCTGGTGACGCCGGGGCGGGACCGGTTGTTATACTAGGTTGCCCAGGGCGAGAGGCCTCGCTGAGCAGGAAGATCGCGGATCGGCGCCCGCCGGTAGCGGCGCGCGGTCAGGAGGTTGCCATGCGGGATTCGAAGAAGCAGGGGAAGGCGGCAGGACTCACGCGCAGGGGTTTCCTGAAGACGGCCGGGGCGGCGTCCGCAGCCGTTGCCGCGACGGGTCTCGGTGCGAGGCTCGCCTACGCGGCCGGGTCCGACAGGCTCCGCGTGGGGCTCATCGGCTGCGGCGGCCGCGGGACGGGCGCTGCGCAGGACTGCCTGAACGCGGCACCGGGGATGGAGCTTGTCGCGCTCGGCGACCTCTTCAAGGACAGGCTGGACGGGGCCCGCAGCGCGCTCTCGAAGCTCGGCCCCGAGAAGTACAAGGTCACCCCCGACAAGTGCTTCGTAGGTTTCGACGCCTACCAGAAGGTCATAGCTAGCGGCGTGGACTACGTGATCCTCGCCACGCCGCCGGGTTTCAGGCCGATCCACTTCAAGGCCGCCATCGAGGCCGGGAAGCACGTCTTCATGGAGAAGCCCGTCGGGGTGGACCCCGTCGGGATCCGCATGGTGCTCGAGGCCGGTGCGCTCGCCGACCAGAAGAAGCTCTGCGTCGTCGCGGGCACGCAGCGCCGGCACCAGTTGTCCTACGTCGAGACGGTCAAACGCCTCCGCGACGGCGCTATAGGCGAGATCGTCGCCGGCAGGTGCCACTGGAACCAGGGAGAGCTCTGGGTGGTCGACCGGAACGCCGGCATGGGCGACATGGAGTGGCAGATCAGGAACTGGCTATACTTCACATGGCTCTCCGGCGACCACATCGTCGAGCAGCACGTCCACAACATCGACGTCATCAACTGGGTCATGGGCTCGCCGCCCGCCAAGGCCCTCGCCGTCGGCGGCCGGCAGGTGAGGACCGCGCCGAAGTACGGACACATCTACGACCACTTCGCCGTGGACTTCGAGTACCCGAACGGCGTCCACGTCCTGAGCACCTGCTGCCAGATGCCGGGCGTCACGCACAGGGTCAGCGAGGCGGTCGTGGGTACGAAGGGCAAGGCCGACCCGAGCGGCTGGATAGACGGTCCCAACGGGTTCAGGTACCAGGGCCCGAACCCCAACCCCTACGTGCAGGAGCACGCGGACCTGATCGCCAGCATCCGCTCCGGCAACCACATCAACGAGACCCAGAACGTGGCCGAGAGCACCCTCGCCGCGATCATGGGCCGCATGTCGGCCTACACCGGCAGGGAGATCTCCTGGAACTGGGTCCTCAAGGAGTCCAAGCTCGACCTGGTGCCGAAGAAGTTCGACCTGAAGATGGCGCTGCCGGTCGAGCCCGTGGCGATGCCCGGCACCACGAAGCTCATCTAGCGCTCCCCCAGTCGGGTAGCGGGCCGGCCCGCAGAGGAGGGGGGCCTCGCGGGGCGTGATGTGGTCGGCGCGCATACGCGGGTTCTTCGAGCGCGTGCGGCGCGGCGACCCCGAATGGATGCTTGGAGTATCCCGCCGAGAACCGCTTTCCGACTCGACGAGGTGCCCTGGTCCTTCATGGTAGGACTGAATGACCCTGGTCGGTCGCCCGAGTCGCTTGACACGTCGTCACGCCAGCACCTACCATCATGGAACCCGGGGAGGTGTCATGGCACTCCACTTCCGATGCCCGTGCGGGACCCTGCTCAACGCACCCGACGGCAGCGCAGGAAGGGGAGGCGAGTGCCCCGTCTGTAAGAAGATCGTGGTCGTCCCGCAGGAGTCGTTTCTCGTGAGCCCGTCCGAGCTCGCTCAGGGTGCCCACACTGCGACCGCTGCGATGGCTAGGCCTTCCGCGGTCGGCGAGTTGCGACTCATGCCTTCCGTCCGCACGACGCCGGCGTCGGTGCCGGCCGAACCTCGGGCGGAACCGATCGCGGTCGCGTCCGACGACCAGGGCGTGTCGACGAGGAAGAGCGACGTCCCCAAACAACCAGCCCAGGCCCCGAGGCTCTCCCCGTCGAAAGGGGTGACCGCCGCGCAGACGCCGCGCCCTCCCTCTGGCCCGAAGCTCTCCCCCGCCAAGGGGATCGCGGCCGAGCAGGCCTCGCGTCCCCCCTCGGCCCCCAGACTCTCGCCAGCCAGGGGTGTGGCTGCCGAATCGAGCCCTGCGAAGCCCGTCAGGATTTCTCCGGCGAAGGGCGTCCCCGCGGGGAGCGGCGGCGCGGTCGAGGCGGAGGCCGTCCCGGCCGCCGAGCCGGTGCCGGAGGGTGTTCCGGAGCCGCAGGAAGGGGGCCTTGCAGTGGGCGAGATGCAGCGGAGGGCCGGCAGGACCGGCATGGTGTCGGCCGCGCGCGCACGCTCTACCAGGCGCGGCGTGCGCACGGCCCCTTGCCCGCAGTGCGGCGAGAGCGTGATCGTCGGGGCCCGCAAGTGCCCCTCCTGCGGCGTGGCGCTCTCGACGGGCAGCCTCGCGAAGAAGCTCGTCGTGGCGCTGGTGGTGCTCCTGGCCCTGGCGGGGGGTGGTTTCGCCGCGATCCTCTACCTCAAGCCCGATCTGCTGCCCGAGCGGGTCAGGTCCATGTTCGTGAAGCCATCCGGGCGCAAGCCCAAGGCCCCCGCGGCCGTGAAGCAGAAGGCGGAACCGGCGCCCGCCCCCTCCGGGACGAGCGGAGGCCCGGCAGAGGCGGCGCCGGGCGACGAGAGCGGCGCCGCGCGCAGGGCCGCCGACGAATCCCTCTCCGGGATGGGGCTCGACCTGCCGACGGCGCCGAAGCTCGAGGGCGAGCTGCCGTCCGCGCCGAGTCCTTCGGACACTGGCGAAGTGCAATAGCCGGCCGGTCGCGCCGAGAGACGCCGGGTCGTCGCGCCTTGCGGAACCCGGGGTACCGCCCCTAGCGGCGCAAGAGTTCGAGGCAGCCCGCCGGGAGCCGCTACCGAGCAGGATTTGCGCGCGCATCTGGGCCTGTCGGCCGGGAGGCTCGAGTCGAGAACCTGCTAGGCGCGGCGCATCGCCCATTCGAAGGGCGGCGCCGGGCGGCCGGCGTGGCGCCGTCTCGATCTCGCGAGATTGCGCGGCCGTCAGGGACCCTGTAGAACCCCTCCCGGGGGATTGTCCGCGTGCACTCAGCGATCGGGGAGCCGAGAGATCCCGTGCCGCCGCCCGCCGAAGCGCCCGGGGCCTCCTCCGTCGCCGCTCGAGCGGCGGGGGCGCTGCGGCGTCTTCTGGGCGCCCTGGAGATGAGCTCGACCAGGTTCTTCGTCGAGTTCCAGAAGGACCTCAAGCTCTGGCTCTTCTGCGTCGCGTTCATGGAGGCCTGGCGATTCCTATTCATGTTCATCTACAGGGGCCACATGGGCGACTCGGCAGGACTCCTGGCCGTGCTCGCGAGTGCGCTCAACGGCGCGCGCTACGACTCCAAGGTCGCGGCGCTCTGGATGGCGCCCTCGTTCCTTGCGAGCCTCGCGTGCGCCTGGGCCGACCTCCGCCGAGCGGCCGCCGCGGCGAGGCTCGCCGCGGGGACGGCCTTCGTCGCCTGCTCGGCGGTGCTCTTCAGGGTGGCGCTCGGCTACTACGAGGAGTATCGCAACAACTTCGACCATTGGCTCTTCGGCATGTACTACGACGATGCCGGCGCCGTCATGGGCACGGTCTCCGCGCAGTACAACCTGCCGCTGAATATCGTCATCGCGCTCGCACTGACCGTCGCGCTCGCCCTCGCGCTTCGCAGGCTCCTGAGGAGGCCCTTCGTGCGCGAGGAGCTCGTGGCGAGGTGGCTCAGGACCCTGCCCAGGAGGATCGCCGCGGGCGTCGCCGTGGCCGCGTTCGTCTTCGTGGCGTCGAGCGGTTCGATAGGCAAGAGACCCTTGCAGCTCAAGGACGCGGCCGTCACCACCGACGAGTTCCTGAACAAGGCCGTGGTGAATCCGTACATGGCCCTCTACTACGCGGTGAGCGAGCACAGGCGGCTCTCGCGGTCGGACGGGCTCGGCGTCTATCTCCCGGACGGGGATATCGCCTCGGCGGCGCGGCTCGTCTTCGGGCGCGACGGCCCGGTCGAGGACCTGGACTCCTGCATGCTCAGGAGGGCGAAGGGCCCGAAGGGCCCCGTCCCGCGACACGTGTTCGTGATCGTGATGGAGAGCTACGACGCCTGGCCGCTCCTCCCGGCCTATGCGCCGCTGGGGCTTTCGGAGCGCCTCAAGGCCCTCGCGCGCGAGGGCATCGCGATCCTGAACTTCCTGTCCGGTTCCGACGGCACGATGACGTCCTACGCCGCGCTCGTCACCGGCCTGCCGGACGCCGGCGTCCACACGAACTACAGGGAAACCGCGGAGTCGCCCTATCCCTCCTCCGTCCCGGAGACGTTCAGGCGGCTCGGCTACAGGACCAGGCTCTTCTACTCTGGCTACTTGAGCTGGCAGCGGATCGACCAGTTCTCCCGCGCGCAGGGCTTCGATGAGGCCTACGGCGGCGCGCACATGGGGAGCTGGGCCGTCACGAACGAGTGGGGCGTGAGGGATTCGGACCTCTTCACCTTCGCGGGTTCCATGGCCGACGACTCGCGGCCGACGTTCGACCTCCTGCTCACGACGTCGAACCATCCGCCCTACACTGTGGACGTATGGGCAGAGGGTTTCCCTCTCCAGGAGATCCCGGAGTCCGTCAGACGCCTCTGCGACGGGACGACCACGCTGCGCGAGCTCGGCCACCTCTGGTACTCCGACAAGTGCCTGGGGGAGTTCGTGGAGAAGATGGAGCGGGAGCTGCCGCTTTCGCTCTTCGCGATCACGGGCGATCACTTCTCGAGGAAGCACGTGAGCGCGAGGCCCGGCCTCTGGGAGCGCTCCTGCGTGCCGCTCGTGCTCTACGGGAGGGATGTCCTCCGGGACGTGACCGCACCGGACGGCGTCGCGGGGAGCCACATCGACATCGGCCCGACGCTCGTCGAACTCGCCGCGCCGCGCGGCTTCGAGTACTACTCCCTGGGGCGCGACCTCCTCCGGGCGCGCGGCAAGCCCGGCGCGGCTCCCTCCCCGGCAGAGGGCGGGCGCGCTCACCAGACCGCGCGGCCGGCCGCTGAGTACTGGCTCGCCCGGCTGGGCGTCGGGCGGCGCAGAGTGGTGACCGCGGATTTCGTAGTCGACGCCTCGGACCCGCCGTCGGCCCAACCCGCCCCGGGAGGCTCCGGGGCCGTTCCGGCGCCGGCGGAGCTCGCGGAGCTCAAGCGCTTCCATGACTGTCTGCACGCCGTGGCGTGGTGGAGGATCATGAAGGGGAACCTCATCCGACCGGTCGACGTGCGATGACGGACGCGGAAGCGTCCCGGGCCGTTCGGACGGGCTGGCTCGTGGCATCTTGGGTTTGACACCTCCCGCCCCGCGCGATAGCGTGCGTGCACCCTTCGGGAAGAACAGCATGAGCCGCATCCGCGAACTCACCAAGGGGCTCCTGCGAGAGAACCCGACGCTGGTCCTCGTGATCGGGCTCTGCCCCACGTTGGCCATCACGACGAACCTGTGGAACGCCGTGGGGATGGGCCTCTCGGCCACGTTCGTCCTGGTCATGTCCAACGTGATCATCTCGGCGTTCAGGCGGTTCTTCCCGCGCTCGATCCGGATGCCCTGCTTCATCGTGGTCATCGCGACTTTCACGACGATAGTGCAGATGGTCCTCGCGGGATTCTTCCCGGCCCTGAACGAGGCCCTGGGGATATTCATCCCGCTCATCGTGGTGAACTGCATCATCATGGCCCGCGCCGAGGCCTTCGCCTCGAAGCGCGGCGTCCTGGACTCGGCCCTGGACGGCATAGGCATGGGCCTCGGCTTCACTATGGCGATCATCGTGATATCGGCGATCCGCGAGGTGCTCGGCTCGTGGTCGCTATTCGGTGTGCCGATCACCGACGGCGGCTTCGCCCCCGCGCAGATTGTGGTGCAAGCCCCCGGGGCCTTCGTCGTGCTCGGCTGCGTGATCGCCGCGAGCGCCTTCGTGCAGGCCGCGCGGAAGGAGTCCCGCCGCGCGGCGCTCGCCTCGGAGGAGTACCGCGCGCGGGAGTCGGCACGGCCCAGGCCCGAGCGCAGACCCGCCGCCGAGGGCGCGTCTCAACCTGGAGGGGCGTAGATGGAATACTTCAGGATAGGCTTCGGCGCGATCTTCGTCTACAACTTCGTGCTCGCGCAGTTTTTGGGCCTGTGCCCGTTCCTCGGCGTGAGCAAGAAGATGTCGTCGGCCGTCGGGATGGGCATGGCGGTGGTGTTCGTGATGACGATGGCCTCGGTCGTCACGTTCCTGGCGAACCTCGTCCTGCTCTACTTCGAAATGAACGTCTTCCTCGGGATCACCGTGTTCATCCTCGTGATCGCGTCGTTCGTGCAGTTCGTCGAGATGGTGATCCAGAAGGTGTCCCCGGCGCTCTACCAGGCTCTGGGTATATACCTTCCGCTCATCACGACGAACTGCGCAGTCCTCGGCGTCACCCAGCTCAACGCGGCCAGGTTCGCGCACTGGGACGTCGTGCCGGGCTTCTTCGCGAGCGCCCTGAACGGCTTCTGCGGGGGGCTCGGGTTCATGCTCGCGATGGTCCTGATGTCGGCGATGCGCGAGGAGATGGAGGCGCTGCCCGTGCCGAGGGCCTTCCGCGGGATACCCTCGGCGTTTCTCCTCACCGCCTCGCTCGCCATGGCGTTCCTCGGCTTCAGCGGGATGATCTGATGACTCAAGGCATGCTCGTCTTCGCGGCGTCGGTCCCCTACGGACCCGCGATAGGGCTCCTCGCGGGGCTGGGGGTTCTTTTCGGCGTGGCGCTCTACATCGGAAGCCGGAAGTTCGCGGTCAAGGTGGATCCCCGTGTGGACGAGATCGTCGAGGCCCTGCCGAACGCGAACTGCGGCGGCTGCGGCTTCGGCGGCTGCAGGGCCTACGCCGAGGCCGTGGTGCTCAAGGGGGTCGCCACGAATCTCTGCGCCCCGGGCGGCCCGGCGGCGAGCGCAGCAGTCGCGAGGATCATGGGCGTCGCCGACGTAGGCGCGGAGATGCGCGTCGCGGTCGTCCACTGCCAGGGGGCGCCGGCGCGCTCGCGCTCCCGAGGCGAGTACTCGGGGCTCCGCGACTGCCGCGCCGCGGTCGTGCCCGGGGCGGGCGGCGGGGCGAAGTCCTGCGCCTACGGCTGCCTGGGCTACGGCACGTGTGTGGAGGCCTGTCCGTTCGGGGCGATGGTCATGGGCCCCGACGGGCTGCCGCAGGTGATCGAGCGGCTCTGCACGGCCTGCGGCAGGTGCGTCGAGGCCTGCCCGCGCTCGCTCATCAGCCTGCACTCCAAGAAGCAGGCCGTGTTCGTCCTCTGTCGCTCGCACAACAAGGCGAAGGTCGTCCGCGAGGTCTGCGACGTCGGCTGCATCGCCTGCCGGCGCTGCGAGAAGGCCTGCAAGCACGACGCGATACACGTGAAGGACAACGTGGCCGTGATCGACGACGCGAAGTGCACCCAGTGCGCGGAGTGCGTCAAGGTCTGCCCGAGGGGCGTCATCTGGGACCTGAGCGCGGCCCGCGCAGCGTACTCCGGGACGCGCGCGCCGGCCGAGGCGACCGCGCAGGTCGGGGGTTGAGGCGATGCCGAACCTCCTGCGGTTCCACGGCGGGGTCCACCCGCACGATGACGAGAAGCCCAGGACGAGGGGCCTGCCGATCGAGACCGCGGCCGCGCCGGCGACCGCGGTCCTCCCGCTCCTCCAGCACATAGGCGCCCCCTCGAAGCCTGTCGTCAAGAAGGGCGACCAGGTCCTGCGCGGCCAGGCGGTCGCGGAGGCCGGGGGCTTCGTCTCGGTGCCGGTCCACAGCCCCGTCTCGGGGAAGGTAGCGGACGTCGGGAAGTGCCTACACCCCCTCGGCATGTCCGTGGACGCGGTCGTGATCGAAAACGACGGCCGGGACGCCTCCGTGCCCGGTTTCGGCGAGCCGGTCGACGCGAGCTCGCTCGACGCGAAGGCGATCCGCGACCGCATCCGCGACGCCGGCATCTGCGGGATGGGCGGCGCGGGCTTCCCGACGCACGTGAAGCTCTCCCCGCCCGCCGACAAGCCCGTGGACACGCTCGTCGTGAACGGCGCGGAGTGCGAGCCCGCGCTCTCGGCGGACCACAGACTCATGCTCGAGCACGCCGAAGGCGTCGCCTCTGGCGTGCGGCTCCTCCAGCGGGCGCTCGCGCGCGACGGCAGGCTTCCGAAGACGTTCCTCGCCGTCGAAGAGAATAAGCCCGACGCGGCGGCCGCCATGCGCAGCGCCTGCTCCAAGCTCTCGGTCGACTGCGAGGTCGTCGAGCTCCCCGTGCGATACCCGCAGGGTGCCGAGAAGCAGCTCATCTATGCGCTCACGGGACGGAAGGTCCCGCCGCAGTCGGAGCGCGGGCTGCCGATGGACGTCAGCGTCGTCGTGCAGAACGTCGGCACCGCCTTCGCGGTCCACGAGGCGCTCGAGCGGGGCAAGCCCCTCGTCGAGCGCGTCCTCACGGTCGCGGGCGACGCGGTGGGGCGGGCCGCGAACGTGCGCGCGCGAATCGGGACGCCGATCGCGGAGCTCCTCGCCGCGAGGGACGTATCGCCCGGGCCCACGAGGCTCGTCCTCGGCGGGCCGATGATGGGCCTCGCCCAGTTCACGGACGAGCTCCCCGTCATGAAGACGACGAGCGGCGTCCTCGTCGAGCGCCGCGAGGAAGAGGAGCCCGATCGCTTCGGCCCTTGCATCCGCTGCGCGCGGTGCGTCGAGGCCTGCCCGATGCAGCTCGTGCCGACCAGGCTTTCGGTCCTCGCGGAGGCCGGGCTCTTCGACGCCATGGCCGAATGGGGCGTCGTGGACTGCATCGAGTGCGGTTGCTGCGCCTATGTGTGTCCCGCGCGGCGACCGATAGTGCACCAGGTCAAGCTGGGCAAGTGGATGCTCGGTCAGGCCCAGAAGAAGGCTGCGGCGGCCGCCGCCGCGAAGGGAGGCGCGTCTTGACGGCCGAGTCTGGCGCTCCCTCCGCCCCCGCCCCTGGGGTCATGAGAGTCGTGCGCGTCTCGCCGCACCGGAGCGAGGGCGAGTCCATTCCGCTCATCATGTGGACCGTGGTCCTCGCGCTATTGCCCGCCTTCGCGGTGGGTCTGTACGTCTTCGGCTGGCGCGCGGCCTATGTGACCGTGCTCTCGGCGGCCTCCTGCGTCGGGTGGGAGGCGCTCATCCAGAAGTTGCGCGGCGTCCGCGTCACTGTCGCCGACGGCTCGGCCGTGGTGAGCGGGGTGCTGCTCGCGTTCGTCCTGCCGGCCTCCGTGAGCTGGTACGTACCTGTCGTGGGTGCGTTCGTGGCGATGGGGATCGCCAAGCAGGCCTTCGGCGGGCTCGGCGCGAACTTCTTCAACCCGGCGCTCGTCGCGAGGGTGTTCCTCCAGTTCGCGTTCCCCTCGCAGGTCAACATGCCCGAGTGGCCGATCGTGGCCCCGCAGGTGACGGGCCTCGCGAGGCTCGCAAAGAGCGTCGCGCCCGGCTCGCCTGACGCGGTGACGAGCGCGACGCCACTCGCGGTCCTGAAGGCCAATCCAGGCGCTGCGTGGGAGGCGATCCCCGGCTCGCAGCCTTTCGGGCCGCCGCTCGCGTGGCTACTGCCCGCGGGGGCGGCGTGGGCGGTCTTCGCGCTCCTCGTCGCGTTCGCCGCGGCGGGGATCTACCTCGAGGCCACGCGCGGGAAGCGCCTCGCCGCCGTGGCGGGGGTGGGGGCGCTCCTTCTCTTCGGCGTCGTCCCGACGGGCGACATATCCTTCGGCCTCGTGCCCGGCTGCATAGGAGAGACGTCGGCCTGGGCGCTCCTCCTCGGGGGGCTCGCCCTGGTATACTATCGGTGCATCAACTGGAGACTGCCGCTAGCGTATATCGTCACGGTGGCGGTGCTCGCGAGCGTGCTGCCGACCAGGGCCGGGGACGGTTCCCTCGTCGTCGGCTTCAGCTTCGAGCGGACGCTCGTTCACGTCTTCGGCGGCGGGCTCTTCCTGGGCGCCTTCTTCATGATCACTGACATGGTGACGTCGCCGCTCACGTCGAAGGGGCAGGTGGCTTTCGGCGTAATCGCGGGCGTGATGGCGGCCCTGATCAGGCTCTATGCGGGTTACCCCGAGGGGGTATGCTATTCGATCCTGCTAGCTAACGCCACCAGGCCCCTCGTGGACAGGCTCACGATGCCGACCGTGTTCGGCTCGAGGCGCCGGGCGGCCCCCGCGCGGCCAGCGGGCTGAGCCCCCGCGCCGGATTCGAGGAGAAGGACTCGATGAGCGACGAGCATCCGAGCGCTGCGGCCTCCTCCGCGCCGTGCGCCCGGCCCTCTACGGGCGCGGGGATGCCCGACTGGGTGCGCTTCCCGCTCGTCTTGGCCGTGGTGGGGGCGATCTCTGCGGGGAGCCTGGGGACTGTCTACGGCCTCACGGCCGAACGCATCAGGGCCGCGCAGGGCAGGAAGGTCGAGCTCGCGCTCGCCTCGATCCTGGGCGAGCGATGGGGGCGCGCCGAGAAGAGGTCCGCCGAGGGCTTCGAGTACTACGAGCTCTTCGACAGGCAGGGCGCCCGCGTGGGAGTCGGCGCCGAGGTCACCTGCCCGGATTGCTACAACAAGGGGGAGCCGATCAGGCTCCTCGTCGTCTTCGACCCGGGCCTGGAGCGCGTGCTCGGCGCGCGCGTGGTGGCCAGCAAGGAGACGCCCGGGCTCGGCGAGAAGGCGAACGAGGCACCAGCCTCGCGCTCGATAGCGGACATTCTGGCGAGGAGGCCCGCGAAATCGCGCGTCGTGCTCGCGGAGGGCGGCACGCTCGTCGGATGCGTCGAGAGGCGGCCTGACAACTCGGTCGCGGTGTCTTTGCCCTCGGGAACGCGCACACTGGGCGAATCCGAGGTCGCCGCGGTCCAGGAGGCGCCCTTCCCGCCGGCCTTCATGGATCAGTTCACGGGCCGGAAGGTCGCCGAGGCGAGACTGGTCAGGGACGGCGGCAAGATCGACGCCATCACCGGCGCGACGGTCACCTCGCGCGCGGTGGCGAGGGGCGTCGAGAGGGCGTTCGAGCGCCTGAGGTCCGCGCTCGCCGAGAAGCGCTGACGGCCTCCGCCGCTGTGGCGAGCCCAGTGGCCCGGCGGCCAGACGGGGCCATTTCAAGACCCCCAGAAACAGGGCTGTTCAACTCTCCCATAGCGGACTAGGCGGCATACCACGCCAGGGTTCATCACGAAGCTCCGTGCGGCGGCGATGTTCATGACCCTCGCGCGCCGCACTGCCAGGAGCTCGGCCGGACCAGCTTCCTGATCATCGGCCTTGACAAGCCGGACGTCGCCTGCATCGCGGGGCGTGCCCAGGCCCATGCGCGGCCGGCCTGGAGACCGAAGAAGCGGCGATGGGGCGGGTAGGGGACGGAAACGAGGAGGCGTCGCCGGAATGTCTCCGGCAGGAGGCGGCAGGTTCACGGCGGTCCGGCGTTCCCCGACGAATCCACGGCGAGGACCAGGTACTGCGTCCCGGCGGCTCGGGGGCGGTCGTCGACGAACTCCGTCGCCACCGTGGAGCCGATCTGAAGACCCTGCGAGGGCTGGAACCCGGCCGACTCGCCGGCGTAGACGCGATAGTAACAGATGTCGCGCCCCGAGGGCGCAGTCCACGAGAGTCGCCGCGCCGCCGGCCCGAGCGCCTCGACCTTGAGTCCCCTCACGGGCGGGGGCGGCGTGTCGGTGAAGGCCGTCGTGTAGACGGTCACGCTGAGCGGGGCGAGGCGGTCCTCGAACCGCCCCGAGCGCGCCCTCACGACCCCCGAGTGGGGCGGCATGTCGCCGAAGGGATGCGAGGGAGGCGCCTTGGCGCTCCAGGAATACCTGCGCAGCGCCGCGTCCCCCAGCCCAGCGGACCACTCGACGGCGATCTCCGCCTCGGCGTCGTAGCGGTTGACCAGGGCGAGCGAGCGGGCGCGGCCGGTCGGGACCTCGGCGAGCGCGGCAGCCCTGATGAGCCTGTCGCTCGCCTCGCAGGCGAGGACCCTGGCCGGGCCGCGGAGAAACCTGGTGAGCAGTCCGTACGAGTAGTAGAGCGGTCGCGTCGAGTGGTCCGCGCCCGACCACTTGAAGAGCCCCCACTTGTTCTGGTAGCGTCCCCTGGGGTCGTCGGGGAAGTCGGCGAAGGTCCAGTAGCAGATGGCGTACGCCCCGGCGTTCACCGCGGCGAGCGCGGCCTCGGCTACCTGGAGGCTGACGAGGGGCTCCTCGGGTGTATCCCACCAGATGCAGCGGTCCATGAGCTGACCGCCGATCGTACGGCCGTCCTGCTTGCTTCCGAACTCGCCGATGATGAAGGGCTTCCCGCGCTTGGAGGCGATGGCGGTCCCCCAGGAGACCTTCTCCAGGAACCACGGGTAGAAGGATTCGTCGGCCGGGTGGTAGTCGTTGATGTAGTGGTGGCCGCCGTAGGCGCCGGTGATCTCGTCCATGTTCTCTGCGGCCCACTCGATCGTGTACCAGAATCCGATCGGCGAGGCGTCCGTGGCGAGGAGCTGCACGTCGAGCGCGCGTGCGGCGAGCTCCCGGGAGATCGCCGCGTGGTAGTCCCTGAACTTCGGCAGGTCTCCCCTCAACGTCCCCCATCCGCCGAGCGAGAGCTCGTTCGTCATGCAGTACGTCGTGACGTTCGCGAGACCCTCGCGCTTGACGAGCCTCTCGAGCATCTCCGCCACCCGGCGCGCGTAGGCGATGCGCTCCTCGCCTGGGGAGGTGTCTTTCGGGTCCCAGGTGGTCAGGTATATCTCCGTACGGGTCTCGTCGCGCAGGCGCTTCATGTTCGATACCGCGTCGGCCCAGTCCCAGTCCCACATGTGCGTGAGGCGCGCAAAGGACGGATTCAGCTCGCGCCAGCGCTTCGCGAAGACCTCGTTCATCTGGCGCGCGGTCTTCTCGTGCAGGTGGTCGAACACGTGGAAGCCGACGCCGCCGAAGCGGTCGGTCACTGGCCTCGCTGCGTCCACCAGGACGCGGCAGGGAGCGGGGGGCGAATCCGGCCGTGCGAGCTTTCGCATGCAGACCACCTCCACGTCGTCGAACCAGGCCTTGCCGGAACTGTGGAGCACGAGCGCGACACGGACGCGCCTGGCGCCCGGCGGTGCGACGCCCTCGACCTCGAGCTCGCGCCAGTCGCGGGCGTCCGAGTCCGTTGCCATACCGCCGTGGCACACCTCCACGCGCCGCTCGCCCTCGAAGAACTCGAGGACCACGTAGGCGCCCGGGTGCTCCCTCACTCCGCTCGTCCGCACCAGGGCCCTCGCGCGGTAGCGGTCGCCCGGCGAGGCCGCCTCGTCCACGAATCTGAACAGTTTCTGGTACGCTGGTTTCGCCCCGGCCAGGTCGATCTCCGCGCAGCTCTTCCCCGAGCGCGGTCTGGCGGTCGAGACAGCGAAGCGCGCCGCGCCCTCCGTCTGCCAGGGCTCCAGGCCCCTCTCGAATCCGTCCGCGAAGAGGACCTGTTCGCCGTCGCCCGCCGAGGCCCAGACCGCCGCGAGCGCCAGGACGAGGAACGGGCCCGCCGAGGGCCGTTGCGAACATGAGCGCAGGAGCTCGCGAACGCCGGGTGCCGGTCCCCCGGGAGGGGGTGGGCTCGTCCCGGCGAACGACCGGTAGGCGCACCGCGCGGCCGGCGACGAACCCTCTGGCATGAGCGACCTCCTCGGAATGCCCCCGGCGCCGGCGATGCGCGGGCGCACGACATGAGGCCGCGACAGGTCAGCTCGGGCGCACTGGCCTCGCGGCCCGGAGCTCGTTGACGATCCTCGCGAGCTCGTCCGCGATGAACGGCTTCTGGAGGACGCCGATCACGCTCTCGCCGAGCTGCGCGCGGACCACCTCGGGATCGCAGCCGTAGGCGGTCACGATCAGGACTGGCGGGAGCCTCCGCGGGGCGAACCCGTCGGTGCGCTTGCCAGCGCCGAACTCCTCGCTGAGGACCTTGTGCAAGGAGACGCCGTTCATGTCCGGCATGCGATAGTCGAGCGTGATCAGGTCGAATCTGCCTCGGAGAAAGGTGTTCGCCGCCTCCGCAGCCGTCTGCGCGGTCGTGACGTCGCAGCCGAGGTCCCTGAGGGTCAGCGCTATCCCCTCGCGCGCGAGCTCGTCGTCGTCGACCACGAGTACCCGGAGCTGCGGCCCTGGCATGCGTGCCTCGCCCGCGGCCATGAGAAGCCCCCTTCCCCCGTCAGTTTCTGGCACGGACGCCTACTTGCCCTCGTGCCTCCTGCGCCAGCTCTCGTAGCGCTCCCGCAGGACCTGGAAGGCGAGTTTCCTGACGCCTTGGTCGCTCACGAGGCCCTTGCGGTTGTACCCCTGCTGGTGACGGTTCATGCGCAGGGGGCTCCGGAAATCGAACAGGATCCACGGCGAGACCCCGCGCACGAACGGCATCCGCTCGATCATGTCGAGCTGGGCGCGGTAGACCTCCGCCTGGTAATCTTCGGTCCAGCGCTCCGACGGCCTGCCGCGCAGCCCCGCGCGGGCGCCGGCCCCGAACTCGCTCACGATGACGGGCCTATCGACCTCGGACCTCCACCTGAACAAGGCCAGGTCCTGCGGCCTGTCGTGGTACCAGCCGCAGTACTCGTTGACCCCGACGACGTCGAGAAACTTCGCGAGCGGGTCCTCGATCGTGAAGGTCCTGTTCTCGCGCGATGCGAACACCGCGGCGGTGACGAGCCGCGTGGGGTCGAGCTCCCGCGCACTTGCGGCCAGGGACTTCAGGAACCGGAGCCGCTCGGGGCCCTCGGGGGTCTCGTTCGCAACCGACCACATGACGACGCTCGCCCGGTTCCGATCCCTCTCGACGAGCTCGCGCAGCATGGTCCGGGCGAGCTCCAGGGTCCTCTTGTTCCCGAACTCGCAGCTCCAGTAGACCGGGATCTCCTCCCAGAGCAGTACGCCGAGCTTGTCGGCCGCGCGTGCGACGGCCTCCGAGTGCGGGTAGTGGGCCAGGCGCAGGAAGTTCGCGCCGAGCGCCCTGGCCGTCTTGAAGATGAAATCCACGTCCCGGTCCGAGAGCGTGCGGCCGGCCACCCTGGGGGTCTCCTCGTGGAGGCAGACCCCGCGCAGGAAGATCGGCCTCCCGTTCAGGAGCAGATCCTGGCCCTTCCGCTCCACGGTGCGGAAGCCGATCTCGTCCCACACGCGGTCCCCGGCGCAGGCCGCCTCGACCCTGTAGAGCCGCGGCTTCTGAGGGGACCAGAGCGTCGCGCCGGACAGGTCGAGCCGCACCGTCGCGCGCAGCTCGTCCCCGAGCGCAGCCTCGCCCTCCAGGTCGAGCTCCGGGACGAGCACCCTCACCCGCTCGCCGCTCTGGGCGCCGTCGAGCTCGACCTCCACCTCCGCGGAAGGGCCCTTCTTTCCGAGTTCGGTCCGCACGGCGAAGTCGCGGATCAGGACGCGCGGCGCGAGCACGAGCCACACGCGGCGCGTCACGCCTCCGTAGTTGAACCAGTCGTACCTCAGGGCGGGCAAGCCTTCCGGGCGCCTGCGCGAGTCCACGCGAACGCAGAGGTCGTTCTCCGGCTCGATCTTGCCGGTGATCTCCAGGCAGAAGGGCGTGAAGCCGCCCTCGTGGCGGCCGAGCTCCTGCCCGTTCCAGTACACTGTCGCGTCGTAGTTGACCGCCTCGAAGAGGAGGAAGACCCTCCGGCCGGCCCAGCCTGCGGGGCGCTCGACCTTGCGATGGTACCAGGCGACTCCCTCGTAGCAGGCGAGTTCGGGGAACTGGCGGTTCCAGTCGCCCGGGACGGAGATGCGCCGGAAGGCGTCGACGTCGAAGTTCTCCGGCCGGCCGTCCGGCCTCTCCTTGCGGTGCTCCCAGATGCGTTCGTCGACCCCCACGTCGTACTGGTCGATCTCGAAACCCCATTCCCCGTCGAGGCTGAGCTTCTGCCGCGAGTACGTGTGCACGCTCTTGCCCCTCTCCGGGAGCGGCCCCGCAGACGCCTCATGCTACCGGTGTCCCTCTCCTCCGCAAGCGCACCGGCACGAGACTCGCCTCCACGCCCGCCGCAGTCGGCACAGATTTCAGTGGCAGGGCGCGCGGATCGAGCCAAGGGATCATGGAAAGCACGATGAGGGGGCGGGGACCATGAGGAGCAGCGCTGTCGTCGCGGTCGTCTTGCTGGGGCTGTCGGTCGCGCCATCCTGGGCCCTCGAGGGCAAGCTCGTCGGCACGGGCTGGGGGGGCTCCTGGTACGCCTCGGGCGATCTCGTGGTGGTCGACTGCGCAACGGGCAGCGCGACCACGATCGTCCAGGGTGCCTGCTACGGGGCCTGCTTCTCCCCGGACGGCACCCGGATCGCCTATTTCAAGGACCAGAACAGCATCTGGATATGCAACCTGGACGGCTCGAACAACCACCAGGTCACGACGAACACGGGCTGGTCGGCCGAGAGCCACTCCTGTGCGAACTGGGTCGCGGGCGACTGGATCTACTGGGGCGCGGGCCCGAACCTGAAGCGCGTGAAGATCGACGGCTCGCAGCGGAACGACAACGTCGATGTCCTTCCCTGGGACCTGATGACGTGCCGCGTGTCCCAGGACGCGACGCGCGGGGCCTGCTTCACATGGGGCTGGGAGGCCAAGGCGTTCGTCGTAGGGGGCGCCAGGTATTCCCTCGGGGGCGGTTGCCAGGGCAGCATCTCGCCGAACGGCGAGTGGTGCACGCACAATATCGATCACCGCAAGATCACGATACACAGGTTCAGCGACCAGGTCATCGTCGCCGACCGGGAGTGCGCGAGCGGGGACGCGAACAACTACGCCTTCTCGCACCTGTCCAACGACTACGTTTGCTACACGATCAACGGCGGGAGCGCCTACGTCATGCACTGGCAGAGCGGGACGAACTACTTCGTCGCGAACGGGATCAAGGGCTGGGACTACAACCCCAATGCGGGCACGCCGCCGCAGCTCACGTCGATACAGATCAGCCCCGCCGGGGCGTCGGTGCAGTTCGGCGGGAGCCAGCAGTTCACGGCGCAGCCGAAAGATCAATACGGCAACAACTTCAATGCCACGGTCAACTGGAGCCTCACCGGCGGGGGCTCCATCAGCCCCACCTCCGGGAACGTCACCACGTTCACCGCCGGCGGCGTGGCTGGAACATGGCAGCTCACGGCGTCTTCCGGCTCTGTCTCGGCCAGCGTGAACGTCACGGTCTTCGACCCGAGCGCGCTGCACATCAAGCTGGACTGCGGGACGGACTCCCCCGTCTCCGGCTGGCAGAAGGGCAACGACTACGTCACGGGCGGCGCCAACTATTCGGGCCTGCCGACGCCGGGCAACCTCGGGAGCCTGGTGAACCCGGCGCCGGCCGCGCTCTACAACACCTGCCGGCATAGCGCGGACCACTCCTACAGCATCCCGGTTCCGAACGGGACTTATCTGGTGCGCATCCATTTCAGCGATCACACCGACAGCAACAGGAAGATGCGCTATCGGATCGAGGGCGTCGATGTGCTGGTCGGATACGACCCGCCGGACAACTCGGCTGAGATCAAGGAGTTCCCCAACGTACTCGTGACGGACGGCAATGTGACGATCCAGGCGTTCAAGGAGGACGGTAATGACGTCTTCGAATGCGGGATCGAGATCGTCGCCGGGGGCACTGCGCTCCGCGACCCGGAGAACCCCTCGGGGGCAGTGAGCGGGCTGAACGTGAGCTACTACGAGCTCTCGTCTCCGGGGGCGCTCCCGAACTTCGGCTCGCTCACCGCGTACAAGACCGACACCGTGGCTGAGATCAACTACCCGAGCACGGACGGCAACTTCGCGACCTCGGGCCGCGCGGATAACGTCGGCGCCGTGTTCACGGGCTACGTCCAGGCGCCCTCGGACGGGGTGTACACATTCTACACGACCTCCGACGACGGCTCTGCGCTCTACATCGGTGCGACGAAGGTCGTGGACAACGACGGCACGCACGGGATGCAGGAGCGCTCGGGGCAGATCGGGCTCAAGGCCGGGAAGCACGCGCTGCGGGTGGAGTTCTTCGAGGCCGGGGGCGGCGCGGGGCTCGTCGTGAGCTGGGAGGGGCCCGGCGTCGGGAAGCAGACGATACCCGCCTCGGCGCTCTTCCGGAGCGGCTCGGCGCCCGTCCTGACGACCATCGACGTGAACCCTTCCTCCTCGACGATCGCCGTCGACGGGACCCAGTCGCTCACCGCCGCGCCGCGCGACCAGTTCGGGAACATCATCCAGGCTACAATAGTATGGAGCTCCTCCGGCGGCACGGTGAGCCCGTCGACGGGCCTGAGCGTGACCTTTATCCCCTCGGGGACCGGCGTCTACACGGTGACGGCCTCCTCCGGCGGCGTGTCGGGCTCGGCCACGATCACCGTGACCGACGCCCCGACGGTGACCGTGACGAGCCCCGCCTCGGGCGATGTCTGGTATATCGGCACGACGCGCCGGATCCGGTGGCAGACGACGAACCTGAACAACGTGTCCGTGTTCTACTCGCCGGACGGCGGCACGACCCTCCAGATGATCTGGCCCACCGTCTGGAACACCGACGCGGCCTGGGGCGACGCGCCCTGGACGATAGCCGCAGGCCCCGGGTTGCCCTCGGACCAGTGCAGGATCGTAGTCACGTCCTACAACACTGAGACCAGGGGCGAGTCGCCGATCTTCCGGATCGCGCAGATCGTCGACAACGACGGCGACGGCATGGACGACGGTTGGGAGGTCAGCACGTTCGGTGATACCTCGCATGACCAGACGTCCGACGCCGACGGCGACGGGGCGACCGACTACGAGGAGTTCATGTCCGGGACCGACCCGCTGGTCGCGGAGGGAGGCGGGGGCGGCGGGGGCTTCTCGCTCAGTTGCGCGGCCCGCAGCGGCGCCGGGCGCGCGGCGCTCTCGTCTCTGGCGGCGCTGCTCCTCGGCTGTCTCGCCTTCTCGCGGGTGCTCGGGGGGCGTAGGCAATCCGCAGGCATGCCCCGGTAGGCAAGCCGGGACTGCCTCGCCGCGCCCCTGCCGGGGGCCGCGGGCAGGTGCTGCGCCGTCACCTGCCTCTGAGCGCCTCTTCGATCCGCGCGCGCTCCTCCGGCGTGAGTGTCTTTTCTATTTCACCACGCACGCGGTTTTCGAGCTCCTTGCGGCGCCTGTCGAACTCCTCCTGGGATATCCTCCCCTCGCGGAACTCCCGCCAGAGGGCGAGGCCGTCGGCGAGTCCATCCAGCCCTTTGACGACGGCGGCCTCCATGCCGACCGGTTGGGGCGCGCCCGGGCGAGCTTGAGCGGGCGGGGTGGCGGGCCTTTCCGGCGGGCGGGCCGGCTGGTTCGAGCGCAGGCCTTCCGCGAGCCTGCGGAGTTCGGCCTCCAGGCCCTTCATGTCGACCTCGCGCGCGAGTCCCGCCAGGAGCTCCTCGCCCCGCTTCCTCATGTCGTCGACGAACGCCTGTTCGCGCCTTCTGAGCGCTGCGTCCACGGCGGCCTCGGCTGCCAGGCGCACGGACTCGTCCGAGCGCCCGTCGCGGAGCGAATCCTCGAGTTCCCCCAGCCTCCGCCTCACGGCCGCGAGCTCCGCCGCCGAGAGGCGGATCTCGCGGGTCTCGCGCTCGAGCCCCTGGACGCTCGCGCGGAGGGATTCGTTCTCCTTGGCGAGCCTGGCGACCACGGAGCCGGTCCGCGCGAGCTCCGCCCTGGTCGAGCTCGTGCGAGCGTACTCCACGGCGAGGGCAAGCACGACCGCCCCCAGGGTGCTTGCGAACCCCACCTCGATCGGCCTCATGACGACGCCCCCCTTCGAAGGTACGTCGCTCGCGCTGCCCTCCGCGTCACGCCGGATCTGCGCCGGCGCCGGACCCTGGCGCCGCGGCACAGGAAGCGCCGCGCGGCCTGCGCGTGTCTCGCGTCTCGTCGGTGCGGATCGCTGCGAGCGGGCCTCAGCTCGCGCAGGAGTCCCGGCAGAAGCGGATGAACTCTTCGCAGTCCATGGGCTTGGCGAAGATGCGGTCGAAGCCGAGGTCCGCCAGGTCGTCCGCGTCCCACCTGCAGAGGTGCCCCGAGAGGGCGATGAGGGAAATGTCGGGCCGGCGCTCCCTTATCTTCCAGGCGAGCTCGGCACCGTTCATGCCGGGGAGGGCGAGGTCCAGGACCCCGAGGCGCGGGGAATGCTCTTCCAGGAGCGCGAGGGCCCGCTCGGCGTCGGGGGCCTCGATGCACCGCCACCCGGCGCGGGAGAGGAGCTCGGCCACCATCTTGCGCACGTGCTCCTCGTCGTCGACGACGAGCGCCAGCTTCTCCCCGGCGGGCGAACCCCGGCTGGCCCGTTCCGGCCCGGAGGCTGCGACTCCGAGCGGAGGCGTCTTCGGTCTTGCAGTTCCCACCGCGGACTCCTCGACGCGGCGCGCCTGCCCGGCGCGCGAGCGATGTTCACTTTCACTATACAGAGACCCGGGCCGCTTGTCAAAAACTCGGCTACAGGAACTCCCCCTGCGCCTGCCCGCGAGGCCCCCCGGACCGGAGGCCTCTGCCCTCGCCGCCATCCTGAGGGGGCTATCTCCTCTCGCCTGCGGGACCGGCCTCTTTCACGACGCGGAAGCCCACGCTCGGCTGCGCCTGGTCGGGCGCGAGCTTGTGGCGGTTCGCAGAGCGCGCGAGCTCGAGGTCGTGGTACCAGCTCCCGCCGCGGATGACCCGTTCGGCACCGCGCGCAGGCCCTCGCGGGTTCTCCGCCGGACCGCGCGCGTAGTAGCCCGGGTCGTACCAGTCGAGGCACCACTCCCAGACGTTACCAGCCATGTCCAGGACGCCGAACGGCGACGCGCCCCTCGGGAACGAGCCCACCGGGGCCGCGAAGGCGAAGCCGTCGCGCGCCCAGGAGGTCTGGTCCTTGCCCTGTCCCCAGTTCGCGCGGAAGAAGCCGCCCTCGTCGGCGGGCTCAGTGCCCCAGGGGAAGGGCCTGGCGTCCGGCCCCCGGGCCGCGGCCTCCCATTCGGCCTCGGTGGGCAGGCGGTAGACGGCCTTCTCCCGCCGCGAGAGCCACGCGCAGAAGTTGACCGCGTCCTGCCAGGTGACGTTCACGACGGGATGGCTCGGGCCGGGCGAGAACTCCGTCCTCTCGTGCCTGGGATTGTATTGCTCGAACTGGGCGTTGGTGACCTCGTGGAGCCCGATGTAGTACGCATCCAGCCTCACCTTGTGGGCGGGCTTCTCGTCGCTCTGGCCCTGGTTGTCGCCGATGACGTACTCCCCGGCCGGGACGAGGACGAGGAGCATCCCTATCGAGTTGCGCACCGGCGCCGGAGGGGGAGCGAGTTCCTTCTGCGCGGGCACCGCAGGGCCGCTCGGCGCGACCGCGGGCCCTGGCGCGGGCGAGGCCGTGGCGACGGGCTCCGGCCCGGTCGCCTTGCCCTCCATCGACTGCCTGATCCACGAGAGGAGGGTGAGCGCCGCCGCGTCGCCCGGCCTCACGGCGAGCGCGCGTTCGGTCGCCTTCTCAGCGTCCTTCCAGCGCTTGGCGTCCGCGTGGGCCTTTGCCTCGTCGATCGCCGCGGCGTAGACGAGGGCGTTCTCCATCCGCGAGATGGCCGCCTGGATCTCGGCGCGCTCGTCGTCTTTCGCCTCCGCGAGGGCGCGGGCGTAGGCCGCCCGGGCGGCGGCGTACCTCGAGGCCTCCTCCTGCTTCTTAGCCTCGGCGAGCGCCTCCTCGAGCCGCTGCCTGCGCTCGAGCTCCGCGAGCCTCGCGCGCGCGGCCGCGTCCTGCCTGACCGCGAGGGCGGAGTTCACCTCGGCGATGGCCTGCGCGAGCCTGCCGGCCTTTTCCTCGGCGAGGGAATTCTCCATGTGCCGCCTGAAGCGCGCCTCGGCGAGCCCGCGCGCGGCCTCGTCGGAGGGCGCGAGGCGGTTCGACTCCTCGTAGGCCGCCTCGGCCTCCGCGAAGCGGCCGGCCCTCATGGCCTCCGAGGCCTTCTCGAGCAGCCTCTTCGCCTTGGCGGGGGCCGACTCCGCCCCTGCGCGCGCGGCGAGCTCGGCCCGGAGCCTCCCGGCGAGGGCCGCGAGCGCCTGTGCGCTCGGGGTCGAGGCGTACTTCCTCGCCGCCTCCTCCGCGCGGGCGAGGGCCCGCTCGAACGCGCCCTGCGAGGCCAGGAGCTCGAGCTCGGCGAGCTCGCGCCTCGCCTCCTCTTCGAGCTTTGCGGCGAGCTTGCCCTCGAGGCGCTTGGCCGCCTCTTCGAGCCTCCCCGCCTGGCCGCTCGCGGCGAACTTCTCCAGGGCCGAGCGGGCCCGCTCGAGGGCCTTGTCGAGCGACCCCGCTTCCTCGAGGGCCTCGACGGCCGCGAGGGCGCTCGCGACCTGGCTCGCCGCCTCGCGCGAGGAGCGCTCCCAGTCCTCGAGCTCGGCGAGTTGCTTCCTGAGGGCGTCGCCGGAAGCGGTGTCGTCGTACTTGCCCTTCGAGTTGCGCGCGAGCTCGAGGGCCTTGGCGTGGTTTCCGGACTCGCGCAGGGCCGAGATCGAGCCCAGCAGGTCCTTCGCGGCCGCCTCGCGGTCGGCGCGGGACTTGAGCTCGCGAAGCTCGGCGAGCCTGCCCGCGAAGCGCTCGGCGTGCGGCGTCCCCTCGTAGCTCGCGCGCGCGGTCTCGGCCTTGAGGATCGCCGCGTCGAGCTCGCCCTTCCTGGCGAGCTCATCGATCTGCTCGAGCATCTGCCTTACGCGAGGCTCCACGTCCTGGGACGGAGTCGCCGGCTCCTTCACCGCGGGGGCGCGGGAGAGGACCAGCGCGGCCGCCACGACCCCGGCGAGCACCACCGCCCCGACCCCGCCCAGGGCCGCCACGAGCCCCACTGGGAACGGTTTCCGCGCCGCGGGTTGCGGCGCCCCTTGCGCCCGCAGCACGCTCGCCGCCGGGAACGGGGCCGTGAGCGACTTCGCGCTCGCCGCTCCCACGCCCGGGGCCCCGCGGGCGATCTCGGGGAGCTTGTTGTCGGCTATGAGTTCTAGGTCGTGGAGGAGCTCGGTGGGGTTCGCGTACCTCTCCTCACGGTCGCGGGCCATCATCTTGCGGATGACGAGCGCCGTCCCCTCGGAGACCTCCGGGACCACGTCCCTGATCCAGGGCGGGTCCTCGGTGAGCCTCCGCGTGATCACTACGGCGGCCGTCGAGCCCTGGAAGGGCGGATGCCCGGCGAGCATGTGGAAGAATGTGACGCCGAGCGAATAGATGTCCGTCCGGATGTCCAGGTCCGCCTCCCCGCGCGCCTGCTCGGGGGAGATGTAGTGCGGAGTCCCCATCGCGGTGCCGGTGACGGTCATGCGGGTCGTGTTCTCGTCCGTCGAGCGCGCCAGGCCCAGGTCCGCGACCTTGGCGACGCCCTCCTTGGTCACGAGGATATTGTCGGGCTTGATGTCCCTGTGGATGAGCTGATGCTGCCAGGCGTGTTCCAGGGCCCTGGCCGCCTGGATGATGATGTGGATGGCCTCGTCTTCGGAGAGCCTTCCTTTCTTGTCGAGCATGGAGCCGACGTCTTCGCCCTCGACGAACTCCATGGCGAAGTAGCGCACGCCGCCGGACTCGCCGACGTCCAGGGCCCGGACGATATTCACGTGATCGAGCCTCGCGGCGATCCGCGCCTCGCGCATGAACCGGGCGACGAACTCCCGGTCCCGGCCGAGCCTCTCGGGGAGGATCTTGAGCGCCACGGTCCTGTCGAGCGAGAGCTGCTTGGCCTTGTAGACCACACCCATCCCGCCCTCGCCGAGCTTCTCCAGGAGCTCGAACCCGGCGACGATCTTGGCCTCGCCCCCGGACTCGACCGCGCGCCTGATCGACTCGGCCTGCACCTGGGTCATCAGGCCCTTCTCGACGAGTATCTCCGAGAGGGAGCGCTTGAGCCCGAGGCCTACGATGGTCTTGTGCGCCTTGATGGCCTCTTCGAGCTGCGACTTGGTGACCAGGCCCTGCCTGAGGGCAGCCTCCGCGAACTGCGCGTCCAACTCGGCCTGGTTTACGGACTTCTCGCGCGGCCCCTCGGGCTCGGGCATGCCATCTCCTCACCGGGCCCGCTGGACCGCCCGGCGATGCAACATTGTGGTTCTGACGAAGATAGCCTACATGCGCCGTCTCTGCGGTGTCAAGCAGCGAAGCGCTTGAACGGGGTCTCTCCCATCGAAGTAGCCGATAGATATATCAGGGGGCAGATCGATGGGAGTCCCGGTATGGCGTCGGCTGCTCGGCTGTCCACACAGGAATTTCTAAAAATGCATATCGTTGCTCTGTAGAAAAGTCTCAACGCTATGCTCTGAGGGGCCGATAAAGGGAGAGTAGGCTATGCTTGGAGGCTCCCATGTCTACCTCTCCCCAACGTCCCATGACCAAGTCGGCGCTGGCCCTGGCC